>MDSZ01156699.1_pt1 | contig 14547 bp, 11 predicted proteins | sample 811201 | NCBI WGS metagenome assembly MDSZ01 (sample SAMN05326647, study PRJNA326480) | marine metagenome | isolation source: seawater | place: Indian Ocean: North | collected 2010
AGTTTAATTGTTGATAGAAAACCTCGAAAAAAAACAGGGAAAATTTCTAGAATAAACTCTATGAGATCAAAAAGTATAAAATTTGATCTTACAAAAGGAGAAGTTGCAAGTAATAAAGTTCAAGAGATTAAGAATTGGCTCAAAACTAACAAAAAGGAATTTACATCTTTTATTTATTTTACAGGTCAAGAAGAAGATCAAAATGAAGCAAAGTCTTTTTTAATTAAAGCTTTTTTTATTTCACTCTTCTTAATTACATTAATTTTAATTGCAACTTTTGATAATTTTTACTTTTGTTTTGTAATACTTTCGGCGGTTATATTTTCAACTATTGGAGTAATGATTGGCCTACTAATAACTGAAAAACCATTTGGAATAGTAATGAGTGGAATTGGTGTTATATCTCTTGCCGGAATTGTTGTGAATAATAATATTGTTTTGTTAGATACTTATAAGGAATTAAGAAATAAAGGAGAAAAAGTTAAAGAAGCGATAATACGAACTGGAGTTCAAAGATTACGACCTGTTATGCTAACTACACTAACTACTTTTTTTGGATTGATCCCAATGGCTATAGGGTTAAATATAAATTTTTTAGATTTTGAAATTAATTTTGGAAGTCCAAGCTCACAGTGGTGGATACAATTATCTAATGCAATAGTTTTTGGTGTTATGTTTTCATTTATTTTGACATTAATAATTACTCCATGTTTGATTTTAATTGGCGAGAAAAGATCCTAATATTTTCTGAATTCGTATACTGCATAGGGTATACTAAAAAAATAAAAGATAATAAAAATTATCATACCTAACCAAAAATCTGTAATGAGAAGTGACAAAAAACCAGCAAGAAAAATAATTAAAAATGGAAGTAATTTTTTTTCTACTTTTAATCCCTTAAGTGAATAAGTGGGTATATTTGATATCATCAATATTGCAGGAAAAAATAAATAAACCTTCAAAAAGAATTCATTAATAAAAAAATCTGAATCAAACCTAAAAAAAATCATTAATGGGAGTAAAGATAATCCTGCAGCTGCTGGTGTTGATATTCCAGAAAAAAATTTAATTTGTTTAATAGGAGGTGTTTTAGTACTTGTGTCAATATTTGCAATATTAAATTTTGCAAGTCTTGAAGAAGAACAAATTGCATAGAATACAACCATTGACCAAGTTGTATCTATGAAAAGAGATTTGGACCACAAATACACTATTATAGCAGGTGCTATTCCAAAACTTATAAAATCAGACAATGAATCCAACTCAACACCAAAATTTGAATTACTTTTTAGTAACCTAGCTAATTTTCCATCAATATTATCTAGAAAAGAGGCAAAAACTACTAGTGACACTGCAATCTCCCACATATTTTCGATTGCAAACTTAATTGCTGTCAAACCAAGCGAAAGTGATATAAAGGTAAATAAATTTGGTATCAGGCTTCTAATTGATAGTTTTTTCATTAAATCTTAATTTTTTTTTCCAGTATTTTCTTGAGCTGGTTCACCTAAAATTGTTTCTCCAGACAATACTGTTTGTCCTTTAAGAATCTTTATTTCATAACTAATTGGAAAATATACATCAACTCTGCTACCAAATCTTATTAAACCAAATCTTTCTCCAACCTCTACAGATTGATTTTCAACAAGATCGCATTTAATTCTTCGAGCGATCAATCCAGCAATCTGAACAACATATATATTAAGGTTTTTATTTACTTCAATTTTAGTAATCATTCTTTCATTGTCTTCATGTGACTTGTCTAATGATGCATTAAGAAAAATTCCTGGTACATATTTTAACCAAGAAATCTTTCCTGAAATTGGGATTCTATTTACATGAACATTAAAAACATCCATAAAGATAGAAACTTTCCTCATAACAATCTTTTTTTTATCAACAAGATTTTCTGGACTTTCCACTTCATCAATTGATAGAACTTTACCATCGGCAGGTGATATAATTACATTTTTTTTATCAGGAGTAACTCTTTCAGGATCTCTAAAAAAGTATGCACACCAAACTGTTAGAATAAATCCAATCCAACCTAAAAAATCTGAAAAAACTGAAATAAAAAGAGAAACACAAAAAAATAAAATAATAAACGGATATCCAGCTGAATTAATTTGAGGAATATAACTTTTTAAAAAATCTAATTCTTTAAGAAATTTTAAGAGTTTATCAAACGAGCCTTCAGGTTTAGCGTTCATAGTTAACTACATTATTAATTTTTGGTATAATAAAAACTTGACCAGGAAAAATTAGATTTGGATCAGAAATTTTAGAAGAATTATTTTTAAAAATTTCTGTGTAATAAATACCACCTCCAAGAGTTTTTCTTGCTATTCTCCACAAACTGTTACCTTGTTCAACAACAAATTCTTTGCCTTCATAAATATTTTTGTCTTCTATTGAAATTGGAACTTGAAGAATTAGTTTTTTTTCTCCTACTCGACTTATTACATCAATATCAAAAGTACCTAAATATGGTTTCACATCAAAGGTAAAAACCCATTCTCCAAACTCATCAGCAATAACTTTACCCAGAAGTTTATCTTCATGATAAAGATCAACTTTTTTTGAAGGAATAAAATGACCAGAAATTTTAATTTTAGAGTTTGGCAAGTAATTAATAAAATCAACAGACAACCCATTAATTAACTGCTTTTTATTATAAACTTTAACATTTTCACCATCTGAATCTAAAAATTTAGCAACAATAGGGTTTTTATCATTTTTACCTTCTAAAAAAATCATAACTTTTTCATCGGATTCATGTACAATTCCGTTTTCATCATTATGAACAAGAAATAGCTTCTTTATACCTTTCTTAAGTGGTGAGGTGCTCACCCAAACCCATTCACCGTTGGGATCTGAAAAAACGGATGCTAACTTTTCATCAGAATCAAAGATTGAAATTTTAATATTTGGTTCAGTTTTACCTGCCATTACAGCATCACCTTGAGGTGTAATTCTAATAACATCAAACGTAAGTTTTTTTTTTTTCTATTGATGTTGAAGATAATGTTTCAACTACTTCGGTTTTTTGATTTAGCAGATTCTTTGATACATCAGGATCGGTCTCCTGATTTTTTGAAACTGGGAAAACAAAAAATATTAAAGCTGCTAAAGCGGAGAGCGATATTAATAATAAAAATTCTTTTTTCATATCTTTTATAATAATATTCAATTAATAATATATTTGAAATTCATTTGTCCACATTTAATTATATTATTTCATGAATAAAGAATTTGTATTTTGTTTTAGATTAAGTTTATTTTCTGAATTGATGTCGAAAAATTTAAAGTTCAAATTAAATTTAGTTAATATTAAAAAAATGTTTATTTAAGATTTAGTAAAAATTTAATGACCAAAATTTTAGTAAAAAAACCAATTGTCGACTTAAATGGAGATGAGATGGCAAGAGTGATATGGGATAAAATAAGAAAAGAGCTCATTCTTCCTTTTTTAGATATAAAACTACTAAACTTTGATTTACAAATTTCCAATAGAAATGATACAGATGATAAAATTACGATCAAGGCTGCAAACTCAATAAGAAAAAACAGTGTAGGTGTAAAATGCGCTACAATAACCCCAGATGACAAAAGAGTAAAAGAGTATAATTTAAAAAGAAAGTTTCCTTCACCCAATGGTACAATAAGAAATATTTTAAATGGAACAATATTTCGAGAACCAATTATAATAAAAAATATTCCAAAAATTGTAGATCATTGGAATAAATCTGTAATAATTGCGAGGCACGCTTTTGGAGATATCTATCAAGCTAAAGAAATTGACGTAAAGAAAGAAGGTAAACTAATTTTAAAATTAGAAAATAAAAATAAAGTTAAAACTGAAACTATTCATCATTTTAAATCATCCGGAGTTGGATTAGCATATTTTAACTTAGATAAATCTATTATAGATTTTGCTAATGCATGTTTTAATTTCGCATTAAAAAAAAGAATTCCAGTTTTTTTATCTACTAAAAATACAATTTTACAAAAGTATGATGAACGTTTTAAAGAAATTTTTGACAAGGTTTATTTAAAAAAATATAAAACGCTCTTTATAAAAAATAAGATAGAATATCAACACAGATTAATCGACGATATGGTTGCATGTTTTCTAAAGTGGAGTGGAGGCTATGTCTGGGCATGTAAAAATTATGATGGTGACGTTATGTCTGATCTTGTTGCACAAGGTTTTGGTTCTTTGGGTTTAATGACATCAATTCTTCAAACACCAGATGGAAAAATAATAGAAACAGAGGCTGCACATGGAACTGTAACAAGTCATTTCAGGCAGCATCAGCAAGGTAAACAAACATCAACTAATCCTATAGCATCAATTTTTGCATGGACAAGAGCACTTTGGTATAGATCAAAAATTGATAATAATAAAAATTTACAAAAATTTGCTGAAAAGATTGAAGAAATATGTAAACAAACAATACAGCAAGGATTTATGACCAAAGATTTAGCCTTAATGGTAGGTCCCAGCCAGAAGTGGTTAACAACTGATCAACTTATTCAAATTATAAAAAACAAAGTTGAAAACTCAACTATCTAAAAGATTACTTACAAAACTCTTTAAATTTTTTAACTCTTTAGAAATATTTGCACCACCTTGTGCCATATTGTTCCTACCTCCACCTCCCTTTCCTCCAAGAAATTCAATTATATTTTTTAATATTTTGACTGAATCATATTCGCCAATCAAATCATCAGTTAAAGTCACTACCATTGAAATTTTTTTCTCTACTATTGTAAAAATTACTATTATTCCCGATTCAAAATTTTTCTTAATCTGATCGCAAATATTTTTTAATTCTTTTGGTGAACATTTAAGTTCTTGAAAGTATATCTTTATTTTGTTTAACTCAATTATATTTTTTTCTGAGAACACACTTTTCTGTTCAGATGATAATTTCTTTAAATTATTATAATCTATTTTTAAAGATGAAATTTTTTCAATTATATTTTCATCTGATGCCTTCATTAAATTTTTTATTTCATCCAATATTCTTAATTTATTTCTATTGAAATTATAAACTTCTTCTCCAGTAACTGCTTCAACTCTTCTAATGCCTGATGCAATTGAAGAATCTCCTAGAATCTTAAAACTTCCAATTTCACCTGTATATTCAACATGCGTTCCTCCGCATAATTCAATTGATGTAAGAGTGTTTTTTTTATCATCACTAATCATCGATACTACCCTCACATTTTCAGGATATTTCTCTCCAAATAGAGCTATGGCGCCACTATCAAGCGCATCCTTTAATGACTGTTTTTTAATAACTGTTTTTAAATTTGATCTTATAGAATTATTTACAATTGTTTCGATTTTTAAAATTTCTGAGTCCTTCAGTGCTGTGTTGGATGAATAATCAAAACGCAACTTCACATCATTTACCAATGAACCCCTTTGGCTCACATGATCTCCAACAATACGTCTTAAAGATTCATGTAACAAATGAGTTGCTGAATGATTATTTCTTATTCTTTTTCTTCTTATTAAATCAATTTGGAGATAATATTCCTTACCAATTTCTATTTTTAATTCACTTTTATCTAAAAAATGTAAGAAAATATTATCTTCAACCTTTTGCGTATCTTTGACTTTTCCTACTAATTCTTTGTTCATACTAAAAATTGTCCCTATATCACCAACTTGACCGCCAGATTCTGCGTAAAATGGAGTGCGATCAAAAATCAAAATTGACTTTTGTGATCCTTCCTCTAATGAGTTAACTAAATTATCTTCGTACAGAATTTTTAATAGTTTTGCTTTAGTTTCATTGGCATTGTAACCAACAAAAGTTGTACTTCTGGTTCCATCTTTAAGATTAGTGAATATTTTTTTTTGTTTTATCTCTCCACTACTAGCCCAAGAACTTTTCTGATTTTTTTTATGCTCTAAAACTATTTGATTGTATCGATTTAGATCTAAGTCAATCTTCTTTTCCTTTAAAATGGATGAAGTCATATCAATTGGGAAACCAAATGTATCGTATAGTTTAAATGCAGTTTCAGGAGAAAAACTATCTTTTTTAAGTTCAGAAATTTCTTTTTTTAAAAGATTAATTCCTGTTTCAAGAGTTTCAGAAAATTTATCTTCTTCATTTTTCAAATTTTTCTTTATAAAAGAGCTACTTTTTTTTATCTCAAAATAGACATCTGAATACTTTTCTACAACTATATCAACTAAATTATTAAGCATTATAGTGTTTGGTTTAATCTTGTGTACATGCATCAATGCTCTTCTTATTATTCTTCTAAGAACATACCCTCTTCCCTCATTTGATGGGAGAATTCCCTCTGAAATCAAAAAAACAATAGCTCTTATATGATCAGAGATAATTTTAAAAGAACTTTGTAACCTTGAATCATACCTTATATTTAGTATTGCTTCTATTTCCTTAAAAAGATAATCAAATAAGTCTGTGTCAAAATTATTACTTTTTTTGGCTAAAACTGCTGTTATTCTCTCAAGTCCCATTCCAGTATCAACACATTTATTTGGAAGTTTATTCAATTTTCCATTAAGCTTTTTATATTCCATAAAAACTAAATTCCAAATTTCTACAAATCTTTCACCATCCTCGTTTTTAGTTCCTGGAAGCCCCCCTTGAAGTTTTTGCCCATTATCAAAAAAAATTTCACTGCAAGGTCCGCAAGGTCCATCCTCACCCATTGACCAGAAATTATCTTCAGAAGAAATTTTTAGAATTTGACTATCAGAAAAACCAGATATTTTTTTCCATATCCTATATGAATCCTTGTCTTCATTAAAAACTGTAATAATTAGGTTTTTTTTATTTAAACACAATTCTTGGGTAAGAAATTTCCATGCGAATTCAATTGACTCTTCTTTGAAATACTCTCCAAATGAAAAGTTACCTAGCATTTCAAAAAAAGTATGATGTCTGGGGGTAAAACCAACATTATCAAGATCATTATGCTTTCCACCGGCCCTTAAACATTTTTGAATGGTTACAACATTATTAAATTTTGGTTTTTCATCTCCAGTAAACCAATTTTTAAATTGCACCATTCCTGAGTTAGTAAAGAGAAGGCTGGGGTCATTTTTGGGAATAAGGGATGATGAAGAAATTATCTGATGATCATTTTTCTCAAAGAAATTAAGAAAACTATTTCTTATTTCTGAAGATATTTGCAAAGATTTCTTCATGTGTAATGAATTATAGGAAAAGATAGATCAACTAGTCAACTTTCGTTTTTTGTTCTTCTTTTCCTTTGTCTAAATCATCACCATCAAACTCACTGTCGCTTCCTTTTGATCTGATTTTTTCTTCGATTTTATTAGCGATATCTTCATTCTCATTGAGAAAGATCTTGGCATTTTCCCTACCTTGACCAATTCTATCTCCTTCATAGGAATACCAAGCTCCAGATTTTTCTACAATACCAATTTTTGCTGCTAAATCTAAAATTTCGCCATTTTTAGATATACCTTCACCATACATTATATCAAATTCTACTGTTTTAAAAGGAGGAGCCAGCTTATTTTTAACAACTTTAACACGTGTTTGATTTCCAACGACTTCTTCTCTATCCTTTATTGCCCCTATCCTTCTTATATCCATCCTTACTGATGCATAAAATTTTAATGCGTTACCACCAGTTGTTGTTTCAGGGTTTCCAAACATAACACCAATTTTTTGCCTAATCTGATTTATAAAAATAACAAGCGAATTAGATTTTGAAATTGATCCAGTAAGTTTTCTTAAGGCTTGACTCATCAGTCTTGCATGAAGTCCCATATGCGAATCACCCATTTCTCCCTCGATCTCAGCTCTCGGAACCAGCGCTGCAACTGAATCTACAACTAGAACATCAATTGCACTAGAATTTACTAATGTATCTGCAATCTCAAGAGCTTGTTCTCCAAAATCCGGTTGAGATATAAGCATTTCATCAGTATTAACTCCTAATTTTTTTGCATAAACTGGGTCTAAAGCATGTTCTGCATCTACAAATGCACATGTTCCACCGTTTTTTTGGGCTTCAGCAATAACATGAAGAGCTAATGTTGTTTTTCCAGAACTTTCAGGTCCATAAATTTCAACAATCCTTCCTTTTGGCAACCCGCCGATTCCTAAGGCCATATCTAAACTCAAGGATCCTGATGATATAGTATCAATTTCAACAACACCTTTTTCACCAAGTCTCATTACAGAGCCTTTGCCGTAATTTCTCTCAATTTGATTTATTGTTGATTCTAAAGTTTTTAGTTTATCCATTTATGTTCTATTAATGTTCTTTTAAAAGATAGCATTTTTAAATTATAAAACAACATATTTTTTTAATATTCTTTTTCTTTATAGACTTTTTCAAATTTCTCATGCATTTCCTGTGCTTCTAGTGACAACGTTGCAATTGGCCTAGCCTTTAATCTTTCAATTGAAATTGGTTCCATTGTTTCTTCGCAGTATCCATATGTTCCATCTTCAATCTTTCTCAAAGCCTTATTAATCTTATTCAATAGCTTTCTTGCTCTATCTCTTGTTCTTAACTCAATACTTCTTTCAGATTCAACAGTAGCTCTATCAGTGTTATCTGGCTTATTAGACGAATCTTGTTTTAAATTTTCAAGTGTAATACTTGAATCTTTGAGTAACTCATCTTTCCATTTTAATAATAACTCTTTAAAATAATTTAATTGTTTTGGATTCATAAACTTCTCACTACTTGAAGGTTCATAATCTGTTTTTTTTTGTGCTCGTCTCATTTATTGATACTTTAAATTGATATATTATTAAAAACATATTTTTATTATCTAAAAAAAATGAATCAAGCAAAATTTAAAAAATATAAAAAAGCTGTGTTTTTTGATAGAGATGGAGTAATAAATAAAGATATTGGATATCTTCACAAAAAGGAGGATTTTGAGTGGATTGATGGGGCTGTGGAGGCTATTAGTCTTTTAAAAAAAAAAAAATATTTGGTAATAGTTGTATCTAATCAGTCTGGAGTCGAAAGAGGTTATTATAAGATAGAGGATGTAAATAAACTTCACACTTGGATTAATAACGAACTCAAAAGATTTAAAACATGTATCGACGACTTTTTTTTTTCAACAGAATTACCCTCTAATTCAAGTGTTAGGAGAAAACCTTCACCACAAATGTTAATAGAGGCAATTGAAAAATATGATCTTGATCGTGAAAAATGTTTTATGGTGGGAGATAAAAATTCAGATATAAAGTGTGCTAAAAATGCTAAAATTAAAGGGTTTTTGTTTGAAGGTAGAAATTTATTGGATAAAATAGAAGAAATTTTAAAAGAATTAAAAATTAGTTAAAAAAAAAAAAAAAATATCAATATATTAAATATGCTAGATAGAGTTAAAAAGAAAAAATTTATACCTTATCCAAAAGGCAGAGATGTTAGTCAAACAGCTGTTGATGAAGTCTATAGTTTAATTAAACATCTTCCAAATAAGAGAGATATGTTAATTGAGTATCTACACCTTATCCAAGACAAATATAGGTGTATTAAAAAAAAACATCTGGCTGCTCTATCTGATATTATGAAAATTCCATTTGCAGAGGCATTTGAAGTCGCTTCTTTTTATGCTCATTTTGATGTTCTTGAAGACGATGAAAAATCACCTCCTGAAATAACAATTAGAGTATGCGATAGCTTAACATGTGAGTTAAAGGGTTCTGATAAACTGATTAAAGATCTAAAGAAAAAATACAAAGATGATGTTAGAATCTTAAGGGCTCCATGCATGGGGTTATGTGACTTTGCTCCAGCATGTGAAGTAGGTCATAATCATGTAAAAAATTGCAGCCTAGAAAAAGTTAATAAAGTTGTTAAAGATAAATCAACACACCCAGATATAGTAGAAGGAATCACTCTAGATAAATATATCAGAAATGGCGGTTATTCTGTTCTAAAAAATTGTTATCAGGGTAAACTAAATGTTGACAATATAATTCAAGAACTTGAAAAATCAGGTTTAAAAGGTATGGGTGGTGCAGGTTTTCCTTCAGGACAAAAATGGAAATTCGTTAGAATGGAGACAGGTCCAAGGATTATGACAATTAATGGTGATGAGGGTGAACCTGGAACATTTAAGGATAAGTTGTATCTTGAAAATGACGTTCACAGGTTTTTTGAGGGAATGTTAATAGCTGCTTGGGCAGTCGAAGCTAAAAAGATTTATATTTATATGCGTGATGAATATCCTGGTATTAGATTAAAAATGATTCGCGAGCTTGATTCATTAAAAAAAATGAAAATTATTGATGACAAAACAGAAGTTTATATAAGAAGAGGTGCAGGTGCCTACATTTGTGGTGAAGAATCAGCAATGATTGAATCAATTGAAGGTAAAAGAGGTCTTCCAAGACACAAACCACCTTTTGTTTCAAAGGTTGGTCTTTTTGGAATGCCTACGCTCAACCACAACATTGAAACAGTTTTTTGGGTCAGAGATATATTAGAAAAGGGCTCAGAGTGGTTCTCATCTCAAGGAAAAGCAGGAAGAAAGGGCCCACATAGTTATTCTGTTTCTGGTAGAGTTAAAAATCCAGGAGTTAAATTAGCGCCCGCCGGTATCACTATGAATGAACTAATTAGTGACTATTGTGGAGGTATGGAGGATGGACATAAGTTCTATGGATACCTACCCGGTGGGGCATCAGGAGGCATACTTCCAAGCAGTATGGCGGATATACCTCTAGATTTTGGGACTTTAGAGGAATACGGTTGTTTTATTGGTTCTGGGGCAATCGTTGTTTTTTCTGATAAGGATGATATAACTAAAGTAGTGTTGAACCTTCTTAGATTTTTTGAAGACGAAAGTTGTGGGCAGTGTACTCCATGTAGAGTAGGAACGGAAAAAGCTGTAAAACTTCTTGAAAAAAGAAATTGGAATAAAAGTTTACTAGATGAACTTGTCAATATGATGGGTGATGCATCTATTTGTGGTTTAGGTCAAGCAGCCGGAAACCCAATTAAATGCGCAATAAAATATTTTGGTAAGGATCTTTAATGGCTGATAAAATTAAATTTTTTATTGACGACAAAGAAGTTGTAGCTTTTAAAGACGAGTCCATTTGGTCAGTTGCTAAAAGAAATGGGAATACATTGCCTCATCTTTGTTATTCTGATCAATCAGGATATAGGCCAGATGGAAATTGTAGAGCCTGTATGGTAAGCATTGATGGTGAAAGAGTTCTTGCAGCTTCATGTATTAGGAAACCAACTGAAGGGATGAAAGTTTATACAAATGATGAGAGATCAGTTAAATCTAGAAAAATGGTCCTTGAACTTCTTGTAACTGATCAACCTGAAAAATCATGCGCATATGACCCAGATTCTCATTTTTGGAAGATGGCAGATAAGGTTGATGTAGAAGATAGTAGATTTGACAAGAGAGAAAAAAATAAAATTCCTAAAACAGATTTATCCAACAAAGCAATGTCAGTAAACTTGGATGCCTGTATTCATTGTAATCTTTGCGTCAGAGCATGCAGAGAAGTTCAAGTAAACGACGTTATTGGTATGGGCATGAGAGGACACAGCTCAAAAGTAATTTTTGACTTTGACGACCCAATGGGAGATTCAACATGTGTAAGTTGTGGAGAATGTGTTCAAGCCTGTCCAACTGGTGCACTTATGGAGTCCAGTCTCTTAAACGAAAAGGGTACCAATAATGGAAAACCCGACAGAGAGGTAAACTCTGTTTGCCCATACTGTGGAGTTGGATGTCAATTAACATATAAAATTAAAGACGAAAAAATAGTTGCTGCGGTTGGAAGAGATGGGCCAGCTAATAATAATAGACTATGTGTTAAAGGAAGATTTGGTTTTGATTATGTTCATAATCCTGAGCGTTTAACAAAACCACTTATAAGAAAAAAAGGAATTAAAAAAGATCCAACTGAAAAACTTGATCCCAGAAATCCTCTTACCCATTTTAAGGAAGTTTCATGGAATGAGGCTTTGGATTTTGCTGCTGACAAGCTCAAAGCAATAATGAGTAAAAATTCTAAAAACTCATTAGCTGGTTTTGGTTGTGCAAAAGGATCAAATGAGGAGGCTTATTTATTCCAAAAGTTAGTTAGAACAGGTTTTAATAATAATAATGTTGACCATTGTACCAGAATGTGTCACGCATCTTCAGTTGCTGCATTAATGGAAGCAATTGGAACAGGCGCAGTAACTGCTCCAGTTTCAGAAATAAAAAATTCAGATGTTGCAATAGTTATCGGAGCAAGACCAACGCAAAATCATCCAGTGGCTGCAACCTTTATGAAAAACGCTATAAAAAATAATGGGTTAAAACTTATAATTATGGATCCAAGAGAACAGGATCTATCAAAAATTGCTACTAAACATCTAAAATTTAAACCAGGAAAAGATGTTGCACTACTTAATGCAATGTTAAATGTAATTATTCACGAAGGGTTAGTTGATAGACAATATATTGAAAAAAATACAGAAGGATATTTGAATCTTAAAGAACACGTTAAAGATTTTACTCCTGAAGAGATGTCACACATATGTGGAATAGCTCCTGAAGAAATTAGGGAAACAGCCAGACTTTTCGGAAATGCCAAATCTGCAATGATTTTTTGGGGGATGGGTATTTCCCAACATATACATGGAACTGACAATTCAAGGTGTCTCATTTCACTTGCTTTAACTACAGGAAATGTTGGGAGACCAGGAACAGGTTTACACCCTTTAAGAGGTCAAAATAATGTTCAAGGAGCATCTGATGTTGGACTTATTCCGATGGTATTTCCAGATTATCAACCAATTTCTATCCCTGAAAATGTTAAGTTTTTTGAAAATTACTGGAATACAAAACTTGACCCTAACCCAGGTCTTACCGTAGTAGAAATAATGGAAGCAATTTATAAAAAAGAAATTAAAGGTTTATATGTAATGGGAGAAAACCCTGCAATGTCTGACCCAAATGCAAACCATGCTAGAGAAGCTTTATCAAGACTTGATACACTAATTGTGCAAGATATATTTTTAACCGAAACTGCATATTTAGCAGATATTGTATTACCAGCTTCGGCTTTTCCAGAAAAAACTGGAACCTTTACTAATACAGATCGTAGGGTTCAAATGGGAAGAAAAGCTATTAATCCTCCTGGTGATGCTAGACAAGATTGGTGGATTATTCAAGAATTAGCAAAAAGGCTTGGACTGCAATGGGACTATAAAGGACCTGATGAGATTTACGACGAGTTAAGGAACTGTATGGATTCTATAAAAAACATTAGCTGGGAAAGACTTGTCAGAGAAGATGCTGTAACATACCCATGTGACGGAGATGATCTTCCTGGTAATGAAGTGATTTTTGGTGAGGGATTCCCAACAAAAAATAAAAAGGGCAAATTGGTTCCTGCAGAACTTAGATCTCCAGATGAAGTCCCTGATAAAAACTATCCATTAGTATTAACAACTGGAAGACTTTTAGAACACTGGCATACAGGTTCAATGACTATGAGATCTAATATTTTAAATAATATAGAACCTGAACCATATGTCCATATTTCAAGAGATGACATGAAAAATTATAATTTTGAGCAAAATGAACTTGTTACTTTAGAAACAAGAAGAGGTAAAATTAAAGTTAAAGTTAGATTTGATAAAATGATACCTGAAGGCATGGTTTTTATGCCATTTTGCTTTGAAAGTGCTCCCGTTAATTTATTAACAAATCAGGCTTTAGATCCTGATGGTAAAATACCAGAATTAAAGTACTGTGCAGCAAAAATTCAAAAAATAAGTGCCTAATCAAACTTTAGTCTTTTTTTAATTGCTCTTCAGTCATGTGATGCTTTTTATCAACTGGACCTATCAATAGATTAGATATAAAAGCTATTGCTAAAAGCCCTGCCATTGCATACATTGTAGTATTATAAATAGTAGCCGATGGATTTATTGTTCCTTCAGGGACATATTGCATTAAGTTTGAAATAGTTACCGTCTTTTGTTTAACTAATTGATTAAGATTTTCAATTGAGTCACCGTAAACCTCTAAAAACTTTTCAGGTGAAATTTTTGCAGCTAAATCATTTATTGCCTTTTCAACTGAACTTTGCCTTAATTGAGTAATAGCAAGAGGTCCAAGCACACCTGCAGTTGACCAAGCTGTAAGTAAACGACCGTGTATTCCCCCTACATATTTAGTTCCAAAAATATCAGCTAGATATGCTGGTATAGTCGCAAAACCACCTCCGTACATAGTAAAAATTATCATTGAAGCTGCATAAAATAATATTAGGTAAACAACTACTGGATTAACACTTATTGCTTTTGCAGTTAGTGGTATAGACATATATAAAAGTATACCCAAAGAAAAGAAAATAAAATAAGTTGTTTTTCTGCCAATGAAATCAGACATTGACGCCCAAAAAATTCTTCCCACCATGTTAAAAACACTAATCATCAGAACATAAGTTCCTGCAAATCCTGCAGTTACAATTGCAGGTAAACTAGGACTAAAAATTTCTACCATCATAGTCTTAGCAACACCAATTA
>MDSZ01172581.1_pt1 | contig 14546 bp, 8 predicted proteins | sample 811201 | NCBI WGS metagenome assembly MDSZ01 (sample SAMN05326647, study PRJNA326480) | marine metagenome | isolation source: seawater | place: Indian Ocean: North | collected 2010
ACTACTACCTGAAGTATCTCTTACATACCATGACATTTTAGATGAAGATGATAAAATACGCACTATCTGTCCACCAGTTACAGAAGAAGTTGAAAATCTTCTCATAATTACTTGTTCTGAAGAAGTATCAGAACACTTAAACCAACAAGCAAAACTATAAGTATTAGTTCCTGGGTTTAGATTAGAGTTGTAACTTTGAGAAATAACATTATATTCACTAAACCCACTATAAGCAACTAGTTCAGCACCAGTATTAACGGCAGTCTTGGTGATTGTTCCCTTTGCACAAAAACCTTTAGGACTTGGGTTAGAACGATCCTGTATCGCTTCTTTTACTGATACTTCACTATACTCAACATAATTAGTGCCATCGGACCAAACTTCTACATATGTCGTGGTTGAATTAGCTGTAAATGTATTGTAATAAGTGCCAGTTGAAGTTGCATTGGTGAAAATAGTAAAGTCATTTCCAGAAGTCTGAGCAGGATCCTGAGATCCCGTATTACAGTGAGCAGCACCACCGCTAATTGTTTTAACAACAACCTTAACTTGATATGATTTTCCAACTACAGTGGTGAATGCTTGGTATGCTTTACTAAAAGAACCATTATCCGCAATTCTAATTGCATCTGTTTGATGAGTTAAAACTGCATTATATCCAGTCCAATTGCTAATATCACTATCAAAAGTTCCATTGGTAATTAACTCTGATGGTTGTGTAGTAACAGTATCAGATAAGGTAGCAAGTTCAGTGTTTCCTACCAGATGTCCAGTGTTAAATTCATCTGTCACATAAGCAACCATATTTTTGTTATTACCCAAACTCAGGTCTACACTGAAAATATTTAATCCTTTATCATCTGCTGTTGCTGTATCCGATCCTTTTAAAGGAGCTATTTTATTGATATCTCCATAATTCTGATCACCCCCTGGACCCATGGGAGCAGGATATTGACCAGCCTGTTCCCTAAAATAGAGTATATTATTTGTCCACCCTGAAGGATTTGATTCCGACTGTGCGCCATCCACTGGTGTAATTACATGATAAGCATAATCATCTCTATTCACCATGAGATTACCATCTTCTGTAAATTCAACAGATGGAACATCAGTATCAGCGTGATTCGCTACCTTATTAATAACTTCAAATCCACTTGTTGCACCATCAGTATTATGACCCTTGATGACACTGACACCTGTATCGTGAGCAAAAGCAATAGTAGGAATAGGCAATCCAGTTGCAGGATCAACAGGTGAATTTGGCAATACCTTCATTGCTACATGATTAACTGTTTGAGCGGTAACTCCAAAGGTGTCAAAATCTCCCAGATAATCAGCATTAATGTTTCTTCCAGATATCGGAAGAGCAAAAATTGAACCAGTATAACTACTACCAGTCTCACGATAGATTCTAGCATAATCTGGAATAAAATTAATCTCTACGAGACCTTCTCCGACAGTTCCATCTACATCCTTAAGTCCGACTACAAGTTTACCATTTAAACATGCAATAGATGTTATATCGGATCGTGAGGAAGATGCCCCTCTAGGAATCATATGAGAGTTAAGACCGATTGCATCTTGTGATTCAAATACCATCCACATTGGATGATCTGGATCATCTCCATCATAAATTGTCAATTTATTTTCTTCAGCAATAAGTATAGCAACTGCAGGAAAGTCTCTCCTACTCCCTCTAGTTGATGTACCTAGAGTTTCATTATACCATGAAGTATGTTGTGTTCTTGTTCTCCATTCTCCACTATCAGAATCTTGTGAAGTATCATAAACAAACACAGCAGTTGCTGTTTTATCTATTGTATTAGATACAGCTTTTTCTGAGTAAGTACCGTAAATTGCCATGTCTCAGTTTACCTCTTGGAGAACAAATTTATATGTTTTTCCATTTCTTCTATTTAGAAGGAAGAGATCATTCTCGCCCTCCTGAATTGTATATTGACCCCAGGTGCCATCTACATCATTTGCACTACCTTCATTGGAAAGTTGAAGGTCAGCAGAGTAAATGTTTGCCCATCTTGCAGTTGATGAACCAAGATCTTGTGTTGCATCTGCACCAGGCAGAATGTGTCCTGTGGTTCTACTAATCTTTATTCTAGTAGTTTCAGTGTGTGTCGTGAAGTTATCTTGAGTTGCTGTAAAACTATCAAATCTAAGTTCTGAATCTGTTGGGTTATATGTAATACCGAAACCACTATTTTCTCCTCTTAAAACAACACTGGCAGCATGAACACCATTAGCTTGACCTACAATGTCAAGAGTAGCTTCTTGACCAAGAATTTTTAATCCAGTAGTAGTACCGTTTACATAAGCATGTGAATAATGAGAAAAAGTACCACTAGTACCACCAATCGTACCTGCACAATTAGACAGAATTAAACCAGTGAGTACATTTGTATCTACCCAGTTAGTACCGTCCCAAGCGAGAATATCATTAGTAGTTCTAGTTGCATCATTAATACGGCTCAACAAACTAATGTCTGGAGTATTAGTTAGATTGTTATAGTCTGTATTTTGTGATGCGGAAATGATCCCGCCGCTGATATTAATTGTACTACCGTCAACTCTGACCCCACCTAACGTAGTCGTAGTTGCTGTAGGAAGAACATAAGGAGATCCTCCTCCACCGCCTCCACCACCAGCAAGTGCTTCAATACTTAATGATTCGCCATCTGCAATTGTAAAATCAACACTATTGCTTACAGTAACTGTTGGAGCTAATGTGAAAAATGAGTTTGATTGTTGATTACCAACAGTCTGAGTTTGTATAATCGATAGATCTTCAACATAATAAATGTTGTCGTTTTCAACTGTCGATTTGAATCCAGTTAGTTCAGAATAATCAACTAAATCCGTTACATTACCGTATGAAACGATAAAACAATCTGTATTTGCTGGAGGAGGAGATGCAAATACAATTTGATTACCATCAATTTTAAATCCTCTCGTTCCACCACGATCAGGTTCTTGGATTGTACCACCAAGAGATACAAGTAATTGGGCAGTTGTTACTGGATAAAAACTAGTTGCCGTACCACCAATGGATCTTTGTAACGTAAATGATGTCAAGACACCATTGAACTGGCTCTGAATATCATCCAGAACAATGACTTCACCTGCTAATGGTTGTCTTCCAACGTATGCCATTTAACGTCTAATATCCTTTTTAGTATTTATCAATCTGATTCAATGGCCTGATAGACGATGATATATCCGCTCGTAACAATACCAATATTACCATTATAAGATCCTGGGTTAGCAATAACACCTGCTTTTGAGTCACCAGCAGTACCATTCTGAGTGAAATTACTAGGATATCCATTATTTACTTGGCATCTCTTTACACCAAGACCACCAAAGTTTTGACCACTATTACCCCAATCGGTGCTAGTACCTTGGGATGTAGTACCTTGTGCAACAAGCATAATAACGTCTTGCGTGTTTGCATTTGCGTTTTCTCCGTCAGATGCACCTAATCCAAGTCTGGACCATCTAGTGTCTTGGAAAGTACCTGATGGAGCAGATCCAACAATATCATTTGCAGCAACACTAACAGTACCAGAACCAATTCTAAAGTAATCACTGACGGTTTCCATACGAGTACCCCAACTGGCATTTTCACCACCAGCAGAACTAGAAGTAAAACTATAAATTAATGCGGAAGTTTGTGATTGGCCATTGAAATAAAATCTACTTCTGTTTGTTGCAAGTTCTGCCCATGCACGACTTCTTGCAGCTCTACCACTACTGCTATAACCAGTATAGTCATAGGTATCATTGAATGTATGAGTCAGAGTACCCCAATCATTACCAGTAGTACTGGATGGAGACTCACAAGGCGCCCATCTGAATAAACCATTTCCACTGGAAGAAGTATTTGTAGTATCAGCAGCAGCAAAAACCCCAGCCATTACCCATAATTTATTACTGCTATAAGCACAGTAAACATTATATGGATTACCACTGTTTAATCCTGCTTTTTGTACATATGCTACACCACTGGAGGCTCCAATGGAAGCAGCCCATATAGCACCTTCAGCATCATTAGTGATTGGACTATCCTGAGTACCAAACACTCCCCCACCAACAGAACCACCAATGATTCCTGCTCTTCCTGCTCCTAAAAAAGTCGGCATAATGTTCTCCTAATTATCAAAGCTCGTCAACGAGAGTTCCGAACACTCTCTTAACACCACCACCATCTTGGTGAATAACTAATGTCAACATATTAATTTTACCCGCTTTTAATGTTGCATCACTACCACCAGAGAATCTAAGGTTTTGTGCGCTGCCACCATTAAGACTTACACCATTATTATAAGCAACTGTTCTATCACTACCACTAGCAACAAAGTAGAAAATAGTAACTGTCTGAACTCGATCGTTAGAAAGATCTAAGTTCTTAAGAGCGATTTCTGTAACATTACCAACTGCTTCTCTAGCAAAAGTTGTAGCTCGAGCACAATCAAAAGTCATTGTTCCACTACCTTGTGTAGAATAACCACCCTGACAAGATTCAGAGAAACCAGCGTTCCTAAGTTCTAGTCTACCATAAAATGTATCACCACCACTGTGAGCAGTTATTCCTCTAAGTTCTAATTGATGAAGGTTTGAAGATGAAGTAACTGTATTAGATGAATTTACCTTGAAACTAATACTAGTTGGAGTAGTACAACTACCAGTATTACTACCAATGTATAATCTATTTTCAGTGTTAAGGTTTTCCGCCATAGCAAAAGCTACTGGCAACTGCTCATTATGATAGTGAGGACTTGCAATTCTAAATTCTTTTTGTGCATTATCAGTTCTGGTCGAAGTTCCCCCAGAACCACTATCAGCACCAATGTATAAACTAATATGTGGTACGTCATCTGCAGTACCAGCACCACTAAAACAAACGTCTAATGCACAGTCTGCGTTAGCATTATTGGCACCATGAGCTGCAGGGAAACCAGGGGCGGAAGTAAGAACACCAACTGCTGATTCACTTACATCTACAAATAGTTTACCACTACCGATGTTTATATCACTTGAACCAGTAATCGTAGTGGCACTGACTGAACCACCAGATTGACTACCTTCTAGGTTTGCAACTAATGTACCAGTAGAAAGTGTTAGGTTACCAGTCGCACTTCCAACAGCTGATGTAGTACCAAGTGCAAATTTATCTACAGATTCATCCCAGATAAATGCAACATTAACATCAGAACCTCGTTCAAAAATTAATCCAAGGTCGTTTGAGTTATTACCAGTAGCACCAGTATTCAACTCAAGTAAAGAGTCTTGAATCGTAGTGTTCGTAGTGTTTACTGTTGTGGTTGTACCACTAACGGTCAAGTTACCAGTGACTGTTAAATCACCACCAACTGACAAATCCTGACCAGAGGGGATAGTCGCACCATACGTTAATGTAGGTGCCCCCGTCCCGACTCTATTCTGAATATTATCTACTTTTAATGTGGACATGAGGAGTCAGACTTTTTTCTACTATTTAGTGTTTTTAAACAACAGCATTTGCGACCCAGGCAGGTTTTTCTGCCCATGCTGCATATATGTATTCTCCATTATTAGCCATTGTTTCACCTGCACCAGATACGATTTGAAATCCTTCAGATGTAAAATTAATTCCATATGCATCCTGATCTTGTTCTTCAAGAGCACCAGCATCGCCAGGACTTCCTTGAACATTCCATCTTAACACCTTAGTTCTAGGATTTTCAGTATCTCTTGCATTATCACGAATACCCCAATCATTATTAGCATCTACTCTTTTCGCCATAACGAAAGCAGGCTTGAAGCCACAGTAAATAAATGGGCCATTAACATCTGGTGCTGAAAAACCATCTTGGTTAATTGAACCAGAACAAGTATATCTACCAAAGGCAGAATAACCAGCAACAGCATGCCAAGAGTAAGCCACCATGACTTTGTTAGCACCATTTGTATAACCATCAACCAAATTTAACTGGGTACTGGATGGTACTCTAACTGAATTACCTCTTTGCGTAGCAGGAGTGAAGATAAGTCCATCACATAAAGCATTAGCAGATTTTTGAGGACCTTCAACAGAAATGTGATAGATGTCCCAGTTGTTAGTTGCAGCCATATTTTTATAGATTACAAAATCTGGGGCTCTGTTCAGGCCATGTGTGATGTTACCACCACCAGAAGCACCATCCCACTTCACTATACTAAAACCAGCAGTAGTATTTCTTAATCCAGATGCATTACTGATAGAACTACCAGTTGGAGTGAATGAGTCATCTGCTCTCCAACACCAAGCAACATTTAATCCATTGTTCATGTTGGTTTCATTTGAATTGACTGTGAAACCATTGATTGAATCACCATCAGCGGTACTCAAGAAATCAGTCATGTAATTGGCACTACTAGTTGCAGCACCAGTAGTAGTAGGTCTTACTGTACCATACGTTGCATTAGAAACTCCTCTAAGTCTATCAAACCAGAACTGATTTGTAGTATTACTATTCCTATGTTTGATCATAAGAAGTGCTGGTTGGAAATTAGTCTGGATGTTTTGCGAACTTCCAGTACCAGTATATGTAACACATTGCATATGTTGAGAACCATCAATGATTGTATCATGAGAAGATTCAATGTTTGCTGAACACAATGCTAGATAACCAGTGGGAGGTTTGGTAATAAAACTACCATATCCATTATCATCAGAGTGACCATTTCTTCCAGTCAAAGCAGATGTATCACCAAAGTTAAACTGGAAAGTATCCTGAGCTGAATTAGCAGTTTCTAGTAGAATAGCTGGAGCCCATCTTATACTTGGTGTACCTCTACCAATTGAACTATCAGTCCTAGTAAAAGTCTGTTCTCCATTTACATACATGGTAATGATACCATTATCAAGGTCACATGCAATACCAACAGCAACTAGACCATGAGTATTACCAAAATTATTACCATTACTAGGATTTAACAGTGCCATAGTTTTAGCTACATTATCAGAACCTTTACCTGAGGCAGTTTGGAAAGTTTGACTACCATTGATTAAAAGTCTATCAGTATCAGAACCACTTTGACCAGTTCTTATTCCAAAAGAAGTAGAATTACCACCCCAAGGTGCATCTTGACCAAGGTCTTCACTACCATCTCCTTTAGTTTCTGTAGCTCTCCAACCAATAGCCATTCCACCACCAGTATTCATCCAATCACCAGTGTTACCTGCATTTTGCATAATCTCAAAATACCATTTACCACCACTTACGGACATCGATCCAGTAAATCCTTCTTTTGCAGAGTTAGATAGACCTTTTACCCTTTTATATGTAACAGTAGCATTCTTTCTAGGATTTGTAGCATCATTATCCGTAAATGTACAGAACACATTTAAAGGATTATCTTTAATAGTTCTTTCACCAGTATCAAATCCAAAATCATCAAATCCGTTGGTGGATTGAGTATCACTTGTGGAAACATCAGTACCAGTGGTCTGAATATTAGGTGCTAATAATGTTCTTACAGATCCAGTAATGCTATTACCTTGTGATGTACCATCAGTACTAAATGTTGTCTTAGAATTCAGGTCGCCAGGAGTAAAGTTGGATGTATAAAGTGCTTGATCAGCAACAATACGGAACTGGTTGATTGCACCTTGGAATCTAGCATCAATTGTATTGAAAGCATTATTATTACTATTTGCTGCTGTATCAGAAACACCGCCAATTATCGCTGGTCTAAAAGCAACGGGTTGATAATTAGCAGTAGAAGTTGTACGTTGTAGATATAAATTACCATCAAAAAATTGTCTAAAAACATTACCACTTCTAGTGAAAGCATAATGATGCCACGTATCATCATTGATGATACTATTTCCACCGTTTGGTGTGGTATAACTAGGTCCACTATCGATACCACTATACTGCCAGTTATAATTACCACTGTTATCAAAGAACCAAGGTACGCCAGCGGGAGCACCATAAGCGGCAAGATCACCAGATTGAGTAGCAAGAATAATTTGGAATTGATTTTCTGTATTACCACCACCAAGGTCGAATACTCTTGGATAGTAATTTCCTCTACCAGCTACAGCATGAACTTTATACCAAAACTCTAAAGTAAAGTCACCATTAAATACGTTGTGAAATTGATTGTTTGTAGTATTCAGAGTACTACCACCACTATCACCAGTTCTATCTTCAATTAAAGCGGCGTTATAGTGAGTTGCATCAGAATTACCAATTTGATTGACGAAATTAATAGATGCTCTACCAAATTTTGCATCACCAGATAAGTTTGGATATTGATTACTACCAGTTCTAATCCAATGTGGATTCCAAGTGGTATCAGCACCAGAACCAGAAACTGTAGCCTGATCTCTTACAATTTCTGCAACGTGGTTTGCAGGAAGACTTAAAAGATGTGTAACAGTTCCAGTAATCGAACTGGTAGAAGTATCACCATCAGTTGTGAATGTAGTCTTTGAAGTAATATCACCAGGAGTAAATACCGTATCACCAGCAGTAGTAGTGCTAGTAGTATAAAGTGCTTGTCCCGAAGTAATTCTCAGAGAATCTATATGCATACCACAACAACAGTTATCCATACCCAAGCTTGGGGCGGAAGTATCAAGTTCATTGAAGAGAGTAAGATATGATCCACTGTTAATCACATTACCTGCAGTAAATTCACCAATATATTTTCCGTCAGAATAATATTTAAACTTTGTACCATCCCAAACAACTGCTTGGTGTTGCCAATCATAATTCCATATACTATGAGTACCACTAGTAATATGATCACTATTGCTACCACCAATCCATGCATCCCAACCATTATTATTTCCATTTTTAGTTCTCAACAAAATTAAATTAGTACCATCAGAAGCATTGATACCCAACCAAACACCACTTCCCTGTGCATTGGTAGATAATCTGGTCTGTTTGACCCATGCTTCAATAGTCCAACTGGTAGCATTTGACAGAGTTTCTATTCCTGTCGAATTACCTTGAAACAATCCATTCTTTGATGTCCATCTATTAAGTCCATCACCAGCACTGCCCTCACCAAATGTTCCTGGTGAATATAAAGAAGCACCCGAATATTTTTTCCAAGGAGATGGTTGAATCCTAGCATAATACTTTCTTGCGTTTCCAGTAATGTTAGTGGAATCCCACATCGCTCTGTAAACATTTGGACATGCCTGGTCATGATATGCACAAGAACTATTAGCTACTTCACCAGATTGATCATATTCGTTATTTAACGGTAACAAAAATCCATTGACACCAAAACCACCACCACTGTTAACAGCAGTTCTGATCGCTGTATGAGATTTGGGTTTCCATCTACCATTAGAGTCATAACTACCAAAATCAGTAGCTTGCATCTGTTGATTGTTCACATAAGTGAACTGAGTCATATTCATTGCTTCTGGACCAACAGAGTCAACTAAACTATATCCAATTGCAATTTCTTCATCACCCTTACCAAAACCAGCATTACCGCTAGTATTAGCTTGTGTGTCCATACCAGTTAAATCTAACTGAGTGCCATTCACCCAGACTTTAAATTTATTATTAGTTCCAGTCGCGTTGGTATTGACAGCAATTACAAAATGATACCAGTCTGTGCAATCCCTGAACAATTGCTTTGAGACCACCCAGTAACCAGTATTGGCAATTATATAAAGATGGTCTTCCAAAAATCTAATTGCCCATCTATTGGTGACACCACTAGATTCACCATTTTTATGTTCAATGAGATAACAAGGATTTGATGTAAGAGTAATTCTTCTGACCCAAAAAGACCAAGTGGCAGTAGTTCTGCTACCATCACTCGAAGATGACATCTTTTTAACTAGTCGTTCGTTAGCCATTTAAGTATTACCCTCCGAAGGATGTACCACCAGTCATAGTGACTGGTACTGTTACATTAATAACAAAAGATCTTGTAGCAGACTGATTCTCAGGGTCAGTTGCTTGAATAGTAAAGTTATAATTGGTGTCTGATCCTGTAGTCGGAGCAGTTCCAGAAATAACACCAGTACTTGTATTTAGAGTAACTCCAGATGGTAAAGCACCTGCAGAAACACTGTATGTGATTGTTCCAGAATCTGGTTCTGATGCAACAACAGTTGCACTAATAGATGCACCTTCCTCTACACTAGCAATCGTAGCACCAGCTGCAGGTGATGAGAATGTTACTGGTCCATCAATAGTAATAAAATCTGTTTTTAATGCAACACCACCATCAGGATTTTCAACTCTTACATCATAATCACCATCACCAGTACCAGAAACATTTGGTGTTACAAAGGTAACGCTTGTTGAACTAACAAATGATTCTGATACTGCATCATATTCAGTGCCATTAGGAGCAATTAATTTAATGATTGGTATTGAACCAAAGTTACTACCAGTCAGTGTAATTGTTTCACCACCTGCAGGATCAGCTGCAGTTTGACTTCCAGGATAACTAAGAGAATCTACAACTGGTGGGGTTGAGATTGGAATCCATGTTGTACCATTATGTTGTTCTAGTTTAGATGTCGTACTATTAAATCTCAACATACCAGCGGTTGCAGATGCGGGTCGTTGAGCAGTTGTACCAATGGGAACTTTCAAATAAGCAGTTCCACCAACATTTAGTCCAGCAGTTCTTTGAGCTGCATTATTATTATCACCAGTATTAAGTCCCATTGTGGAACTCAATGTAACTCTATATCTTTCTTGAGTTGCACCACTACCATGAATTCCACCAAGAATATCTAATCCACTATTAGTAATTCTGACTCGTTCACTAACTGTAGGTTCATCCCATCTTGTACCAACATTTTGAGCAGGACCAGTTTCAAATACAATAGCACCATAAGTGGAACTTGCATGACTAGAAAAAATTAGTGCATTATCATTATTAGTACCATTAGACCAATAATTACCATAATTACCAAGTCTTATTGCACTATAATCAATACTACCATCAATAGCAAATATAATTCTCGATTCATATGATTCACTACTGTGGTTTCCCTTATCACCACTCAATTTCAATTGAGCATGTTCAGTACTGTGCAAATGTAATTGCACACCACTATCAGCAGTTACAGCACTATTACTAGTACCATAACCGATTGCTAAAGACGGTTTTACGTCATCAACTAATTGAGCTTTAGACTGACTCATTTTGTGATATTATCCTTCCGAGTTATTTATGACCCATGATGTAGTGTCCTCATCCCACATATATTCTGCAGGACTAGCGCCAGATGGATATGCAACTGGTGCTTCCCAATTACCACCAGAATTTAATGTCCAAGATGGATGTGGTTTAGCAGTAATAAATTTATCTAAAGTTCTATCATACTTCATACCAGTTCCAGCATAACGTCCTCTCTTAGAACCATCTGGATATGTTTGAACCCAATCTTCATGATCACCAACAGCACCAGATGCAATAAAAGCAAATGATGCATTGATCACTTCAAGTACATTTCCTTCATCATCAATTCTTGCAAAACTAGACATTTACTTTACCTCTTATACTGTGTATTTAATAATTACAACACCCTGGCCGCCAGTTCCACCAAAAGCATTTGTAGAGTTACCGGCATCAGCAGCACCTCCGCCACCTCCACCATAGGCACCTCCACCACCTCCGTTGTTGAATCTAGTAGTACCAGCAGTAGTTCCGCCACCAGAGTAGTTAGTTCCAGCAGATCCAGTTGGAGCTCCACCATTTTGACCTTGAGAACCATTCATATCTCCACCATCACCACCATTGAAATAACCAGTACCACCATCTAAACTATTAGCAGGTGTTGGGTACTGGGATGGGTTACCATCATTGTCATAGGCACCACCGCCCCCACCACCAGTGTAGTAAGTAGTAGATCCATTACCACCATTACCATTGTGAGCTCCATTATTTTGAGCTCCACCACCACCGCCAGCACCACCATTAGTACCGTTACCACCAGCAGTATTTTCCTGACCATTATTACTACTGTCTATGGATCCACCAAATCCACCTGCACCACCTGTACCAAATACAGATGCTGTTCCATCAGGACCAGTGTAAGAAGTACCACCATTAATAGTACCAGTTCCTCCAGCACCCCCTTCAGAAGCTTTTATTCCACTACCATTTGCTGCATTACCACCACTTCCAGTAGTAGTATTAGATGAAGCATTAGATCGTCCACCACCTCCACCTGTTGCTTGGAATGTAGTAGAACCAATTACAATACTAGATGTACCACCAGCACTAGCATCTGGAGAACTACTACCATTTGCTTGACTTCCAGCACCAGCAGCGCCTACAGTAACCGAATATGTTCCATTAGGAATATTTACTGTACCATAGACCATTCCACCACCTCCACCGCCGCCAGATCCAGCATTATTTTGTCCACCAGCGCCGCCTCCGCCGCCACCGATGACATAAATTTCTGCAACTTGTGATCCACCATTATTAACAAAATTGCCGCCTTGATTGAAGAAGTGAAACTTATATCCACCAGAAGTGGTTACATAATCACCAGAAGTAGATGAAATAGCTCCTTCTGTAATGTCTTTCCAACTAGTTCCATTATACCATTCAATCACCTGACTATTTGTATTAAATCTCATCTGACCTGCTTCATTAGTAAAACCAGATCTTTGTTGTGTTGTTCCTTTAGGAAGACAAATAGCAGTTGTATCCTGACTCATGTCAACTACACATGCAGGTTCAATTTCAGCACCAAAACCAATTTTACCATCATATCTTAGAGTCAAATTACGAATTGGAACCTGTGGACTTGATGTACTATGAATACTTTCCCAACAGAGACTTGTTAAACCATTATTTGTCAAATCTCGATATCCACCGATTCTCGCCATGTACCCACCATTAGGAATGACAGTATTAGAGTCACTACCTGTAGATCCTTTCCAAGCAATATATGCAGGATCTTGTGACCCACCTTCATCATTGCTAGGGGTTGCATCTAATTGAATATAATGTCTACCACCACCAGTATACCAGACCTGTTGAGTTACATCTGTGTTTATATTACCATTACCTACCGTACCATAATCTGCAGGGCCGCCATCACCAACACCAAATCTGGTTGGTTTATTCAATCCAATGTAACCATTAGGTGCAGCAGCTTGAGTAATAAAAAGTTGATCGGAGTCTAAATTTACACCGATATTAAGTCTACCAGAACTATTTTTCCAAATTCTATGTGCAGTAGCATGAGAAGATGATATAGCAATACCATCATCTTTTGTAACACCACGTTGTCTCACTTCAAGTGTGCCTGAAGTATCAACACCAATACCACCATCAATGAGAACAGAACCGTCTCCATCTACCTCAAAGATTTTTGTTTGAGCATTACTTGTGAGGTTAGAATATGCTTCAAAAACTGGATTACCTGCATATTGAGTTGCTCTATATACAGACAATCTCGCACCTGATCCAGACGTACCACCAATGTGTGTACTACCACTAATCTTTGTATTACCAACAACCGTCAAAGGCACATCTGGAGAGTTGGTGCCGATACCAAAATTATTATTCTTAAAAGTAAACTTTTGACTACCAGATAATGAAATTGCAATTTCATTAGAACCAGATCTAAAGAAACCAGTTGAATTGTCACTAAAGTTAAGTGCTGGAGTTGATGCAGTACCAGCACCAATTGTCAAACCAGAACTTGTAGTTAGGTCAACAAAACCAGATTGTACCTTTGTAAAGGTCATGCTACTATATGACTTTTATTCTTATTTATCTACTTTATATATCCGTTTTCCCTTAACCATTCTCCAGTCATAGGTGTGGGTTCATAGTCTTCCCACATCTTACCACGAGCACAAGATTCCAATGCAGCTTGTGTCATTCCTTCAGTACGTCCAGCCCATCCTGCTTCTGCTTCCCATGGTACAGCACTAGAAGGATAAGTACGTTCTGCCATGACTCTCCAGATCATCGGAACGTCTTCTTCTGGTTTAATAATTGCAATCATACTATTCTTGATACTACCTGCCATACAATCTTGTGCAGCGTGCCATCCTTCATGTCGCATCAACTGCATCAGAATATGTGGTTCATTCATATATCTACGATTGAGATATACATTATTACTCACAGTATGATATACACCACGATGCATGATAGGGAAATAACGTTGATCAGCAAGGAATACTTTGATTCCAATCTGATTCATCGTCATCAACATCCGATTAAATTCTTGTGCTACAGGAGTGAACTCTTCAGTATTAGGATATTCACTAGAAATGTCTAAAAGAGAATAAACTTCTTTTACATCTTCCTTACATTCACGAAGTAACATACAACCCATTGCATCCATGGAGTTGTAACCCTTAGTAATCTTATCTTCACCAGCATTCACAGGGACAGTAAGTCCATGAGCAGCACCCAAAAGGAGTCCTGCGATGATGTAATTCCACATAAAAAAGAGGGTCGAATGACCCTCATTATATCATTGATTGTCCTTATTGTAAAGGTCTTCTAGTCGTTGTTTCTCTGACTGAAATTCTTTTGAATTC
>MDSZ01142626.1_pt1 | contig 14544 bp, 16 predicted proteins | sample 811201 | NCBI WGS metagenome assembly MDSZ01 (sample SAMN05326647, study PRJNA326480) | marine metagenome | isolation source: seawater | place: Indian Ocean: North | collected 2010
ACTGGCTCCAAGATTTTTGGCTTTTTCTTCTAAATCATCTGAAATATCGCCCTGACCTAGATCAGCCGTATAAGTTACAACCTCAAGATTTTTTTCTTCTTGCAACCACTTAAGAATCACTGAAGTATCCAGGCCTCCTGAATAGGCTAAAATTACTTTTTTCATAACTTACATTAGACAGTTAAAAATAATTAGAGTTAAGAAGAATTAACTATCTACGGAATCAATTAATTCTTGCATTTCCCCAGACTGATACATTTCAAACATGATATCACTGCCTCCAATTAGTTCACCATTTATGAATAATTGAGGAAAAGTTGGCCAATTTGAAACAGTTGGAAGTGTTTCTCTTATCTCGGGATTTGAAAGGATATCTACAAAAGAGAATTCTTTTCCACATGCCATTAGAATTTGAGTAGCTCTTTGTGAAAAACCACACTGAGGTTGCTCAGGAGAGCCTTTCATATATAAGAGAATCTGATTATCTGCTATTTGAGACTTTATTTTTTCTTCGGTAGTCATTGGGTTATTTTAATATATTTCTGGACTGTATTCTCTATTCCATAGACTAATGCTTCAGATATTAGCGCATGTCCTATAGATACTTCCTTGATCTCTCCATAAGATAATAATGTAAACAAATTATCTAAATTCAAGTCATGACCCGCATTAATCTCAAGATCAATTTCGTTTGCATATTCAATAGCTTCTTTGTAGGAGGCAAGTATTGTTTCATCTTTTTTTTCAAAAGCTTCAGCAAAAGGACCAGTATATATCTCTACTCGGTCGACGCCGATATCTTTTGCAGCATCTAATTGAGATATATCTGGATCTATAAAAACACTACTTCGAATTTTATTTTCTTTAAGATAATTTAAGACATCTTTTAATTTGTTATGTTCGGAATGAATGTTCCATCCATGATCTGATGTAAGTTGATTACTTTCGTCCGGAACAAGAGTGCACTGTGATGGCTTTACAGCATCAATAAGATTTAAAAATCCTGGATAATCTCCCAAGCGCTCTTCATAAGGATTTCCTTCAATATTAAATTCCACACCCAGTTCCTTTGTCATCAACGATATATCTGATAAGTCATCGGGTCTTATATGTCGCAAGTCAGGTCTAGGATGAACCGTGATTCCTGCGGCTCCAGCTTCAATTATTTTTTTTGAAAAAAATTCTAAAGAAGGATTATTGCCTTTTCTTGAATTTCTAATCAAAGCAATTTTATTTATATTTACACTTAACTTAGTCATTACATAAAGTTTTGTAAGCCATCATAAACTAACTTTAGTCCAGCGATAAGCGTACAAAAATAACCTATACGATAGAACCAATCTTGATTTATTTTATCTACCAAATAAGCTCCAGCATAAACTCCAAGGGGAGCAAGCGGTAGAAGCATCAAAGAGGTGTAAATATTTTGTAAATTGACTTGACCTAAATAAGCATAGGGAAAAATTTTAAATATGTTTATTGCAAGATAAAAAAATCCAGCAGTTGCTACATAAATTCTTCTATCTAACCTCATTGGCAAAAGATAAAAACTTAAGGGAATCCCCCCTGCATGGATGGAAAAACTTGTAAATCCTGATAAGGAAGGCCAAAAATATGAACCCCATGGAGAAGGTTTTGAAGGTTCTGAAGAATTTTTTCTAAAGTAATAATCAAGACAAAAAATTACCGCCATTAAACCAATAATAACTCTTACACTATCTTCTGAAAGATAGCTAAATGAGAGTGTCCCTAAGATGATGCCTATTAGGGCTAATGGAATTATAAATTTTAAAATTTCAACATCCCACATTCTGCGGTATCTCCAAACTGTTACAAGATCCATAAAAATCAATGGAAGTAAAAGAATTGCTACTGCTTGAAAAGGCGGAATGAAAATCGATAACATTGGAATTGCAAGCAAAGAACCAAATGAGCCAGCTCCAATAAAGCCGCCCTTACCCATGCCATGAAGAAATACTGAAATTATCGCAATTAAATAGAAATAAGGTTCTAAAATCATCTATATATGATTAAAGAATTTCGTAAAGTTTTTTAGCGAGACTATTTGACGTTCGATAAAGCTTGCCCAATGAATGCTGTCTATTGTTTGTAAATCCAAAACCTACTTTATGATTTAGATCGGCAAAGCCTGTAGCACCTGCAATGCCGGTATGACCGAACATCCCATCTTTCATACCAATTGGAGAAAAAGGAGCATCTATTTGATAACCCAAGCCAAATTTGTAAGGCGCCTGAAACAAAACAACATCTGGACCAATTGTTTTTGGAGTAGTTGCATCTTTAATAGTTTCGGATTTAAGAATTCTTTGTCCATCCCTAATACCACCAGAAGCCAAAATGCCAAAAAACTTTGCTATCCCAGATGCAGTGCCATGCCCATTGGCTGCTGGAATTTCTGCTTTTCGCCAAGAATAAGAATTAGGATAGTCAGAAGATACCGTTTCATCTTCTGCTGCTTCCATAATTTCTAAAAAAGCCTTGGCATATTCTTTACTATTTAGGGTTTCTTTAACTATTTGAATTTGTTTTGGGAGAAGCCAATTAGGTAAAGACAAAACCAACTGAATTAATGGGTTTGGTTTACCTGATAATAATAATAAGTCTGCACATCTATTAATATCTTCATCGGTCAACCCGATAATAAAATCAATATCAAACTTATCAGCGATTTCCTCTTTGAAATATTTTCCTAGAGATCTTCCATCAATTCTGCGAACCAATTCACCAACTAAATAGCCAAATGTAACTGCATGATAGCCTTGTGTTGTTCCAGGCTCTCTAATAGGTTTTTGTTTAGCGAGCTTATCTACAATCATATCCCAATCTTCCCAAGAATCTTTTGGCAAAGGACTTTGAAATCCAAACATCCCTGCCCGATGAGTTAGAAAATCTATAACTTTAGTGTTTTCTTTTCCTGCGCATGCATATTCAGGCCAATAATCAGATACTAGAGAATTGGGATTTAATTTTCCTGATTCAATTAATTGCAAAGCACAAGTTGAGGTCATTGCTTTGGTTACAGAAAAAACGTTAACTAAAGTATCTTTTTTCCATATTTTTTGACGCTCTCTATCAGAAAATCCTCCCCACAAGTTTAAAACTTCTTTACCTTCAACTTCTAAAGAGAATCCAGCGCCATCATCAAAGCCAGACTTGACCGCTTTAGAAAAAATATCTTCAAGTTCAGAAAACTCAGGATCACAGAAACCATCAACTGAAGGTTTATTCATTTGGAAAGTAACCTTTTTATCAAAGTTATAAATTCTTGAGGCATATCCAAGAAAAGATGATGCATTGCTCCAGCCAAAGAATGAATATTTTTCTCGTCTAAGTTTCCTACGTAAGTCATATACTCTAAGACTTCGGGAGTAACTAACTGGCTTGCCTGCCCATAGATATAATCAAGGGGACAGTCTAAATTTGTAAAAGCATCATGAAGATCATTATATTTATAGGTATTAGGAATCAATGGATCGGATTTTAGATACCATCCATCTGATTTTTCTAAATAAGATGTTTCTGCAATGTGTCTCAAAACATAATCTTTGCAAGGTTGAGAGGGAGTAAGTCTAAACCTAGCCATTGCAGTTTCTAAATCAGGACTGGCAACAACCATACGTGCTGAGGGTCTGTTGGAGGCCATTCTTTCTGCAACATTTGGAGGTATGACAATCATCGAATCCAATAAGATTAAATATTCAAAAATACCCGGATAAATTGACGTAGCTAAAGTAGCAATAGAACCTCCCATACTATGAGCAATACAAGTGCAAGATTTCCAGGATAAATCGTCAATGACGCCTTTAACGTCTTCAACAAATATTTCTTGAGAATATTCTTCTCTCCTATCACTTTCCCCCATACCTGAGAAATCTAAACCAACCACGCAATGATCATCTGTCAATGACGGAGAAATATGATCCCACCAAAACGAATGAGCGTTGTAACCATGAAGTAATAGCAAAGGTTTTTTAGAACGATCACCCCAAATAAAATACTTTATTTCCGATCCATTAATTGAAACCGAACATTCTTCTGGCCTTGTAGAAATATTTTTCAAAAACCAATCTGGAGCCTCATTAAGAGGATTTTTACCTATTAACATCTAATCTTGAAAGAAATCGAATAAATTTCCTGTAAGTTTAACATCTGGACTAGAGGTAAAACCACTCTCAAAAAATGACGTTATTTTTGCAAAAAGCCTCTTTGAATTTGCAATAACGACATAATTAAGATCTTTATCCAATTCAAAAGTTCCTTTCAAGATATCATCTTTAGGAATGGAGAAAAATGTACCCTGCATCTTTGTTTCCTTGCATGAAATCGTTCCTGATAACTTTGCATTAGAAAGTTGATCCAACTTGTTTGTTTTTCTTAAAGAAGCATAAATATCTCCTTCAGAAAAATAACACCCATTGATATCAAAAATAATTGATATATTCTCGCCAGAGATGGATGAAATAATGGGAACTTTTCTAAGAAATCTTTTTGAATTTAAATTTACATTGATATCATCGAGAGAAACATGATCGTTAAAAAGCGAAGAAATTAAATTTATATTTCCTTCTAAAAAAAGTCCCTTTTCATCTAGAAGAAAAGAAAGACTTCGTAAGTTAAAACTAGTATTTAAACTCCCTAAGTATTCATCAGCAAAAGAAAGATTATTTATTCTGCCTGACCATATTGTCCCTTCTATATTGGAATAACTAACTTGAGGAAATAAATCTTTAATTGTTGGAGAGACTAAACTTAAAGGAAGCCTCAACAAAGTTATACCCGAAATGAAAAATGTAAGAAAAAAGGTAAGTAATAAAAATTTTTTCAATTTGATTTCAACAATATTGATATTTGAGCATTAACATCATCTTTTTTGGATTTTCTAATGTTCATTTTTTCAATCTCTCCGCCCTGTTCACCCATCTTGATCATCCAATTATATAAGTCAAGAAAATTAACCTCATTTATCCAAACCATCATCGAATCGTCGCTTAGCGGCTGAGTTCTATCAATCTGTATATTTTGTTCTTTTGAAGTTGAGTTGACTAATAATGAAATATTATCTGCATATAAATTTCTATTTGATGATACAGAATTTGGAATTGATGCTATGTAGTCCAATCTACTTATGATAATTTGATTTTCTTTTTTTAAAGATTGATTTTTTGTATCGAGCCAATAAATTCCATATGTCAAAGCAAAAATGAGGATCGAAATTATCAAACCTAAAATAAGTATTTGTTCTCTATTTGAGAAAAAGTTTAGATTAATACGCATTAATACTTATTTCTCCTTGGATATAATTATTCACTCTTCTTGATGCTCCCAAGCTAACGCTTAATCCCATGGAGTTCACTAAATCAGTATATTCTTGTAATTGATCATAAGAATTGGTTTGAACTTCAATAATGAACCTAGGTCGATCATAAGAAATGGAAACTAAAACTATATTCTCACTATTGCTTACTGCATCAGAAATAATACTAACTGCTTTTAAAGCAGAATTATCAATTTGAGCTTGATTTATTAATTCATTCACTTGTCTAATGAGGTCGGACTCAAGGGTTTCAGATGGAAATTTTTCCTTAAAAGTATCTAAGATTTTGTTTTTTAATGAATTATTAGATGCGCTCAAGTAAGAAAACTGAACGATTTCAGAAAAAAGAAAAATACCAATCAAAGCTAATGTTGAATATCCATAAAATTTAAAGCGCTGAAAAATCGAGTACCAATTAATTTTTTGTTCGTACTCTTTACTGAAAAAATTAATCGAATTTTGAATATCTAATATTTGAGAAAATTCCTTTAACAATTCTTTTGTAGAGGAAAAATATTTTTGTTCTAAATCGATATCAAGACTGGGCAACATTATCTTTCTGTCAATAGACCAAACGTTTAGCTTAATCACTTCGTATTTTTTTAGGGTAAGTTCCAAGGTATTTAAAATTGATTTTTTATCGGCAAACCAAAACCATTTATTTTGTAAAGAAATAAAAGCTTTGTCCTCAAACAATACTAATAAACTTTCTATCGAAGAGGATAAAGCTTGAATAGGAATTAATTTTTTAATTTTAGAATCTAATTTTTCTTTTATTTCTTGGATTTTTTGATGCTCAATTATTCCAACTATTTCCGATTGTTTATCTTGTACCCAAAAATAATCATCTATTTCGCTCAGAATTTCTTCACTCAACATATAAGGAATGACTTTTTTTAAGTTTCTTTGAGAAGTATTTGGTAAATCAAATTTATAAAAAGAGAAGTCATTAGATGCAATGATTGCAATGTCTTCATTACCCGATTTAATCTTAAGATACGAATCTTCAGAGTTACTTTTTACTTCCGAAGTAAATAAAACATGAAGTGCTTCATCATAAAATATTATATTTTGATAACTCATAGATATTCTCCAAATTTTCTTCTAATAACTTTTGGAGATTCATTCAGCATAAATATGTGACTCTTGAGATGGAAATCTTTTCCATCTATTTTGATATTGGTATTTAAAACAAAGTATTTTGTTTCTACAGAAAGATTGGTTTTAGAAAATTTACTGGAAAAAGCTGTTTTTATCTCTTGTTGACTTAAGAAATCTGAAATTGATGAATAACCTCCTAATGGCTTATTGTTGAGAATATTTCTAGCTTCAAGATCGCTGAGAGTATTTGAGCTCAGAGCAATTAAAATATTGGGAAAAAAAGGATTTAACGAATTTACATTTATTTTTGTTTCAAACGAATTAAAAACACAAATATAAGGTTTGAGTTTTTGAAAAATTTCTTCTGTTACGCCTTTTACATCCCTCAGTTCAGTAATATCAAAAAAGAATTGGTTTGAAGTCAATCTAGGAGGTTGTTCATTTTTATAATAATCATCTTCAGCACCAAGATAAGAGTCTGGAAAAAAATCCGTATCAAGCCAATCTACGACTGCAGAAGAAATTTCTTCGATTTTCTGACTTTCAATAAACAAACTCTTCATGAGATTTTTAAAAAATTCTAAATTTTCTTGATTAGCAGTTTCTTCTCCTGATGCAGATACAGAGATTAGTGAATTTAGATTAAAGCATTGCCCCATATCTACAATATTAGCTTCTAGATTACCGCGCTCTAATGGAAGGTTAATTGGGCTTTTTTTATAAAAGTTATTAGCAGCAAGAACAATATTATTTCTATTTTCTTTATTGTTGAGATATTTTTTTGTAAAAGATTCTAAACTCAATGTAGTGATAATAGCTTGCTGTTTACTGATCATATTTTTTTCATTTTCAATATTCATAGATATCATTGAAAATAGACCTGCACTCACCGAAGCAATAATTGCTGTAACAAAAAGTGTCATGATCAGGGCTGTGCCCTTAAAGTTTTTATCCAGCAATATCTTCACCGCTTATAAATAATATTTTTTTAAAATTGCCTTCAGAGAATTTAATGTTAACTTCCATCAGTGTAGGATAAATTTCTAAATCAGCTTCATTAAAAGGAGGCCACGTAAGGTATTCATTTTTATCATATAAAACTTTTATTTCTAGATCTTCAATTTGTGTAATTAAGGCAAATGACTTTTCTTTGTAACTAGAATTTAGAAAATTTGAAAAATTTCTATATAAAATATTGTCTTTAACTTTATAGGTTACTTTGTTGATAGCTCCAAGATCTTCTACGCCATCGGAAGAAGAAATTCGAACTATCTCCAAAAGAGATTCGCCATCTCTAAAATTATTATTTAACTTAAAAAAAGTAGGAAATTGATCACTTTCATTAGGTCTAGGAAATTGTTTAGCTACATGAAACAAATCATCTTCTAGAAGTTCGCTGAAAATAGCTAATTCATTAATTAGTTTAGATTTAGAGCTAATTCCTATTGAAGAAGAAATGGAAGTACTTAAAAAAGATAATGACATTAAGCTAATCAATGAAAATAAAGACATTACAATCATTACTTCTACCAAAGTGTAGCCTTTTAAATTATTCATTTATTGCCTTATATATCTCTAGCTTAGTTGACTTATTAGATAATTCTGATTTAACTTCAACTTCTATATTTAATGAGTTCTGCTTTGGATCAACCGTTATTTTTCTGGTCCAAAAATAAGGATGTCCCATAAATTCTTCTCTTTGTGAAAGCAAATTATTTGTTAAATAATTCTCATCAAAATAGGATTTCAAGATTATATTTTCTGCTAAAGTTCCTCGATAAAAATCATCACTCAAAGAAGAGACAGTCTTGGTGCTATATGAAAGAGACGTAACCCCGGTTACAGCAACAAGAGATAATATAAATAGAGAAACTAGAACCTCAATTAAAGAAAAACCTTTCATCACTCCCAGTTACCAATATCTCGATCCAGACCTTCACCACCTTGCTGGCCATCAGCTCCAAATGAAAATAAATCAAAAGGTCCATTCTCTCCTGGTCTTTTATATTGATAATCATTTCCCCATGGATCTTTTTCCAATTTTCTAATGTAGCCTCCCTGACGATATCTATTTATGAAGCGATGATTTGTAGGAGGTTGTTTAAGAGCTTGCAGGCCCTCTTCAGTGGTTGGATAAGAATACATATCCAAGTTGTATTGTTCTAAAGCATTTTCATATATTCTGATGTCGGTTAATGCTTTATCTGCTCTTGCCCTATCCTGACTGGGAATTACATTGATTGCTACTATAGTAGTTAATAAAGCAATGATCATTAAGACCACAAGTATTTCTATTAAGCTAAAGCCAGATAATTTTTTTGGTAAGATTTTTTTCATGATATTAATTTAAAGTTAAAGTGTTTAATTGAATTAATGGTAGCAGGATTGCAAGCACAATCAGAGCGACAAAAAAGCCTAGAAAAACTACAATTAAAGGCTCAAGCAAGTTCATCGTAATCTTTGTTGAACTCTGAAATTTATTTTCTAAATAAACCGATACCTTCTCAAGCATTTCTTCTAGTTTTCCTGATCTTTCACCATTTTCAATCATCTGAGTAACCAAAGGTGGGATGACTTGAATTCTTTCCAGGCTAGAAGCTAAAGATTCTCCTTCAGCAACTTTATTAGAAATTGATTTTACTTGTTGACGCAAATAACTGTTCGAAATTGTATCTCCAGAAATTTCAAGAGCATTAATTATGGAGATATTACTGGATCTTAAAATACTTAAAGAATTTGTGAATCTTGATAAATCAGAATCAATTAACGAGTTTTTAAAAATAGGAATGGTTAGGAGCACTTTATCAAATTTTGATTTAACTGACTCATAGCCAATAGTTCGAATGGCTAAAAAACCAACTAAACTGATCAAAAAAATGATTAAGTAAAAGATATAACTCGAGAATATTGACGATAAAAATAATAATGATTTTGTAATAAATGGCAGTTCTCTATTCAATGAAGAGAATTGACTTACAACTTCTGGAACCACAAAAGATAGAAGCAAAATAATAACAACAATTGAAATAGAAAATAAGACAAATGGATAAACCAAAGCGCCAATGACATCCTGAGATATCTTTGATTTCCTCTCTAAAAAGTCAGATGTTTTTTCTAAGACCATGCCTAAGTCCCCAGAAGTTTCACCGGCCCTAACTAAAGAACAATATAGTCGATCAAAACTTTCAGGATGGTCTTCAAGAGATTCAGAGAGTTTAAAACCAGCTTTAACTTTATTTGCAATATTTGAAAGCTTGCCCTTAATAAGTGATGAATCTATTTGTTTGGAAACAGAATCAAGAGCCTGATCAACAGGTATGCCGCCATTAATTAATGTTGCAAGCTGTCTGGTAATAAGGCTTAACTTCGATGTACTTATTTTTCTAAATAAAGAGATATTGAATCTATTTTTTGATTCCTTCAAATTTATTGGGATTAATCTTCTATTTTTTAATTCTTCTTGAGCTTCACTTAAGTTTTCAGCTATAAGAACCCCTGTTTCGGTTATCCCGGATTGATCTAAAGCTTTATAAGAATAATTAGGCATAACTAATTCTTCTCTTGAAGAACTCTTCTGAGCTCGTCTTCTGTTGTTAAGCCAGAATTTACTTTCTCTTGACCATCAAGTTCCAAAGTATTGTTAGCACTGAAAGCAATTTTTTTAATATCGCTCTCTGAATCCCTATTATGAATTTGTTGTTTTATATCGTCATTAATAAGTATAAATTCAAAAATACCAATTCTTCCTGACAGTTCCTGAGTTGCATCATCAATTTTTCTGACAAGCCTTTGTGCAATTACCATGCGCAACGAACTTGCAATTAAATAAGGTTCTACTCCCATATCAATCAGTCTAGTTATTGCTCCTACAGAATCATTAGTATGAACTGTAGATAAGACCAAGTGACCAGTTAAACTAGCTTGGATGGCAATATCAGCAGTCTCTTTGTCTCTAATTTCTCCAACCATAACAACGTCTGGATCTTGTCTTAAAATTGCTCTTAATCCTTTTTCAAAAGTTAAACCGACTCTATTGTTTACTTGAGTTTGTCCCACACCTTCGATTGCATACTCAATAGGATCCTCAACAGTTAAAATATTTCTAGTTTGATCGTTCAAAAAATTAAGACCTGAGTACAAAGTAGTAGTTTTTCCAGATCCAGTAGGTCCTGTTACTAAAATGATGCCACTATTATTTTTTAATTCATTTTTATAGTTTTCTAAAAGGATATCTGTCATGCCTAACTCTTTGAGATCAAGACTTGAATCTGCTTTATCTAATAATCTTAAAACTATTCTTTCGCCATAACTTGAAGGTAAGGTTGATACTCTTATATCCACCCATCTTTCTCCTAATTTCAATGACATTCTTCCATCTTGAGGTATTCGTCTTTCTGCAATATCCAAATTGGACATGATTTTTATTCGAGCATTTAATAATGGTGCTATCCTCGAGCTTGGTCTGATTTTTTCTTTTAATATTCCATCTGTTCTGAATCTTATAATTAAGTTTTCTTCATAGGGTTCAATGTGTATATCAGATGCTCCATCTTTGATAGCCTCAGATAAAATTGCATTGATAAGCCTTATCACCGGTGAATTTGTACTGTCATCAAGCAAATCTTCTGTTTTTGGTAAATCAAGTACCAAAGAATCTAAATCAACATCTTCATGAATATTTTCTGCTAGAGATTTAGATGACTGAGTTTTATCCGAATAAGATTCAGATAGTTTCTTGTTGAACTCAGAAAAATCTATTTTTTTAGTTTCTATTGGTAATTTAAATTTAGATTGTATATGCGCGATTGCATTGATATCACAATCATCGGTATGAAAGATTAATATCGAGTCACTACTCACTTCTGGTAAAAGTTGGTTATCTTTGCAGAATTTATAACTAAAGTCTTTGACAGTCATTTATTAAACTTCTTCTTCGTTTGCTATTACTTTATTTTCTTCTTCGGCATCAAAGATTAGTTTTTCTAATAAATCCAAATCCGGAGAGGTTTTGCCTTTTTTACTCCTTAACATTTCTTGGGCTCTCAAGTAATCATATTTGGTATTTGTCAGATCCTGCATGTCCTGAGAGGTTCTGATGATTGTGGGTTTTAGAAATACCACTAAATTTTTCTTACTGATTGTAGTTTGCTCTTGACGAAATGCTTGTCCAATTACAGGAATATCTCCAAGCAAAGGGACCTTTCTTACTGATTCTTGAATATCATCATCAATCAGTCCTCCCAGAACGATTGTTTGATTATCTTCAACCATAACTACAGTCTCGATGGCTCTTTTATTAGTTACAATTTCTGATGATCCTGCAGTAATTGGTCCTGACAAAGAAGAAACTTCCTGTTCAATATCCAGTTTAATTGAATTACCTTCATTGATTTGAGGTTTAACGCTTAACTTGATTCCAATTTCCTGTCGCGTAACAGTTCTAAAGGGATTGGAATTATTTGTACCCAAAGACTCCCCTGTTGTGATTGGAATCTCTTGTCCAACAATAATAAATGATTCTTCATTATCCATAGTAAGTATTGAAGGGGTTGAGAGAACATTTGAATCACTGTTTTTTGAAAGAACATTTAATATAGCTGCAAAGCTATCTCCGCCTTTTTTATACTTACCAACTCCAGTAGCAAAACCATCCAAGCTTAACAATGAAGATAAAACTGCAGCAGAGCTTCCTCCAGGAGTTAATCCGCCAACAATTGCGGAAAGGTCTGGTGTGGGATTGCCAAATCTTTGAGAAGCAATTGGAGAATTTGTTCCTTCTCCACTAAATAAAAATTGAAATCCTAAATCTTCAGTCAATTGATCTGATATCTCGACGATGATAGCTTCCACCAGAACTTGTGCTCTTCTAATATCAAGTTGGCTGATAATTCCGGTTAAAGAAGTCATCACATCAGGCTCTGCTGAAATAATGAGTGAATTTGTTTCTTCATGAGCAGTAATAGAGGTTTTACTTTTATTTGAGCTTTTCTCATCAATATTTGGAGTCATCTTGTTTAAAATATCTACCAACGCTTTAGCGTCAGCATATTTTAAATAAATTACCTTTAATGAGCTTGAGCCTTGATCTTTTACATCGAGCTTTATCACAACGGCCTTCATACGATCTACAATTTCTTTATCGCCAAAAAGCAAAATACTATTACTTCTTTCGATAGAGTATGCGTTGAAATCAGTTGGTGCCATTCCACCAGAATTTTCAGAAAAAACTTTATCCACTAATTTTGCTATTTGAGAAGATGAAGAGTTTTTGAGTTTTACAATTTCATAAACATCAGCTGGATTTTTATCAAGCTCATCTACAAGTTGTCTGATTCTTTTAATATTTGCATTTCGATCAGTTACGATCAAACTATTACTTGGCATATAAACGGCAATATGACCTTGGGAATTTATAAGTGGTCTGATTAAAGGGATTAATGCATTTGCAGATGATTGACTTGGTCTAATAATGGTTGAAATCAAAGCATCCTCAGGAGAGACCGCTTTTGAAACCTCGGTAAAACTCTGTCTTCCCATTGAAGCAGGAACAATTTTGATAGCATTTTCTTGTTCAACTGCAGTAAAGCCATGAACACTTAAGACAGAAAGAAAAATTTCATAAGCTTCTTCAATGCTCAGATCATCTCTTGAAATAACTGTAACGTTTGCCTTCACCCTTGGATCCACGACAAAAGTTTTACCTGTCAAAGATGAAATATCGGAGACAAATGATTTGATGTCAGCGTCTCTCATGTTTATGGTCACCGACCACATGCTAGATGAAAGTCCGAAAATAAGCGCATAGGCGCAACAATTCTTATAAATTGAATAAATCATAATTTAGTTTGGTTTAGTTAATGTTTATATCGACAGATACAACTTGATCGTCTCTGATTAAATCGAGATTTAACGACGCTAAGTCAGAGAAAAAAGAATTGATTGAATCTTGATCAGAAAGGTCTATTTCTGCCACCGATAATCCATTGATGGATTTGACTATATCTCCCGGTCTTAATTCCGAAGAATCAAAAAGCGCAGTACTTTCTCCGGGACTTATCTCTAGACCCGAAAAAGTGCCATCATCAAAAACAGGAGCAAAGGTAATTAGCTTAGCGATCTGTTGTTTTTCAATCCATTCTTTATTGATTGTAGGTTTTTGCTTTACCACAATATTGATTGAGGAATTACCCTGAACTACTCTTTCCATACCTTTTATTACTGAGCTCTTAAAAAAGGACAGGCTTTCAGATATGCCAGAACGTTTAATAGTGACAAAGTCTTTGTTGATTGAATCCAAGTAAACGTTATCAGAAATCATGTCTCCCACGAGATAAGTTTTTTGATCGTTTTGATTGAAACCTATTATCGCGGACTTAACTTCATTAGAAGAAGTAATGCCATAAAGTTTCAAAGATAAAGACGTTTCAGGCGCTTTAACAAGACTTTCATAAATAGATAGTCCATCAATCTCAACTTCGGATGAGAATGGATTATCCACTATCCTAGGAACATCATTAGATGCAAAAGAGTTGTTAAAGTTATTTGAGCTTAATTGGTTATTAAAAATCAATCCGAGCAATATTGAAGAAAACTCCAAAGAAAAAACTAATAAAAGAGCTCCTGAAATAGAGAACTTTAAATTTTTCTCATTCAGATAACTTTTGTATCGATCAAAATTGATATCTTTCAAAAAGTCTAAAACCATATAATCCCTTTGATTTTATGTCATATTTAGCCAAATTGACAAAGATTTATGACAATGATGACTGCTTTTTTTATTATTTTTGCTGCCCTTTTGGGAAGCTTTTTAGCGAGCTTTATCTATCGCTACGTTAATAAAAACATTGAAGCAGATGCTTATGTGCAAAGCATTAATATTTATACAGAACCCTCTTTTTGTCCTGCCTGTAAAACCAAAATAGATTGGTTTCACCTCATTCCTGTATTGAGTTACTTGTTTTTAAGAGGAAAAGCCAAATGCTGTGGTGCAGAAATCTCATCAAGATACCTCTTCATAGAAATATTGGTCATTTCTTTGTTTTTATTAATTTTTATAACAAATGATAACGTTGGTCTCATTTTCCTTAAAAGCTTAATAACTTTAAATC
>MDSZ01126723.1_pt1 | contig 14542 bp, 11 predicted proteins | sample 811201 | NCBI WGS metagenome assembly MDSZ01 (sample SAMN05326647, study PRJNA326480) | marine metagenome | isolation source: seawater | place: Indian Ocean: North | collected 2010
TAAGAAACTTGTTTGTTTAAACTATTTGATTTAATCCAATATACATCTTTATCTTCCGAATCTATAAATTCGCCATTAATTTCTTGATAATTTGTATTGGAGTTATTTAAAACACAATTTACAGGATCACAAGCATTAATTGTAATTGCTGAAATATTGTGATTTGCCTGAGGATTGGGAATAGTTTCTGGAGCATCTATGGATTCTACAATTATTTCTGCACTAGTATTTGTGCTTATTATTGGTAAAATTACAGAACAGAGAAATAATGAAATTAAGCACAAATTTCTCCAGTTCATAGTTGCCCCATGTGCTTTACTTTTTCAAATGATTCAAAGTAATGAGTCAGATGGGGGGTCTATGGGCGGAGATGGATTCGGGCTTGATATTTCCGCGAGGCAAAGATATGCTAGGATTTTTAAATTAGGAAATCGAAAGGAGCCTTTAGCAAGAACACCAGCTTTGATCTTGTATGATAATGATTCTGATTTACCTGTTAATTTAGCACCATTTCAATGTTCAAGAATTGGTGATTCACTACCACCCAATTTTTTAATTAAGGGAAGAGGTCCACTTTCACCACCATTTGAAGAACCATCTCCCATTTGGGAATTTAAGCAAGGAAATGTACTTCCTCCTACTCTCAGTGAGACAGAAATCAAAAGCGATGGATCCTCAACCCCCGTCTTATCATTGTCATTACAAAGAATGATGCAGGATTCAGATATTGTAAATCTTAAACAACCTTCTTTAGTTATTGTTACTGATGCCGTTCAGTTGGCTAATCGTTCTAAAGAGTTTGTAGAGGCGATGTTAATTGTAAGAGAGACCTTTCCTTCTGCATTAATTTGGTGTCCTGGATTATCAGGCCCAGACAATATTGCATTACTTACATGGTTAGGTGTAGATTTACATGATTTGTCACGTTCTAGGCAAGCACATTCTGCTGGAATGTTATTAACTTCAAATGGACTAAGAAATATAGAGTTAGATTTGGAAGGAGAATTTTTATTTGAATCGCAAATTGAAGAATGGAAAAATGAAATAGTAACTATTAGAGAATCAATTAGGAAATTAAAATTAAGAGAATTAGTAGAAAAAAGAGTACTAAATTATCCGAAATTAGTAGAACAATTAAGATTTCATGATTATCTTTTAGAAAATCGAAAAATTGAATCTTTGACACGTCATGCATCTAGGGAACGTGTTTTGCAGTGTAATTCACTTTCTGTTAGATCAGACCCAATTATTAGAGAATGGACTAGGAAAATTTCTTCTGAATATGTACCACATAAGTCAAGACAAAAATTGTTAATTTTGTTGCCCTGTTCTGCAAAAAAACCGTATAGAATATCTAGATCACATAAAAAATATAGATATGAGATTGGAAATATTTCTGCAACAGAAATTAGTATTACATCCCCTTTGGGATTAGTTCCAAGGGAGTTAGAGGAATTATGGCCTGCTGCAAATTATGATGTTCCAGTGACAGGACATTGGGATGCAGAGGAAATTATGATTGTAGAGAATTCACTTTCAAGGGTTTTAGATCGTGTAAAATTTGAATTAATTATAAATCACTCAGGATTCGATTTAGGTACTGAATTTTGTGGAATTAAAGTTATAGAAACTAATAAAGAAACTTTTTCAGCCGAAGTTAAAAAGGCTAAGGAAGAATTAGGAATTCAAGAACAAAGTATCAAGGTAAATAGAATGATAGAATATCAAATGATATCTAAATGGCATTATGGTAGTTATAGTTGGTTGGATGGAACTAAATTAGCAGGAAAACCACCACATTGGAAAATTGAAAAAGAAGGTAAACCATTTGCAAGATGGAATCATTTAAATTCGAGTTTTTCATTTTCAAAGGCTGCCTTACCAATTTTAGCAGGAAAAAATACATTGCCAAGTGCAAAAATAAAATTAGATGGTGATTGGAATGGAGACGTTTTTGCCCCGATGGTAATTTCTTTTGATAATTTAATAAGAGTGGGTGATGTAGTTTTATTATACTCTCAAGATGATACCTTAATTGGTTCTGGAATAGCACAAGCACCAGCATGGGAATGGAACAATGGGTGTGGAAGGTTAGCTAAAGTGAGGCATAGACTTTAGAAAATAAATCAAAGTAATTTAAGGCAACCGTTCATAAAGGGGAAGTTTCTCGCCGAGTCGCTTAGGGATTTGTATGGCACGTATACACAACGGTAGAAAAGGTAGAAGTGGGTCAACAAAACCACATTCAGAAGCACTTCCTAAATGGGCATTAACAGATGCAAAAAAAATCAAATCATTAGTTTTAGAATTGTCTGAAAAAGGACATAGTACTGCAGTTATTGGTACAATTTTGAGAGATCAGCACGCAGTCCCAGATGTAAGGAAGGCATGTGGCATGAGGATTAATCAGATACTGTCTGAAAAGGGTAAGGCTGCAGAAACTCCTGAAGATTTAATGAATTTACTTCAGAAAGTATTGTCTTTAGTTAATCATTTAGAAATAAATCGTAAAGATTTACATAATTCGCGTCAACTTGAATTAACAGAAGCTAAAATACGCAGACTAGTAAAGTATTACAAATCAAAAGGTAAATTACCTGAAGATTGGAAATATGATCGTAAGCAAGTACGTTTAATGGTTGCTTGATAAGTTAATGTTCAAGAACCTAATACTTCTCAACAGAATTATGGAACCATTTGATTTATTTCCCTTTGTTTCGGAGATAAAATCGGATTTAGATAAGTTCTTCAAATTAATTATGAATGCAAAAAGAGTTACGTTAGTAGCTGAACCTAGACTAAATCAGTTACTTTCATTATCTTTTTTGGAAGCATCATTTTTAGATCATGGAATATTGTATAATAGAAAATTAGTTGAAGATACAAATTCAAAAATTGTTCTCGAGGATAATTTACATATTTTCTTTAATTTAACTTCTCTTAATGGTGAGATTGTTAAAGTAATTGAATCTAAAGAAATCAATATTCCCTTAGGAGAAAACAAAAAAAATAGAGTGGGTAGATTAGATATTGTTGGCTTTTCAGCATGTTTGGCATTAATGATTGGTGGAAGTAGAGTTAACCGATTATTACCTTTGATTTTAGCAGGTAATTGGCTTAGAGAAAACCTTGACTTTACTTATGACCCCGTATTTACCGCTCTTAGAGATACTCTTAGGAAAAAAGGTGAAATTTCGGTGGTGACTATAGCGGAAGTTTCTGAACTTGATTTAATTGAGTTGCCAGGAATAGATTCTAATGAATTAAATAATTTAAAAAATAGTTGGAATAAAATAGATTTAGAAGAGCAATCTATAAGATTGTCAGAGATCGTAAAACCATTATTGAAAAGTTCGATAGGAGTTGCAAGATTAGAAGAATTAATCTGGCACAGAGTCATTACTGAAAATTGGAGTTCTGATTTAGCAAGTCAATGTAGTAAAGTCCAAAGAGAGTTGAGGAGCAGTTCTCAAAAATTAGTTTCAGCAAGTAGATTGGTTGATGAAGTCATAAGAACAGGGATAATTTCCTAATCTACTATTTTCAAAACCTTATTGCATCCAGAGCATGTGATTCGTAATGGTCTTTCATTTGATGTAATACTAATTGAGGACGAACAATTTGGACAATCAAATGAAGGGTAATCTGAATTTGAAGAATCGGCATTAATTCTAGAATGTGCTTCATCATCTTTTGTATTTGACATCATTGCGGTTAATATCCATAAACCAGAACTAGAAATCGCGCTAATTAATACAATTATAAATTCTAATGATAAGAAATAAATTAAGAAACCAACCGCATTAAATATGATAATTTCACTAATTAGAATAATCTTATTTTTTTCTCTTGAAAGAAGCAACGAAATAATTAAACCAGCAATTACAATACTCGAACAGATCACAAATATCGCTAATGGTGAATCTATTGGTGTCCCTCCTTGTTGCACCCATAATTGTGGAGAATCAGATTGAGTAAATGTTGTACTTGCAGTTATTTTTTGTGTAAATATTAATCTTGTTTGTGTGACTTCAACATCAGTGAAATCCATGACAAAAACACCATTAATTGCATCTGTTTTTAATAAAAAATTATAGTTAATTGAACTCCATATCCGATCACTTTCATCAAAATAAGGTTTGATGAAATTATCTAACATCAAATGTTCTTGCCCTCCAGTATTTGTTTGTCTTGTTTTAAAAGTTAAAGTTACAGGAGTGTTGCTTACTGTATCGTCACCGTTAAGAACTAATTCGATACCAACATAATCGAAATCTGCCCTTTCTAGTCCAAGTAATCTTCTAGAATCAATACCAAGCCCTTGGCTTAGGAAATTGTTTAGTTCTGTTTGCCTTATTTGTGTTTCAAAACTACTAACTTCTGCATTGTCAATTATTCTGTTTTGATAGTACTCTGAATTTGCAGGATCAAGATTTCTAAGCCATGAAGTTGAATTTAGATTCGGGTTACCCATATTATCCAGTCCCCATCTTATCCAAAAAGCAACATTTTCTTGAAGTTGGAGAGTAATTGTTTTTTCTATGTCTGCAGATAAATCGACTTCAACATTTACATCTAAATCTGTACCGCCAGTTCTTATTGGTTCAGTAAGTGGATAAAAGTAACTATTGCCTTCACTTTCTCCGAATTCAATATCATATTCAATTTCTGCAGTAACAGTAGTTCCATTTTGAAAATTAATTTTAATACTAAATGGAAATTTTCCATCATCTACACTTATGTCAGTAGCCCAAGTCCAAGTTAGAAGATTTCCTTGAGTCGAAACTGGAGATTGCTCAATTAAATTTCCATTTGCATAGAATTCAAAATTAGATTCTGCAATAAGTTGTGCTCCATATCCAGAATTAAATTTCACAGGTATATGGGCAGAACGTCCTTCGATAATTGGCTCTTCTATATCTATGTCGAATAGTGGTGCTTCTATACTAATTGCTCCTCTGTATTCTGTTGTACCCCATAAGAATTTAATTGATGGATTTTGCCCTGTCGGAAGTAATAATTCTTGTACAGAGAAAATAACAATTATTGAATCCTCAGCCAATAATGTCCCCTCAGAAACATCAATGTCTAGCTCTAAAACACCTTCTTCACCAGGAAGAAATGTTTGAGGAAGTGCAGTTGAACCAGTATTTGAATCGCTTCCTAATCTTAGTTCTACTGTAGCATTTATTGTAACTCCTGCACCATCATTTATACGATATGGTAGAATAAATGTTGCAGTATGGCTTGGATATGAGCCACCAAAATTAGTTTGTCCAGACCATCTTCCAACTTCTGTTGCTTGTGTAATCGCTGAACCAACTTCCGAGTTTTGTTCCGTTCCCAAACTTGATTCAAATGGTGAAAGTAGTCCATTTGTTGAACTTCCGCTGAAAATCATATCATATTGTATTGATTCACAACATACTACTTCGCTTGAAGCAATACCTACATTAGGAAAAGGAAGAATTATTGCAGAAGTCATTAAAATGACTAAAACTAATGATATTCGTTTCAATATTCTTACCTCTTTATGATTCGGGGTGTGCAAAGAGAATATGAAATAAACCCATTAAAGATTACCAATTATTAAGTTATAATGCTCTTTCTAGTAATTCGCCCAATTCTTTTTCAAACATATTCATCACTAATTCTGCAAACTCATGTTGCATTTCTTCAGGAAGTAAATTCATACCTAATTTTAATGCTGAACGACTAGCTTTAACTTCTGCAAATGCAGAACGTGCTTTTGCTTCAAAATAGTTCTCAATAGTTTCTTTAAGCTCACCCTTTAGTTCTGGATTTTCATCAATTTTTTGTTTGATATATCCTTTAATTTCATCTTTAACTAAATCTCTTGCTGCTTCCATGATTAAGTCTTCAGGTCTAAGCAATTCTTCTATACGTTCTTGAATAGATCCGCTTAACAATCGTTCTATTGCCATGGTGTGCGGAAGTTGTCGCTCCGTTTCAACCTTACGAATTATTGTTCTTTGCTTTGACAAGGTTCATAATGCCATTCTTGTTGTGGTGTACCATAGGGGATTTACATGAAGGTATCAGAATTAGTTCTTACTGATGAACACGACACAATCTCACCAGACACATCTTTGGTAGAGGCAACTAAGAAATTATTATCACTTCCTAGAGGAGTTTTAATCGTATTAGGTAAAGATAATACACCAAAAGGTGTGCTTGCAGACGCTCAAATTTTAAGGGCTGTTTCAGAAGGATTAGATTGCCATAAGGAAACTTGTGCTTCTCATATGAATACTGATATTATGGCTGTAGGTCTTGATACTGAAGTTTCTGAAATTGTTTCTGAAATGAATGCTAGAAAACCTCATGCAGTTGTTGCAGTAGACGGCGATGGTAGTTTTGCAGGATATTTCAGTCCAAATGATTACAGAGAAGCACTTTCTAACTAATCGTGTAGGAAGATTAATTCATTTTTATTTTCTAGTTTAGCGTAGCCTATTCTTTCTAATTGTACTATGGCTTGTGATTTTACATGGTTGGATTTTTCTAACATTCCATGAATATATTTTAATTCGTCTCCAGTAGTAGTTTCTAATGTTGCTTTTATGCAATTATTGGAATCTAGCCAATGAATGATTGGTAATTTTTCGCTAGGATCAATACTAGTTATTTTTGCTTTATTTTCAATTATTTCTATATCTGCAAAATCTTTAAGACGTATTTTATTATTATTTTTCTTTGCTAGTTCTAAGTCAATTTTTTCTAGATAAATAGTAGTGTTTTCCTTTGAAATCTCCCATTTTCTTAATCCTAGTGAGATATGTTCTGGATGCACTTGAGTTTCAAATACGGGTGGTATTTCTTCATTTCCGTTTTCTAATTTTATTTCAATAGGCTCTCTGACAAAAAACAATCGAGGTGTTGATTCATCAATTATTTTTACATTATGTGAATATATTGTTGCCATTGATGCAGATATGTCTTTTTGAGTCAATGCTAATTCAATCCAAAAATTACGTAATCCCTCTGCTGAAAATCCTCTTCTACGCATACTTGCAAGTGTAGGGAGTCTTGAATCATTCCATCCTATATATTTGCCATCTTCAATATCAGTTCTCATTCCAGAAGTTGAAAAACCGCCAAATTCATGAATTTTAACCCTTCCCCAGTAAACAGTTTCGGGATAAGTCCATTCAAAATGATTGTATAATAGAGTTTGTTTTCTTGTAGAGTCCATTAAATCTTTACCTCTTATTATATGGGTAACTCCTTGTAAATGATCTTCAATAGCACTTTGAAAATCTAATAAAGGCCAAACTTTGTATTTTGATTTGATTTCATTTCTTGGATGTGGGTTACTTTCTGTATCTTGAATTCTTAAAGCAGGCCAATCTCTTAATGCTGGATTTGGTAATGTCATATCAGTTTTTATTCGTACCACAGCTTCTCCAGGTGAAAAATCACCATTAAGCATTTTTTCCCATAATTTTAAATTTTCTTCTGGAGATCTAGATCTATCTGGGGAATTTGTTTTATTTTGCCGAAATTCTCTAAAATCATCTGCACTAAGTGTGCATACATATGCCCCTCCTTTTTTAATTAATTTAGAAGCAAAATCATAATAAGTTTCAATACGATTTGATGCAATTACAACTTTATCTGCAGGCTTTCCAGTAAGCCATTCTACTTCTTCTTGAATTAACTGATAAGCCTCTGGCAAGGGTGGCTTTCTTACTGTGTCAGTGTCATCAAACCTCAAGATCCACTTTCCGTCATATCTTTTTGCATATTCACTATTTATTACAACTCCACGTGAATGACCAAATGAAAGAGGCCCATTTGGATTAGGTGCGAATCTTAGGACTACTTTCCCGACCTCTGCATTTTTCAAATCAGGAAGTCCAGTTCTCTTTTCTTTAACTTTCTTTTCAAGAAGTTCTGGTGCATTTTCTTCTAATATATTTTTTAAATGTTCAAATCCTTTTTCTTTTGCTAAATTATTTGCTTTTTCAACATGTTCTTTAATGATTCCAGTTAATTCTTTTGCATGTTTCCTTGCTTCGGGAAATGTCCCCATTACTTTCCCCATGACTGAGCCCAATTGCCCTTTCCCCTCATATTGCAATGAATTTTGAATAGAAAGATGGTAAATATTTTCTATCAATTTTGAATCAGGTGACCAAGGCATTGTACATTCCACATGGCTCTTATTATTGAAATGGACGCTTAATATATATTCAATAATCACTTAATCGATACTGACTTGAAAGCTTTGGATCAATATTACTAAAATCTCTTTTTGGAATTTTAGTGCCTTTTTCTTTTTCCCAATGATTACGAATACTTGCCCAATTCCATCTAAGACAATCATTTGGTAGATCTCCATTGCATAATTCATAGAGTGCTTTTTTACTAGTAGGGTCCGAAGGGTATCCAGATCCTATTTTTATTCCTAAATTTGCTTCAATTTCTTTGATAATTTTGTCTCGAGTTACTTTCGCAATAATACTAGCAGCACCAACCGTTCTATGAGTCTTATCTGCTCCATGAATGCTAATTAATTCCCAAGACTTCCAAGGCCATTTATTTACTAGATTAGTTACTCTATTTCCGAATCTTTCTTGATTTACATCACATGCATCAAGAATTAATTTTCCTTTACTAGAAAAATCAATGTTTAGATTGTTTATTGAATTTGCAAATAGTTCAGTTTCAAGAAGGTTAAGGTTGCTAGATTCCATAGCAAAATCAATATTTATCGGGTTGCAAATAGTAACATGTTTTATCCAACCTCTTTTGTCGATGAAACTTTCAATTTGCTCGAAAGCCAAATCTCTTTTTTTGGGACTTAATTTTTTTGAATCTGTGATATTATTTTCCTTAAGTAATTCTAGGTCATTTTTAGGAATCGCAATCGCTGCTACAACCAATGGTCCAATCATTGGGCCTCTCCCTGCTTCATCAACACCAATATGGTACATTTTTTCACCTAGTAATCATATTCGTCATCCATGTTGATGTCATTTAGTAAATCATCAATTGATTTAATTTGTTCATCTTCTTGATGTGTATTAATTTTGTTTATTTTTTCATTTGCATCTTTTAGAATTTCTTTTTCAGGCATTGGTGTATTTTCAATATTTTTATGTCCTGATTTTTCAGAAAACATTTGTTGGAACTCATTTTTGTTTATTGTTGGAGACTCAAGGTTTAACTCTTTATTTTTTTTATTATGGAAGGTAGACATCCAATCATTATTTTTAGTACTATTATTTATTGAAACAGTTTGATTTCTTTGCGCTCTAATTTTTAGTGCATTATAAATCATAATTATTGAAATAATTATGGCTAAGGCTGAATATCCATATGCATTGAATATATTTTTAAGGCTGTTAAAATTAGATATTTCATTACTTTCTTCAATTGAATTATTTCCAGATCCAGTTCCGATTGTTTCCAAATATTCCTTCCATGTATTCTCGAATGAATCAGAGTATGTGTATACTGTTAATGAAATCCACAAAGTTTCATTTTCAATATTAGATGGAGGTATGTCCATCCATCCAGTAATGTTGAAATTTTCATTTGGTTTTAATTCTAATAAATCAAAACCTCTAATTCTCGAGGAATTTAAATCATAAGTTGAATTTTCTGGTGGCAATAGCCCATGATTTCCTTCATGGCTTACACTTATGCTTACCGCAAAGCTTTCGGGGACATTTCCTTTATTTTGTAAATTTGTTGAGATGAATAATTTCTCTTGTTCAATCCAAGAATTGGGATTCAAATCATAATTGATTTCAAAATATTCACCAATTGTTATGTTTAGTTCAATTGAATCAATTATTGTCGAGTTCTCCCAATAGTAATTACATAATATTGTAATTATTGTTCCCGCAGGAATTTCAGTTTTCAACTGATTTAATTTTAATTCAATTTCTATATCTTTAAATTCATTTGGATTCAAAATCTCATTATTTTGTTTATATTCTGTAAGTTTAATTTCATTTGATGGGTTTGTGTTATTAAATGAAATAAGGTCAGTATTTGAAAAACAATTAGTTTGTTGTATTTTTTCATTATAATTTCCAGTATTTGTTATTTTCAAATTTAATTCACATGTTTCACTTAAGATTATATTTTCACAATTTATATCTGTGAGCATTATTTCTGAATTCTTTGTTGTAAGTATAGATGTATTCAAGTATATATCTTCAGAAATCGCCCCTACGTTTGAATTAATACGTAATAACAATGACAAATCACTATTTGAAAGGTATGGCGAATTAAGTGTAATTTTCAATACATTGCTTTCATTTGGTTCTAAAGACAATGCTTCAACCCATCCCGAGAGGGTGGCATTCCAACCATTTTCAGCAAATCTGTTTGTTTCGTTAGTGAAAATTATATTTCCCTCAGAATCAATTGGTAATATTTGAGAATTAAATTGAGTTTCTATATTTCCTGTATTTCTTATTTTTATTTCATGGATTACTGTTCCAGATGGTTCAATGTATGGCTTTTCAGAAATTTCATCAATTGTTAGTGAATATTTTGGTAAAATTGAAATTGCATAATTCCAGAATTTCATCGCACCAGATGAATTTGAAACTTTAATTTTAAAAGGATATTCAATTCCTGAAAGTGGTAATCCATTTTCAATCTCAGGAATAAATATTTTAGTAGTAATATTTATTGATTCATTGGCATCTAAATTAAATGAATCTTGATTAGAAAGTTCTTCATTCTTTATTTCAAATATACTCTCGTTAATTCCCCAACTTGAATCACCAATGATCTCTATGGAAATATTTTGTGAATGTAGTGCAGTACTGTTTATTCCGAGCCCAAACTGGAACCATTGATTACTTGGAACTAAAAATGTAATTTCTCCTGAATTTTCCCATTCTATTTTTATCTCTTCAACGTTATTTTCTGCAGGTATTGTTACAGGTAGAAGACCTAAAAGTAGTAACAATACTACAATGGTTGAAAATCGGCCCACATACTTCCTAGGGATATTTACTCTAAACCATTTTTCACTGAAAGTTCAATGAACTGGGTCTTGTACAAGTTCCATTAATGAGTCCAAATACAATTCTACACCATGTATTGGTACATTTAAATCAAAGTTTTTAGAAACATGAGGATCAATTTCTCCAATTTCACCCACTTTTATATTTGAAACATAGATTTCAGCACCTCGTCCTTTTAACCAAGGCCCATGCCCTTCTGAAGTTTCTTTCAACTCATAGTTAATATTAAATTTATCAAGAGCCATATCTCTCATTATTGCTTGTAACATTCCTCTTCCTTCAGCAAAACCACCCGTAGGTGAAGCAATTAACCAAGATGCATGGGTCTTATTAGAATGATTTCTAACTACTTGACCTAATTCGTATACTCTTTGAGGTAATTCATTATGTTTATTTGCACTTAATAATCGAAGTAAACCTGGTAATAAATTAGTTCTTAGCAATGTATGGTCAACTGTAATTGGATTTGCTAATGTGGTAGCAATTTCTTTTTCGTTCCATCTAACATGATTGAATTGATCATTTTCATTAGATAGTGTTAAACTAGTTATCTGTTGTAACCCTAATCCTTGTAGGCATGTTGTAAAACGTCTTGTAAAATTAGATGAATTTAATGCAGAACCAGCTAGAGGTGTTTTGGGAACGTCAGTACCTAAACTCTCATATCCATGACCTATTGCAATTTCTTCTACTAAATCTATTGGATGCAGAATATCAAATCTCCAACGAGGCATCTCAATTTCAATAATTTTATCTCCTATGATAACGTCACTCATTTTATTTGCAATTTCCAAAGAATTTTCGGGAGCATCTTTTATTCCAAGGAATTTACCTCCCATTCTGTTGATTGCTTTTGTCAATTCTTCTTCTGTGAATTTTTTACCTAACATTGATTCTAACAATCTATTTGTCAATTCATGTTTTATTGGACTTCCATTTGGAGTAATGATTTTTTGATTATTACAATCATTTATTTCTACACTTTCAATTTTACCGCCTCTAGATGCTAGTTCTAAACATACAAGTAAAAGACTACATTCACATGCACGAGGATCCCAACCAGTAACATCAATGAAGAAATCTTTTGTTGAATTTTTAACCGTTGTATGATTTCCATTTATTATTGGAGGGAATGAGAGTACTGAATTATTCTGATCAATAATCATTGGAAATCTATTCATTCCTTCTAATAGATGTGCGTAATCTACACCTTTTGGATGTTCTGATAATATTTTTTTAACACTTAAGGAATTATTCATTGCTAATGGAATAAATTCAAAATCCTCATTAGTCGTAATTACTTTAAAATTAGGTTTTAATTCTGCAAAATCATGTACTCCAATTGATGCTTTTGATCTTCTTTTACCTAGCGAAAAATGTAACTTTTCTTGGTGATCCATAATTGTTTGAATAAATTCATTAATTTCTTCTTCATTTTCACCAGTATTTACATTTCTAACTACTGCAGCATAGATGACTGGTCTTACATCTTTTAGAGATTCATCAACATCTAAAGAAATTCCACTTGATTCTATTTCAAGATTGGGAACAGCTTCCTGATTATGAAGGAATGATCTAGATGCATGTGCTAATGTTCCTGGTGAAAGTAAGTCAGCTCGATCTGGAAAAATTTCTATTTCTATTTCATTTTCATTATTTTCTTCAACGGAACAACCAATATCTCCTATGTCGTTTAGTAACTGTTTAGAATATTTAATTCCAAATCGTGATTGAATTTTATTAAGGTCAGAATGGTTAAATCTTATTGTTGGCATATTAATTCCTCATTGACTAAACCACATAGGTAATGCTCTGTCATAACCTGCTAAGCGAATTCCACTTAGGGCTGCTATTTGTTCACTATTTGCTCGTAAATGTTTTCTTGCAATTTTTTCGACACTATCGATACCAAGTTCTTCAAGCCAACCGCGTAGTTCACTATGAATTTTAACAGAGTCCTTCTTCACTTCATTTTCACCTGATGAGATCACACCTGTTGCTCCACACCCTCTAGCAATTAAAATATCACTTGAAGATACTGACCAAGGAACAGAAATAAATGTTGGACATGTGGACTTATCTATTTTCGATTCTATGATTGAGCGACCTATTTTCGGAAGGCATGATGCTGCATGAAGTCCACTAGAATCCATTAAATCAACAATTACTCCCTGAATTAGGTGATTTTTACCAGATGCATGTAGGCTATTTACTCTTCCCAAACCATCTCTTAGTAAAATTGGAATAAGCCTAGAACTAATTGCTCTTATTGCAATAAGTAAACCATCTAGTACTTGAGGACTCATTGCAGGCATCAAGGATAGATCAATTATTACTCCTGCGGCTTTTGGGATTTCAGAATGAATTTTTTGAATATTTTCTTGATTAACCATTAAAAAATCGGAATCATTAGGTTTTGAAGTCACAATTGAACTAAAATCTTTAATTGATTTTTTTAATTCATAGATATGGGGGTAATTTAAAACAATACTTTCCACACTGTCATCTAAACTTTGTATCTCGTCTCCTCCAAGAACTACGATAGTATCTAGTGTTTGTCCAGCCACTAATCTTTTTTTATTTGATTCTGGAACAATTTTTATTTCTGACCAATCACCAATAGATTGTTTTTCAGGGTTTAAAGATTCTATTTCTGAATCTTTGTCAGCAACAATACAAATTACATCATCAGATATTTTTAATAAATCGTCATCAAGGCTATTATTAAATGTATCAATTTCTTCTTTAGTAAGTGTAATTGTTTTTGCACCTTCTCCTGGTTTAGGGCATCTGCCACTTACTAGAATTCTTCCACCAGTCATTCTAGTCCCTACTGAATCTCCAACATCACCTGCGACTAGTATTGTGCCTCCTTTCATTCCAGCACCCAATTGGGAACCAGCATCTCCTCTTACGATTAACATGCCTCCATTTAGTGATGAACCAGCAAATTTGCCGCAACCATCTCTTGCAATAATTTTCCCATCAATCATGCCGTGCCCTAAGTGATCACCAACTTTCCTTTCAATGACATGAAAACCTCCATCATTCCATGCTGCATGGAAATCGCCTGCACTACCTTCAAGAGAAAAAGATCCTCCTTGGCATAATATTGCATTCATTGAGCCAAGATCTCCTAAAATCCTAACTCTTCCTTTATCAGGCAATGCAGGGGCTAAACCCATTTCACCTTTTTTTGGGATAGGGTCTCCATCTCTTGACCAACCAATCTTAATTGGCTTATTCAATTCGATTCCTTGTTTGAGCATTTTCCCTAAATCTCGGTTTAACTTCAAACTACGGACTACCTCTTCATGCATGTTGCCCAAAACGTTACGGTAGACTATTGCACTTAAACCGACAGGTAATTTTTAACATATTTATGCCAATTTTGTGCTTAATTTGGATACGCATAATTTATTGATGTCCTTCTCTGAGGTCTATTTGAATCAGATGACTATCAAGGTTGCAATTAATGGATTTGGAACAATAGGAAAAAGAGTGGCGGATGCAGTAGATGCTCAGGA
>MDSZ01027109.1_pt1 | contig 14540 bp, 23 predicted proteins | sample 811201 | NCBI WGS metagenome assembly MDSZ01 (sample SAMN05326647, study PRJNA326480) | marine metagenome | isolation source: seawater | place: Indian Ocean: North | collected 2010
CAGAAGTATTACAATGATCAGTTAATGTTTAACTTTGATAAGTTTAATACTTTCAAAAAGTCTTCTGTTAAAACAGTTAACTATCTTGTTAAGCAATTTGAAATGAAGAAGTCTGCTGATAACTATCAGCGTCAAGCAACTTCTAAGTCTGGAGTTATTAACACTAATTCACTATACAAGTATAAGATTAGTGAGGACATCTTCAAGAGAGTTACTACAGTTCCTGATGGTAAGAACCATGGTCTAGTAATGCATCTTGATTGGTCAGGTTCTATGACAGTTGGTACTCCTACAGGATGTATTCTTACTGATACTCTTAAGCAAGTTTATAACCTAATTTGGTTTTGTAAGAAAGTAAACATTCCATTCAGAGTCTATGGTTTCTCTAATGGATGGAATGGAGATGAACTTAGTAAGTGTGTTACTCCTAAAGAGAATTCTCTAGCAATTGAAGGTACATTCCAACTCTTTGAATTCTTTACATCTAAGATGAATAATAAAGAATTAGAAGCACAGATGAAGTATCTTTGGACTCAAGCATGGTGCATGAAGCAATCCTATGGTATTAATTATTGCTCTAAGTATAGTCTTGGTGGTACACCATTAGGTGAAGCAGTTCTTTGCACTAAATCTCTTGTTAAGAAATTAAAGCAAGAAGAAAGAGTTGACAAAGTTAATGTTGTAATCTTATCTGATGGAGAGTCAAATCCACTTTCATATTATCAGCAACGTGATTCTGATTGGTCAATAGATTCTCAATTCAGAACATCATATCTATGCCATAATCGTGGTAAGTTATTCATTCTTCGTGATAGAGATTCTCGTTATTCTAAGAGAATTAAATCTGATTCTCGTCTTACTACTAAAGAGATTGTAGGATTTATGAAAGAAGTTACTGACTACAACTGGATTGGAATTCGTATCGGAGATAAGTCTGACATGAATAGCATCATGGAACAGTGTGGTTATGCATGGACAGAACAATCTGCAATCAATAAGCAATGGTCTAAAGAGAGATTTGTAAACACAGATAAATATGGATACAGCGAACTACTTATCCTAGGTTCATCAAGTGTTGGTGGAGATACACATGACCTTGATGTTAAAGTTAAAGGTTCAGTAGCAACTGCGGGTGAACTTACTAGAGCATTCAAGAAACATATGAATTCTAAGATGACTAATAAGTTAATTCTAAACAAATTTGTGGAGCAAATCGCATGAGTCTACCTAAGTGGAATTTCAAATATTATTATAAAGAAGATCGTGACAAACTCTATGATGGGCATGTGTTTGCCCCTACTCAGGCAAGAGCATGTCTAAATTTTCAAGCAGGTTATCCTAATGCTTTTATGAAAGATTATCCTACTGTAGATCCATCAATGCCTTTAACTGGTGGTGGTAGTCAGGAAGATATTGCTATGGATAGTTTGAATAATTTAGGATCATCAACTATAGGCAAACCCAATTTTTAAACTGGCACACTGACCTACCATTATAGTTTTAGAACTGCTATAATGATTATATAAACAAAAAGGAAACAAATGCCAAAAAAATCTGAAGTCTCAACTGCTGATCTAAAACGATTCATTAAGAGAAAGTACGGTAACGAATTTGGAAATGACGCTATCCGTGCATGTGTTACTAAGTTTAACATAACACAACCAACAGTTTTCAAAAGACTCTCAGATTATAAAGTCGGACGTGGTAAGTGGAATCTTACAGTAGCAGATCTTGAGAAAGTATTTGAAGCACCTTCTGCAAAAGTTGATGCAAATTTAGTTCCTAGTAAGGATCCAAATTTTGTACCATTCGGTGCTTACAATGACCTTAAGAAGATCATTGCATCTAAGTCTTACTACCCTGTATTCATTACTGGTTTGTCTGGTAATGGTAAGACAGTTTCTGTAGAGCAAGCATGTGCTAATACTAAGCGTGATCTAATTCGTGTAAACATTACTATTGAAACAGATGAGGATGATCTCATCGGTGGTTTCCGTCTAGTTAATGGAGATACAGTATGGCATAACGGTCCTGTGGTTGAAGCACTTGAGAAAGGTGCAGTTCTATTACTTGATGAGATTGATCTAGCATCTAATAAGATTCTATGTTTACAATCTGTACTAGAAGGTAAAGGATTATTCCTTAAGAAGATTGGACGTTATGTAAGACCTGCACCAGGATTTACTGTAGTTGCTACTGCTAATACTAAAGGTAAAGGATCTGAGGATGGTAGATTCATTGGTACTAACGTATTGAATGAAGCATTCCTTGAGAGATTCCCTGTAACCTTTGAGCAAGCATATCCTTCTGCTGTTACTGAGAATAAGATTCTTATTAATGTTGGATGTGATAAAGAGTTTGCTGAGAACCTAGTTAAGTGGGCAGGTGCAATTCGTAAAACATTCTATGATGGTGGAGTTGATGAGATCATTACTACACGTCGTCTAGTTCACATTGCTCAAGCATTCAATATCTTTGGAGATAAGTTAAAGGCATTGACCAATTGTATCAATCGTTTTGATGAGGATACTAAGCAATCATTCCTTGATCTATACACAAAGGTTGACGCAGGGGAAGAAACAGTGTATAATGATGATGGACAAATGACAGATGAGCAACTACTTGCTTCACTAGATGAATAAGTATAGCGAAAAGGAGATCTTGCAAGAGATCTCCGATTATATTACAAACACATACCGAGGTCATTATTCTGTAGGAAACGTACAGACTCTTGATCTCATTGATTCTGTGGGCGATGCAGAAGCATTCTGTAGAAGTAATGTTCTTAAGTATGCTTCACGTTATGACCGTAAGGGATCAGCACGTAATGATATTATTAAAATCATTCACTATGGTATGCTACTCTTACATTTCAATGATAAGCGTGATGCAGCAAATAAATCCATGGCAAATAATCCTACAGCATTCACAGTTGACTACGACAAATGACCGTAATTTCTAAAGAGACTATTGACATTCTGAAAAACTTCAGCAGTATCAATAAGTCTATTGTAATTAAACCAGGAAACACTATTAGAACTCTTAGTGTTAATAAGAATATCCTTGCTTCAGCAAAGATTGAGGAGAGTATCTCTGAGCAGATTTCTATCTATGATCTCAGTTCTTTCTTAGGTTGTTTGAGTCTATTTGATCAACCCCAGTTTGATACTAGTAACACTCAGTATCTTACTGTAACTAATAGTTCTGGTAAATCTAAGACTAAATTTTTCTATGCTGATCCTGATGTTATAGTTCAACCTCCTGATAAGGATCTTGATCTTCCTTCAGAAGATGTACACTTCAATCTAAGTGCTGAGACTTTGAATGCACTTCAACGTGCAGCAGCAGTATATGGTGTACCTGATCTATGCCTTGTAGCACATAATGGTAAGATGACCTTACGTGTTACTGATAAGAAGAACGATACATCCAATTCATATACGGTAGAAGTTGGCGAGACAGATGCTGAGTATTGCTATTGCTTTAAGATTGAGAATTTAAAACTAGTTCCCTGTGATTATAAAGTAACTATTAGTGATGCTAATGTTGCTTTCTTCCAAGGTACTAATGTCAAATATTGGATTGCTCTTGAACCATGAAGAGTGTATGGAAACATACCTTAAAAGTACATGAACAGTTAAAACCTGCTCTATTAAGATCTATAGCATATACACCTGCTAGTAAGTGTACTCAACCTAATGGTGATCAAATTGCAAGAACTGATTACTATGAGAAAGTACAACTAACAGACAAGAACTACTTCACACTTTTCAAGAATCAACTAGGAGAGTTTTTTGAAGAAGTTGTTGATAGATATATGCTTAAAGATCTTGATATAGTTAATGGATGGTTTCAGCAATATGAAACAACCGATATCCATAACTGGCATTTCCATTCTCATACTAATATTGCATGTGTCTACTTTTTAGAAATGGAAAAGCAAGAAGATAGTACGTTAATATTTGATCCTGACGAAATGCTGAAGTATCAGCATGATGTTGAAGAAGGTGACATCCTAGTATTTCCAGGATGCTTACCTCATTGTTCTCCCGCCTTGACAAACAGTGAGAGAAAGACTATTATAGGTTTTAACCTATCCTTTAAAACAGCGAACGCTGCTAAACTAGATGCCATCTGATTTCCTCTGGGTAGAGAAGTACAGACCCACAAAAATTGAAGATTGTATCCTATCAGAATCTGTAAAGGATACATTCAAATCTTTCCTAGATAAAGGTGAGATACCAAACTTGTTGTTAGCAGGTCCGCCTGGAGTTGGTAAGACAACAGTAGCAAAAGCATTATGTAATGAACTGGGAGCAGATTACTACGTCATTAATGGATCTGATGAAGGTAGATTCTTGGACACTGTACGCAATCAGGCAAAGACCTTTGCTTCTACTGTGTCTTTGGTTGGTGGGAGTAAGCATAAAGTACTCATTATTGATGAGGCAGACAATACCACCAATGATGTCCAGTTACTATTACGTGCAAGCATTGAAGAGTTTCAAAAGAACTGTCGTTTCATCTTTACATGCAACTACAAAAACCGTATCATTGAACCCCTCCATTCTCGTTGTAGCGTTGTTGAATTTGGTATAACTGGTAAGGCAAAAATGGAACTGTCTCAGCAGTTCTTCAAACGTGTTAATACTATTCTCGGTACAGAGAATGTTGAGTTTGAGATGAAGGTAGTTGCTGAGTTGATCAAGAAATATTTCCCTGACTGGAGAAGAGTTCTTAATGAACTACAACGCTATGCAGCAGGTGGTAGAATTGATAGTGGTATCCTATCCATTATTGGTGATGCTAAGATGGATAAGTTAGTTGAAGCATTGAAACAGAAGAATTTTACTAACGTTAAATCATGGGTTGTTCATAATATTGATAACGATGTTACGAGTCTATACAGACAGATCTATGATACCCTATATACTAAGTTGGAGCAGCAAAGTATTGCTGCAATGGTTTTGATCATTGCTGACTATCAGTATAAAGCAGCGTTTGTTGCTGATCAAGAAATCAATCTTTTGGCATGTCTTACTCAACTAATGATGGAATGTAATGTCAAATAGTCATCTTGACGAAAAGATTAACCGTGCTGAGGATCGGATCTCAGAATTGAAACTACTAATCAAGCATTGGAATGAAGCAAGAACTATTGAAACTGATGAAGGAGAAGTGCTACAAGAAGGGTGACTTCAAACTTTCATCTGGAATAGAGAGTGAACATTATATTAATTGTAAGAACCTGACCTTATCAGGTACTGGACTTCGTATTATCTCTTCTTTAATGTATGAGATGGTAGAAGAGAATTCTTCAGCAGTAGCAGGTCTTACACTAGGTGCTGATCCTCTTGTAGCAGGTGTGGCATTAGCATCTTATGGTAAACTGGATGCATTTATTGTCCGTAAAGAACCTAAAGGACATGGAACTCAAGCATGGATTGAAGGTCCTCCTCAAGTAGAAGGTTCTAGAGTCACTATTCTAGAGGATGTAATTACTACAGGTGGTTCAGCAATTAAGGCAGCAGATATAATGAGGAGAGCAGGTTATCAGGTTGAAAGAATTGTTACGATAGTTGATAGACAGGAAGGGGGAGAGCATGCTATAATGGAAGCAGGTCTAGAACTAAAGAGTATCTTTACTATTGAAGATTTCACATGAAAGCATTGAAAACACCACTCAGATATCCTGGTGGTAAATCTAGAGCAGTGCCTAAGTTGGCAAAACACATGCCAGATTTAAGCAAATTTGATATCTATCGTGAACCATTCTTAGGTGGTGGATCAGTAGCATTACATGTTACTAAGACTTATCCTAAACTTAAGATCTGGGTTAATGATTTGTATGAACCTCTTGTTAATTTTTGGCAACAACTACAACATGAAGGTAACTACCTTTATACTGAATTAACAAAGGCAAAGAACTTTCATCCAGATCCAGACTCTGCTAAGAATTTATTTGCTGAATCTAAGGAGAAGATAAATGACAAATCAGTCTCCGAGAAAGACCGTGCTGTTGCTTTTTACATTGTTAACAAGTGTTCCTTTAGTGGTCTTACTGAGTCTTCCTCGTTCTCAAAACAAGCAAGTGAATCCAACTTCTCATACAGAGGTATTGAAAGACTTCCAGGATATACAGAATTGATTGAACATTGGCAGATTACCAACTATCATTTTGGTGCATTGTTAGATGATAACGACAAGGCATTTGTATATTTGGATCCACCATATGAGATAGGTGATGCTCTTTATGGTAAGAAGGGTACTATGCATAAGTATTTTGATCATGATGCCTTTGCATCATCTTGTGACAATTACTGTTGTAAGCAAATGATCAGTTATAATAGTAGTCAGTGTATTAGAGATCGCTTTAAGTACTGGGCTGCTGCTGAATTTAATCACACTTACACCATGCGTTCTGTGGGTGATTACATGAAAGATCAGAACGATAGAAAAGAATTGGTATTAATGAACTATGAAATGTGAAGTCAGACTTTATGTGGCAGGTCAAGTATTTACCGAAAAGGTAATCTGTCGCAACTATGAAGAAGCAAGGGAGGTTGCTCTTGCCAGAAATCCTAACGCAAAGGTATTAGGTGTAACGGCGGTGTTTGATTGAAAACTTTATGGAAAGTATGGAAGTATGCTTTAGGTTCCTTCCAAGATGAAACCACAAAGAAGTATGATGATATTATCTGCGTCATCAGAACTGTTATCTTTGTACAGTTAGTAGTAACTAACTGCTTTATTATCGCAGGTAATATAAGACATTGGAACGATGCAACTGAAAGACTACCTCAACAGCATAAACAACACGAAACACAACTTCATGGATGAAGATCCCTTGAATGAAAAGAGTTATCCAGCATATATCATTAACAAGTGTATGTCGCATCATATTGATACAATTATGCATGCAAATGAGATGAATAGATGCCCCAATCTACCTGCAAAATTACAGTATGATTTCTTTATAAATACGGTTAGACCAAGGAAGAGATTCTCTCCTTGGGAAAAGAAGGACACGGTTGAGAACCTTGATCTTGTTAAAAAGTACTATGGGTACTCTGTTGAAAAAGCAAGACAAGCCTTATCGCTGCTATCCCCGCAACAAATTGACTATATTAAACAAAAACTGAACACTGGAGGAACAGGATGAGCGATGAGATGGAAGTATCGTGGACAAAAACGGATATGGTTGAGGTTACTCTAAGAGAACCTGATGACTTTCTAAAGGTGCGTGAAACTCTTACACGAATAGGAGTAGCGTCTAGAAAAGAAAAGAAACTATATCAATCATGCCATATATTACACAAGAAGGGTCAGTACTACATTGTACATTTTAAGGAACTCTTTGCTCTAGATGGTAAAAGGACAAACTTGTCTCAGAATGACGTGCAACGGAGGAATAGGATCGTACAATTACTATGTGATTGGGGTCTAGTTGAAGTACCAAATAAGGTTACTATCAATGACACTGCACCTCTTAGTCAAATTAAGATTATTTCCTATAAGGAAAAAGGTGATTGGGATTTAGAGTCCAAGTATAACATTGGAAAAAAGAAACAATCATCGGAGGTTTAAAATGCCAGAGGTAGTATTACCAGAAGAAGATTCTAAAAAGGATCTTAAGAAAGAGAAGAAAGGTCTCTTCGGTAAAGTAAAAGCTGCTATTGTTCCTGATGCTGAAGAGCAAGCAGCGATCATTAGTACATTTGTACGCATTACCGTTCTTGCCTGGAGCGGTGGAATATTGACTTTAAATTACGTTGCCATACCAGGTGTACCGCAACAGAAAATTGATCCGACTTTCATAGCCTCGGTTTTTACAGGAGTTTTAGCTAGCTTTGGCATCCAGACGGCTAGTAAGAAAGGTGACGGTACTATGAAGATGCAAAACGGAGGAGCTGGTGGTGGTATCAGCAAACAGGAAATGGAAGCTTTACTAGCAAAATCATCTATACCTGCACAAACAATACGAATAGAACAAGCACCATTAAAGATAACCACAGACGAAAAATACAAAATGTAATTATTGAGGAACAGTAAATGAACAAGTGGATAGGAATTAGTTTAGGGACAATCTTCGGATTGTCCCATGTTGGTATGATAGGTTTACTAGCGACAAGGCAAAGTAACAGGTTACCAATAATCAATCCTCCAGTAGGAGATTATACATCTTATGTTGTCTCAGCAGATGAGAATGGTTATAAGATCAGTTACACTGCTAACGATCCTAAGACAATGCACATCACTAAGGACATCAAGAGAAAGGGTGGTTTCTTAGGACTAGCAACCAATACAACTCAAGTTGTTGAGGAGTATGTCATGGATGGTAAGACCAATCAGGGCGGACCTGTCTCTAATAAGAGATCATGGCAAGATCCAAGCACTATCGTAGAGGAGAAAGGTGGTGGAGTATCTGATAAAACTGTCGCATGTATTGAAGCAGTCGGTGGTGGTAAACAGACAGGAAGACTTGTAGGAACTAGCGTTGGAACAGCAGCTGCACCTGCTGTATCAGGCATACCATTCGTAGGTTGGTTAGCAGCTGGATGGGTGGCAATGTTTGGTGGCAATCAGGGTGCTGAGATAGGTGGTAACATGGTTGAGGATCTTAATGAGAATTGTGAAGAAGAAATTAAATGATTAAATAGTAGCTCCAGACCTAAATAATTGTGCTTGGTTTACCTTTATGTGCAAGGGTAGACATGAACAAATGGATTGGGATCTGGAACTTGCTAAATCTAAACTAGAAGATATGATTATTGTTTACGAACAAGAGATCCAAAAGTTAGAGATTGAAAACAAAACACTAAAGAGTGAATTGAAAAGATTGAAATCTTTGCTAAAATATACAGAGACCCCAACCAGTGATGCAGTTTCACGAGAAAGAGATAGCTCGCATTCTAAACGCATGTGAGTATTTTGCTAGTGTTGTTCGTACTCAAGATCCAAGTTTAGGATATGAGTATGATAAAACCATACGTAAGATCAAAAGTTATGCACAGGAAATGGATTGTCCTGATTGTTGGGATCCAGAATCAACTTGTCAGGTGCACTGATGTCTTTTGTATATGAAGTAGAGCACTTAATTAAAGGTGCAGTATCAAGAATACCAGACTTAGAATATAAGCATCCTGGTTACCCAGAAATTTTTCATAATGATGTCCACATAGTTAATGAGATGTGGAAGTGTCCTCAATTACGTAAGATACACATAGAGACAGGAGAAACACAGCACTTAGAAGTCTTGCATTGTGTCCTATATCCTTATCCAGAGTATAATTTACCTATCTTTGGATGTGATATTGTAGACAATGGTAAGATTATTACTGCTGCTATAGCAGATGTATCTCCAGTAACAGGTACTAGAAAGATTTACGATAAACTTAAGATAGTTAGTGCACAGTATAATGACTTTGATGATCGCAAGTTACCAGCATGGGCAGATATATTCTCACCCTACTGTAAGTTCATGCGTCTTCATACTTTAGAAGAGAGAGATAATTATAAAGAACTTCTATTAGAATGGCTTTTAATCTATTTGGATGAAGTCAAGACAGCAGTTATAGAACCAGAGTTAAGAGAACAACGTCAAGCAGATCAGGTTTATTATTGTAAGAAACAAAAGATGAATCGTAAGACAGAAGGTGTGCTTTCCCAGTGGTTTGATAAAGAGTGGGCTCATGCGTATATAGATAATATACTGTTTGATGAACCCAATGAATTACAAAGAGTCGGGAGTGGATATTGATAGAGCTAATGCTTTTGTTGAAGAACTGAAAAAGAAAGCACCTAGTATAGGTGGATTTGGTGGTATGTTTAAGGTTCCTCGTGGATATGAGGAACCTATTTTAGTATCTGGAACAGATGGAGTTGGCACCAAAATCCATATGTGTTGTTTAGGTAGAGACTATTCAACCATTGGAATTGATCTTGTTGCTATGTGTGTTAATGATATCATTACTTCTGGTGCTAAACCATTATACTTCTTAGATTATATCTCACTTAATACTATCTGTCCTACAGCAGCACAGATAACTGATGGTATTATTAAGGGATGTGAGATGGCAGGTGTTGATCTTATTGGCGGTGAAACTGCTGAACATCCGAGAGCAAAGGATATTGATATGGCAGGTTTTGCTACTGGTATTGTAGAGAAATCAGAGATAGTGGATGGGTCATTAATTAAATCTGGTGATAAGGTAATTGGAGTAGCAAGTAGTGGATTCCATGCTAATGGATATAGTTTAATCAATGATCTATTGTGGAGACATAAGATTTACTTTGATGATATGAAGGAGCAATTGTTGGAACCAACTAGAATTTATAGTTCTATGGTTGATGAGTTGATGGATGAAGTACCCATACTTGGTATGGCACATATTACAGGTGGTGGTATTACAGAGAATCTACCACGTTGTTTGCCTAAAGGTATGAAGGTGATGATAGATTGGAACTCATGGCCAGTACCAGCATCATTCCTTCACATATGTAATGCAGGTGAGGTTCCTTTAGAAGACATGTGGAGAACATTTAACATGGGTATTGGATATTGTTTGGTAGTTCCTCCAGAAGTAGTTGATGATACTAAGGCACAGATTAAAGATTCCTACGGTTGGGAATCATGGGTGATTGGAGAGACCTATATAGGGTAGGTTAAAAATTTAAAATGCAGAAAATTGTCAACATCCTTGCTATTGCGTCTACTGTTGTATCTGCTTCCGTTGTCGGTGGTGGGCTATACGTATATCTCAATAGAGCATCAATCATTGATGGAGTTAAATCTCAAGTTATGGAGGCTGTCACTGGAGCACTTCCAGGATTGGTGGACACTGCTCTACCAGAAATTCCAAGTGTCCCAAGTTCAACAGGTGATGTCTTGATGGATGCTCCAGTTGGTACAATTCAACCTAACCAGGCTAAGTTGTAATGTCTGAGATACCCCAGATAAGAACTCAAGGGGTTAATACAGTTGGTAATTACCAGATAGGAATAGGTAACATTGGGATTAGTAATTTAAGTACTGGTACTATAGGTGATCTTAAAATAGGTCAGATTACTAATCCTAATCCACCAAATTGGTTGGTAGAGCCTTCTATGGCTATATCTCCACAAGCTCCAGTTACTACCAACATAGGAAAACCTATTGTTGATATGCCAGGATGTGTAGAAGCACATACTGAAGACGATGGTAAAGCAAATACTTTAAAGACTGAAGATCCTAAAGGTGTCAAGGTATATTGTGATGCAGGTACTCCTTCATTTAATCCTATGGATTATGAACCTGAACAATTAGTAATCACAAGAGAAACCCCACCACCTCCTGTTGCACCACCGCCTGATCCTGACGTGGAAACACCAGATCCAGTTACAAATATACCAAAGACTGTAACAAAAGAAGATCCACCCTGTCCACCACCTAATGCTCCTAGAATAGGTGACGTGGCTCAGAGTGGAACTGAAAAGGTATCAGGATATGAATTACAACCTGATCCTAATAACAAAGATTTAAAAATTTGTGTGACATTATACGAGGATCTCACTGTAGTAGAACAGTATCTACCTAGTGCTCAGACAGTATCAACTACTGCTGGAATTGCGGTAGTTGCAACGACTGGTGCCCTCCTAGCAAAACCGCTTGCGGACATTCTCCTTCGCATTGTGAAACCTGCTGTGAAGAAGTTGATGACGAAGATCCAGGTGATGATGGGTAAGACTCCTCAGAAACCGTCCCGATCTGAAATTCAAGCAGACCAGTACCGTTTGAAGAAAGGTCTACCTCCTCTGAAGATGATGAAGAAGAATCTGAAGAAGAAGGGTCGCCGATAGAAAATGTTCCTAGATCTTTAGCACTACCATTAGGTTTAGGAGTTAAAGAACCTGCACTGATTTCATGCTGATGATTTGGTATAACACCAGGTGGATTCACTAACATAACATCAGCACATATAGAAGCATAAGGAGACTTTGGATGGAAGACTATTCCAGCTTTCATCAATTCTCCACAATTTTTCAATCTGGCTATCTCAAAGTCAAGTCTTTTGTTAGCAGTATTCTGTTGCATGTATGCAATGTTTGCAGCAGCAGCATCTTTACATTGTGCTTGTAATTGTTTATCTAATGGCCATGATAACGTTGCTGATACCCCTGCGTTATAACTATGGGTATCCTTTTGACCAGTTCTAGTAGGAACATAGTATTCAATTTCACCAGGATTATCTATATAACCATCATCATCACCATCGTATGTAGTGTAGACTGGATCGTTATAGTAAGCTTCGTATGGTAACTGCCAAGATTGCGTCCGAGTGACGTATGGTGTGATATTGAGGGTAGGACCTTGACATTGAATACCATTACCGTACGTATTTGTAATGTAAGGACCTTGTAAAACTTGTATTGCCTGGTTGGTTACTGAGCCAGAACTATTCGCGACTGGATTTGCTGTCGCTGATACACCACCTACGTCTGTAGCCATTGCAGGTGAACATGTTAATAATGCTACTACTGGGAGAAGATACTTGTGGTATCTGTTACGCTTGTTATTGTACTGGTGCGTTGAATTATTGTCTGGTTCTGAAGCCCAGGTCCGAGATACGTTTCCGTCATCTGAAATGCAGCACCTGGTGTTTTGATAGTCCAGTTTGGTTTGTTGTTTACGTCTAAACCTGTCCATGTTGAAGTCACTCCATCAATTGTATTAGTTGAGGTTTCAGTACCAGGAGATATTGATGCTCCGTCGTGTTCTATGTTCACCCCAGAAACAGAATACTGCCAGCCTGTAGCATAATCCATAGAATTTATGGTTTCTGTTACCGTACTAGTAGTTTCTGTGTGGCTAGTCATGGACCCTTGGGTAAAATTTGGGACCACGGGGACCGCCCTTGCAGGTACAGCACTTACAAGTACAGTACCCACAGCAATCACATATGGGACAATCGTTTTTCTCATCACTCATGACTCTATCGTACAGTTACTTCAGATACGAACTGAGATGTTACAGCAGTATTTGCTCCACCAGCATCTACACTAGCAAAAGTGTGAGCACTAGTTACTTGACCAGCAAGGTCACCAGTAGTTCCACCAGAAACACTATAAATGTCACCGAAGTTTTGTGATGCTCCAACAGTTACTGCACTGGTAGGCAAGGCATCAGCTTGAGTGTATGACTGGCTAAAGCTGAAAGCTGCACCTGCTGTGTCTTGGGTTGCTGCAATTGTTCCAGGACTATAAACTCCTGAAGTGATCGTACCTGCACTGACTGTCCCAGCCGTTGTACCATCAGTTGTATCAATATTACTACCAGAAATACTGAACGAAGATCCTATCCTTTCAGCCTGAGTTGAAGCTCCTCCTACACTCAGTTGCACACTGGAGGAAAATTTAGTAGTAATGTCAGCTCTCACAGGGTTTGCTAGTACACCAATACCAGCAAGCATTATAAAGGGAATGAATCTTTTCATTTCTTTACATTGGTTGACCTAAGGCTATTTATACCTATAATTCTTCTAGAAAACCGTATTAAATATTACGGTATAAACGCTAACATTTTCACACTAAATGTGATTAAATAGTAATGTACGCCACTATGGGTACACCATTTAAACTCGCTTAATAAGGAGACTATTATGACTAACCTAACACGCTATCGTGCGTCTGATCTTCCAGAACTATTTGATAAGATCACTAAGCATTCTCTTGGAATCAATGATCAGTACTTTGATCGTTTCTTTAATATTGATATACCTGCAAGCAACTATCCTCCATATAATTTGGTAACTATTAATAACGTGGAGTCACGTTTGGAAATTGCACTAGCAGGGTTTAAGAAAGACGAAGTAAACGTTTTTACCGAATATGGTAAGTTGGTTGTAGAAGGTAAGAAAGAATCTAAGGAAGAGGTAGAGTACACCCATCAGGGTCTTGCTCAGAGATCTTTCACTAGACAGTGGACTCTTACTGATGATACAGAAGTTCGTAATGTAAAATTTGAGGACGGTTTACTCACCATTGAGTTGGGTAAAATCGTTCCAGATCACCATGCCAGAAAAGATTGGTCATTAGCTTGACAAATACATAACCTTCTGGTATTATAAATAACTTAACATAACTACACAGGCCCGAAACAATCGTACCCTGCGTCAGATGTTACAAAGTACCCCATGTCGGGGGTGCTATCATCCGCAGGGTTTTTTTCTGCGAGATACTATAAATCTAAAAACATGTCTATTAAATCAACAATCGCTGCTGTTGCAGCCTCTCCGTTCCTCCTCGCTGGTGCAGCTTTTGCTGGTCCATATGTGAATTTGGAAGCGAATGGTTCATATCCTGATGGAGAATATTCTTCTGGAGCACTAGAAGCACAACTTGGTTACGAAGGTGAAACACCTGGTGGAATCGGTTGGTATGCATCTGTAGGTCCTACAGTTACACATACAGAAACTGCTGATGAGTTCGGTGATGTAGAAATCGCTGGATACCTTGGTGGAACTTATGATAAGTTCTATGGTGAAGTATACGGTGTAACTAAC
>MDSZ01104987.1_pt1 | contig 14538 bp, 8 predicted proteins | sample 811201 | NCBI WGS metagenome assembly MDSZ01 (sample SAMN05326647, study PRJNA326480) | marine metagenome | isolation source: seawater | place: Indian Ocean: North | collected 2010
CATTGAATAATACTCTTCTCGCATTCTGCAATCTGGTTTTATTGTTTAACATGTCTACTCTTGCCTGTCCTTGGGCAACTTGAGCTTTCAATAAATCTGTTTTTTTAACTGAACCAAGATCAAATTGGTTCTTGATTAAAGAGACCTGCTGAAGCGAAACATCTAAATTCGTGCTGGAAACATCTAACAGTTTTTGAGCCTTTAGTAGGTTATAATAAGATTGTATGACGTTCTGTATGACTTGGGTCAATGTCAAACGTTGATTAAGCTTGGCTATTTGAAGGTTAATTTTTGCCTGTTTAATTTGGTTCAACGAGCGACCACCAGCATAGAGTTTTTGGTTTAGGGTTATGCCTGCAGAGCGGTTCTCATAATAGTTAATCTTAGAAGTATCAAGATCTAGATCTTCCCAGTCTATGTTAATCGTCTCTCGCTCTTTGAAATAACTTATACCGGCACTACTACTTGCTTGAATCAATGGCAAAAATTCACTGTATGAAGATTTTAGACCCTTTGAGGCTGATCGTACTTCGATCTCCGCAGCAAGCACTGTTTTTTTTTGCTTAGTGGCTATCTGAATACAATCATCTAGGGTATAATTCTGGCTGAAGATTATGTTAATCAAGAAGAAAATAGGTTTTAAAATTGTATTCTTACCAGTTTTAAACATTAACGTATTCATTTTTTATATTTTCCAAATACTTTAGCGCATCTTCGTGATTGTTATCAATTTTCCCTTCGATAATGGCTTCCTCAATAGCATTTTTAATTCTCCCAACTACTTTACCTTCCGAAATCCCGCAAACTGACATAATCTCGTTGCCTCTTACTGGAGACTGAAATTTTTTCATTGAATCTTTCTCAATCACATTACCCATCTTTTGCTCTACTTTAGCAAAGTTTTTCATGTATTTCTCTACCCTTCTGGGATTTTTTGTAGTGATATCAGCTCTACATAACAACATTAAATCCTCCAAATCGTCTCCAGCAGCAACCATCAACCTTCTAACAGCAGAATCTGTTACTACATCTTTTACTAACGCTATTGGTCTTAAGTGCAAAAGCGTCAGCTTCTTTATATAATTTTTAAGTTTATTAGAGAGCTTCATTCTTCTCGACACTTTGTCCAACATTTTTTCACCCACTGCGTCATGACCGTGGAATGTATATCCTTTACGTTTATCAATTCTTCTCGTATTAGGTTTAGCTATATCGTGAACTAAAGCGGCAAACCTAAGTTCCATTTTGGTTGATAATTTTGCAGCATTATCAACAACCTGTAAGGTATGAGCAAAAATATCTTTATGGTGCCATTCCGGAGACTGCTCCATACCGTACATTCTGTGAATCTCAGGGAAGATTATTTTCATTAAACCTATTTTTTGAAGAATGACCAAACCAATGGATGGCCTGTCCGTTTGCAGTATTTTTATAAATTCGTCTCTGACTCTTTCACTTGAAACAATACTAATTCTATGGGCTTGTTCTCGCATTGCCTTCCTACATTCATTATCAAGCTTGAATCCCAACTTTGCCGCAAAGTAGGCTGCTCGCATTACTCTTAGTGGGTCCTCAGAAAATGTTTCATTAGAATTTAATGGAGTTTTTAAAATTTTCTTTTCTAAATCTCTAACACCGCTATATGGGTCCTCTAAATCCCCAAAACGGTCTGGATGGATATCAATAGCCATAGCATTTACGGTGAAGTCTCTCCTCTCCAAATCACCTTTTAAATCCGTGTATTCTATTTTTGATGGTTTTCTTGATACTGCTTCATAATCCTCCATACGAGCAGATGAAACTTCTATCTGGATCTTATTGTAAGGAATACGGGCAGTACCAAATTTTTCAAATGGTATAGTTTTATTCACTCCTAATTCTTTAGCAAGTTTTTTTGCAAACAGAATTCCGTCACCAATTACCATGATGTCAACATCGTTAACAGAATTTCCCATAAGTATGTCTCTGACAAAGCCCCCTACAACATACCCTTCCATATCCTCTCTTTGGGTTAACGTTCCTGCTGCTTTAAGAACCGATAAGGCTGTTGCATTTTTTGATGTTTTTAATAATTCTTTGATATTTGCCATATCCTAAATTACTTTTATAAGTAAATATGCAAACACTATGTAAAAATGAGTAGTCTTAAATCAATTCTAGTATCATATGAAGATTAATATATTTTTTAGACCTGTCCTGATATTGTTCATAGATATAATTTTTGCTCAAATTGGTTCTGTTGAAGTATCCATAGATAGTCGATTACTTAGGAGTGAGGAAAAACAAAAAATTATTAATCTTGAGGAAGATGTGAAAAGATTTTATCAGAATACTGTTTGGGATAATAATTACTCTGATCTTTCAATCCCCATATATATTCAAATAATATTTGAAGGAATAACACAAAAAGGAAACGAGTCCATCTATAACTGCCAGGCTCTTTTTTCAAACGGCAGAGACCTTCGCTATTTTGATAAAAGCTCTCAATTTTATTACAATCCAGGGGGAAGTATTTTCTACGACCCTGTCCTTTTTGAGCCTTTGAGTGGATTCTTAGCCTATTATGCTCATTTAATTATTGGAGGGGAAATTGATACGTATGATTTCAAAGGCGGAAATGAATCCTACGATCTAGCACGAGAGATTGCTTTACGAGGAAACGCTTCTGATTATAAAAAGGGCTGGGGATATCGAACTAGCCTAGTGGATAATTTATACAGAAATTTAGGACTCAGAAAAGCGAGACTGGCATGGTACATTGCCCTTGATTCATTTAATAACGGTCAAGCTGATATTGCCGTTGAAGAGTTAAATGTAATGATTGATGGCATATCCGAATCTTATCGTGATATTGGCAGGGACAATCAAACACAATATTTTTTAAAATCCCAATCAGAAGAAATAGCTGATATGCTATCGAGGCTGGGCCAAAAAGAATTGTTAATGGATTTAAAAGAATTAGACCCTGACAGGAGAGATCAGTATCAATCTTACCTCATAAAAATATCCGAGTAAGTCTTTTTACCAAGTATAAAGTGCGCCATTACAATTGGGGTCCTGCAAAGTTTTTTTAAAATGTCTTTATCTTCGAGAATGCGAATTTTTTTAAAATTTCTACGCCTCCGTGCTATAGATCTTGGATTTAGCATAATCCAACCTAATGCTCTCAGGATTCCTGAAAAATGATTATAATCAACTTTGAAGGCAGCATATAATAAAGAAGTGAATTCTAAAATTATTCTTATCGTACCAAAATAAAATGCGTTTATTAAAGAATAGTTCGAAAATATCATTAATAGACTGTTCCTATGATTTAGATAATGTTTCCGATGTGTGTACATTGGCAATGAGACTGCATTCTTATGAAAAACGACCGACTTAGGTTCAACCCATATGGTGTATCCCATTGCATGTAGCTTCCAACATAGATCAATCTCCTCCATATGAGCGAAAAAAGTTTCGTCAAATTTACCAGCTTTAAAAAAAAGATCTTTCTTTACCATCATTGATGTTCCTGAAGCCCAAAAACAAGGTATGGCATCATCATACTGTCCATTATCTTGTTCCCTCTCAAGGAACAATCTTCCTCTTGCAAAAGGATAACATAATATATCCATGCCACCTCCGGAACCTCCTGCATAATCAAAAAAGTTTCTTTTATAGTAGTTGAGTATCTTCGGCTGTATTGCGGCGATATTATCGCCTCTTTCTATAGTTTCAGACAAATGGGTTAACCAATCTGGTTCATGTATGGTATCGTTGTTGAGAAACAGCACATATTCGCCCTTTGCTGCATCTGCTCCATTATTGCACCCACCAGCATAACCATGGTTTGATTGATTTTCTATCAAGTGAACATCGGGGTGGTTTTCTTTAATCCATTTCTGGCTGCCGTCTGTTGAATTATTATCAACGATTATTATTTCATAAGAATTAAAGCTACTTTTCAGAACTGAGGACAAGCATTCTGACAAAATGTCAATGCCGTTCCAATGCGGTATTATTATAGAAATAGTAGGATCAGCAACGGCCATAACGACCTAATCAGTTTTAATATCAGAACGCACCTCGTTAAGAATGTCTTTTGCATTTTGGTCGGTTGGATTTCTTCTTACCCAGTCATTAAGTACCGACTCTGCTTCTTCCAACATTTTTGCATCTCTATAAATATATACAAGAGAGGAAATTATTTCTGGATATGCCTTTTGCCATCGAGCCCAGTCGCCGCTACTAACTGTTTTACTGCTAAAACCTCTTGTTTTTATCATTCCCTCAACTTTTAGATACTTTGACCTCATTTCTTCCAAAACATCTATCGCAACGCCTTCATCACCTAAATCACGATAAAATGAGTTTGCATAATCAACTCTTTTTAGAGGACGGCTATTTTCTTGGTTAATGAGAGTTTCCATTATTTCTCTCATCGATTCTTTCTCATCTAAATCACCATATATTCGTGCAATCTGGTGGTGTAAATCACCAGACTGAATGGGTATTGTTTCCTCAGGAATATTTCTTGACATCTTGTTTAATATTGAAACAATACGTCTTTTTAAGTCTAATGTTAATTCTTTTGAACCAGCTTTCTTCTTGCCTGACTCCCTCATGTAGTCAAGATAATAGGTGAAAGCTAATTGTACATAAGCGCTTCGGTAGTTTTGTAGTAATCTATTAGTTTGTTTGTTAAAGTAGACTTTCTCGTTGCCTAAATTGCGGAACATGTATCCAGGCTGATAATTCTTTGACCAGGATAACGAACTGCTGTTTTCTTCACTGGGACTACTATAAAAGCTTTTATGATCAAAATCTATCGACCATTCTGGCGGACCAATATCGGTCATTAGATTTTCAAACATTTTTTCCTTATCAATTCCCTTAGTCTTGTGGCTTTTTAAATGAAAGGTAAGACCCTCCATATCTAAATAATTATCAAGACCAATCCTGTTTTGTTGTGATACAGTGACCGCAAAATAAATAGGTATTTCCCATGCTGCTTCATTTACTATGTGCATAATCATCATATCTTGCACCCTAAGAGCTTGACCTTGATAAGTAGGTTCAAGCTCCCATTCAATAAATCCATTTTTATTTTTAGGGTCATTAGTCACAGGTACTCTGACTTTTTGTTTTTCCCAGCGCTGAAGACTAGAGGTTAGTTTATCGACTGTACGATCACTTAGGCTAATGAATTGGGTGTTTTTTTCTCGCTTATCTCTCCATTGTTTTATATACCAAGGGGTGTTTAAAAGACTAAGATTTACGACTGCAACATCTGTTCGTAACTTTTCTACCTCCTGTAGATACCACAGAGGAAAAGTATCGTTATCACCATTTGTGAAGATAACGCCATTTGGACCACAGGACTGGAGAAGATTGTAGCTGTAATCCCAAGCAACAAAATTGCCAGAACGATCGTGGGAATGATAGTTTGCTTTTGCCATTGTGAAAGGCATGAACAATAATTGTATTATCAAAACAATGGATATTAGCCTTTTACTTAGCTGGCTATCGCTAACATACTTAGAGATCCATTCGCTTATAGCTGCGGTCCCGGCACCGATCCATATTGAGAATGCGAAAAAACTACCTACGTATGAATAGTCTCTCTCTCTAGGCTGAGGATCGTCTTGGTTTAGATAAATTATTATTGCATACCCGGTCATAATGAATAATGACATTACAGAAAAAGCCATTCTCTCATCTCTATAAGCGTGGTAAAACATACCAATTATGCCGATAATGAAAGCCAGAGGCAATCCAAATTGTGTTAGGTCAATACCATCTTCGCTATTTCTGGCACCCATTCTAATTACACCTGGATCTGATGCGGGGCCCCGACCAGCAAATTGCCACAGAAAGTATCTGTTATACATTTTTCGAATTTGGTAATCCCAGAAGAAATCCCACTGCCTGCCCATCTGATGCCTGCTATAGTTTCTTTTTTGGGATGATGAAAATCCTCTACCGGGACCCTCTGGAAACCCGACTACCTCATGAATAGGAGGAATTCCTTTAAATCTTCGTGGCAGTAAACCAACATCACCATACTGCTCTCTTTCAAGGTATGAGATAAAAGATTCAACCGTTTCTGGGTCATTTTCATCAATCCCTGGATCTTGATTAGATCTGATAAATATTAGCGCATATGTAGAATATCCAATTAGAACTAAAACAACTGAGGTCAAACATAGAGAGGCAATCTTCCTCTGATTTTTTATAGCCCATACCATGCATGAGAATATAAAAAGAACAAGAGCTGTTGTTAAAAAAACACCTATCGAAGCTGCTATCTTCGGCATGCCTTTTATTATGACGTTGTGGATGATAAAAAAAACAATAGCAGTAATGAGCATTGTAACTCCCAAAGATTTCCAGGAAAAATTATATTTCCTGAAATAGATAACCAGTGCAACAAAGGGTAAGGTCAATAAATTTAATAGATGTAAACCTGTAGCCAAGCCTATCATGTAGGCAATAATTAAAATGTATTTTTCGTGGCCTCTCTGGTCTGCTTTCTCGCTCCACACTAAAATCAACCATACTACAATAGCAGTAAAAAACGTACTGAACGCATAGACCTCAGCCTCGACGGCATTAAACCAGTGACTGTCAGTGAAAGCAAAGGTTAACGAGCCAACCACGCCTGATCCAAATACTACTAAAGCATCCCTTTGAGAACTTAATTTCCCACGCCAGTGCAAAATAACTTGTACAATAATTAGATATAGAAAAAAGACTGCGAAAGCACTTACTATTGGCGATAGAATGTTGACTCTAAATGCAATGTCTTCACTTATTGGTAGAATTGATGCTATCCTGCCCAGCAATAAAAATAGGGGACTACCGGGAGGATGTGGAACACCAAGTGTATAAGATACTGCAATAAATTCACCACAATCCCAGTAAGAGACTGATGGTGCCATTGTATCAAAGTATACAAGAAATGAGATAAAAAATACTAAGGTAGCTAAAACTCTATTGATGGTTCTGTAGTTTTCGTGTATCATGCCTATTTTCCTCTGCTATATCTCTTCATTTTTTTCTATTTCTCATTATTGGCTGACTTCAATTGTATAAAATCCATTTTAAGTTCACTAACTACATTGATTAACATTTGTTCCTCGTAATCCGACATATTCCCACGAGCCTTTGACTGTAGCATGACCAATAGGTCAATGTAATACGATGCCTGGCTCAGATTTACTTCTGTGCTTTTGGTCATGGGATTTTCTAATTTGCCAAGTGCTATAGACGCACTAGTTTGAAATGTTGTTACAAGATATAAGAACAGTTCTTCTTCTTTTTTTAAACTTTTTTCGTTCAGATTTTGCTCCATTTAGTAATTTTAATAGCAAATTATAAAATAAAATTTAGTTTGTCGGTTTGATATCTAAAACGATTCATCATGAAAGATTTATTTTTTCTAGATAGTTAGAATAGTGAGACATAAACCATCTTTTCATAGGCTCATTAACACTGTTCTCTAAACTAGGATCTTTTTCAATGATGGAAAATGCAGCCGCTCTTGCGTCTGAAATAATTGGTCCATCAGTGATCATGTTTGCGATTTTATAGCTCAGGAAGCCTGACTGCCTTTCTCCAATGAACTCACCCGGCCCTCTGAGGTTGAGATCCTCATCAGCGATCTTAAAACCATCACTTGTCTTCTCCATTATTGCTAGTCTATCTCTTGATGTTTCTGTCGTTTTTCTTCTGACAAGTATGCAATAACTTCTCTTCGAACCCCTGCCTACTCGCCCTCTTAATTGATGAAGTTGTGATAGACCAAATCTCTCAGCATGGTCAATAAGCATCACAGTAGCGTTTGGAATGTCAATCCCAACTTCAATCACGGTTGTTGAAACTAATATGCTAATTTCATTTCTCTCAAATTTATTTAGCATATTTTTTTTCTCATTTGATTTCATCTTCCCGTGAAGAAGACCTAATTCCAAGCCGTTAAATTGGATCTTAGATAGTTCTTTGTATGCCTCTACAGCCGCAGCTAAATCTAATTTCTCAGACTCTTCAACAAGAGGGTAAACTACAATAACCTGTCTCCCACTAGAAACTTCTGTTCTGATAAAATCATACACCTTACTGAGCCTATCTGGCTCAACTACTCTTGTGACTACTGGAATCCGGTTCAGTGGTAATTCATCAATAATTGATATATCCATGTCCCCATAGTAGGTGATAGATAAAGTTCTTGGAATGGGTGTTGCGGTCATTGCTAGACAATGAGGGCTTTTACCTTTGTCGATCAAATTTGCGCGCTGGTTGACACCGAACCTGTGCTGTTCATCAATAACAACTAAGCCTAAGTTATTGAATAAAACGTCTTTTTGTATTAGTGCATGTGTACCAATTACAACTGAGATGGATCCATCTTCTAAACCTGCTAAAATATTAGACCTTTCGTTTTTTTTCATATTCCCAAGTATGAGTTCACACCTAATATTTGCTTTATCAAGTTGTAATTTGAAAGAATCATAATGCTGTCTAGCTAGTACCTCAGTAGGAACCATAATAGCAACTTGTACGTTGTTTCCAACAGCTAATGCCGTTACTAATATTGCGACTATTGTTTTACCGGATCCTACATCACCTTGTATTAGTCTATTCATCGGATAATCATTCCTAAAATCTGCATGAATATCCTGGATTACGTTCTTTTGTGATCTTGTTAACTCAAAATCTAAAGTCTCTGAAATTGGGCGAAAATATGGACCTATATCAATCAATCTTTTAGATTTTGATAATCTGATAGATTTTTTTTTTAATGCCAAGAGCAATTGTAAAAAAAAGTGTTCGTCAAATTTTAGTCGATTTTTTGCTGAATTTAATTTTTCAATTCCATCCGAAAAATGGATGTAGGTCAGCGCTAATTTTAAACTGATCAAAGAATGTTTCTTTAGTACGTCTTTTGGAATTATTTCATATACCTGATCGATGCAGGACAGAGCCTCTTTGATTAATGTCCTAAGCATACGCTGCTCAACACCCTTAATCTTAAGATCATTTGTCAGTGGATAGACAGGAACTATATTGCCCGTTTTTGTAGGGTCTTCATGGTCTTGAATTTTTTCAAATTCTGGATGGGTTATGGTAAATCCCCTATACCATTGGACTTTACCATGAATTACTAATTTATCCCCAACTTTAAAAAAGTTCTTAACATATTGAGTAGAATTAAACCAATTTAGTGTTAGCAAACCTGTGCCATCGTAAACAACAACCTGAAACATTTTCCCGCCTCGGATAAACCTTTCACTGAATGTTTGCACTTTCCCAATGACAGAGCATAAAATTCCTTTTTTTAAACTACTGATTTGTGTGAATATTGTTCTATCTAGATGATGTCTTGGAAAATAATACAGGAGGTCCATTATGGTATGTATACCCAGATTATTTAATATTTTCCCCCGGCGAGGGCCAACTCCTTTTAGCTGAGAGATGGATTCTGTAAGATTCAAAAATTACCCTTTCAGATATCTATTTCCATTCTTTTCGGTAGGTATAGTAAACATTCTTGGTTTCTCCAGATTGTAAAGACAGTGGAAAGTGAACCGTAGAGGCATCTTTTTTTTGATAATTAAGCGACTCGTCTTTGATAATCCAGTCTCCATTGATATGTTCAACCAGTAAAACATTTATATCTTCATTCCTGGTGTTAGTAACTTTAATCTCAATGACAGCTTCCTCGCTTTTTCTCTGTCTATCATAGTTCAAAACCTTCCTGTTTCCGATGACATCAAATGCCCTACCTGAGGTGAGAGTGGTCGATTGCCCTTTTGGTACTTGACCCATATTATCTGCACCAATATACTCTAAGCCACTTGATTTTTTATACGTATACATTTCGACTTTGCCGCCAGGTAAAGATATTCCAAGACCATTTGATTCTGTGTTTTCCATACTTATTTGAACCTCAAGAGGCTCCTCTTTCTGACGTCTCTCACTATTTTCGAACACATATGTCTTTTTATAGCCCACATCTAGAGGACCATACATCCTCACAGTAATATTTTCTTTCGCACTTAGATCGTGCTTACTATTTAAGCTGTAAATGTGGTAATCGCCCAGCTCTTCTTGTTCAATTAATGGGTCTGGTTTACTACTTAATGCTCTTAAAGCAGATCGGTGTATTTGTTCGGTTCTTTTATGCCTATTTTTTATTTGATTCAATGTTCCCTCAACAAGCTGTAGACTCGCATCATGAAATCTTATATCGGAAGTGTTGGAAACAACTGCTTCTGCAATCAGTTCGCCCTTTTCCTCATTTATCATTTTTAAACGGTACACAGTATCCCATGAAAAATTATTTGTTTTATATACAAGCTCGCCCTCAACAACTTTGTTGGATTTAGACTTGAAATCCCACGACAAGTATGGATGAAATGTGTGAGGTTCTAAGTCGGTTTTTTTGCTTCCAATATACTCTAGCTCGCTTCTATTAAAGCATATTATACCTGATTGGTGTTCCAACGTTAATGTTATCGGACTTATTTCAAGTAGTACTCCTTTCACTAGCTTACCATCTTTAGGCTTAACTTGGATTTCTTGACCTTTTAGAGAATTGAAATAATCTACTCCTGTAAAGATGTTATCATTAAAGCGCTGTGAAATCACATCAACGCCCTCAATATTTAGAAAAGGTGTATCTCTATGAATGCCACTTGGCAGGTTTCCCCATGTGACATAACTATTTCCTGCTGGGACAGACCAGGCAACAGGTTGTTTAATGAGAGCAGATCCATCCTTGTATATTGTGAGTGTAGCATCCTCAGATTGAGAATAGGCAATGTAAAATATGGCGACAATAATATGAATTTTTTTCATTTTAGCATTTCCAAGTTAGCATTTAATTTATCTACTTCTTCTGTTAATTTTACAAGGTTTGACTTTTCTCTTTGAATTACAGCTTCTGGTGCGCGATCAAGAAAGTTTTGGTTTGATAACTTACTATTTATCTTTTCTATTAAGCCTAAAGCATCTGCTGAGCGCTTTTTCATTCTTTTTTTCTCTTTATCAAAATCAACCAGGCCCTTTAGGGGAACAAATATTTCCAGCCCAGCAGTTACCGAGGTGGCAGAGTGCCTTGGCTTTTTAGTGTCTTCACCCAAGAACAGATTTTCAACTCTCGCCAAGGTTTTTATAAGATCTTTTTGCACTTTCAAAACTTGGTTTTGGTTAGAACTACACCGAATGTAAAGGTCAAATTTTTTGCTTGGTGGGATATTCATTCTACTTCTGACAGATCGAACAGATGTTACCAATTCTTTGATCATGAGCATATCCTCTTCAATATTGTTATTAAACATTTCCATTTTGTCAATCCAAGGAGAAATAATTAAGTCAGTAGATTTATCAGAACGAAAGAATTCCCAAAGCTCCTCAGTAATGAAAGGAGCAAATGGGTGCAGAAGTGTTAGAACTGTTTTTATACATTTTAGTACAACAGAGCCAACCAGACCGACCTCATACTTGTCACCTTTTTGAAAGCTAATTTTTGCAATTTCGACATACCAATCACAGAGATCGCTTCTGGTAAATTCATAAATGAGTTTTGCTGCTTCATTGAAGTAAAATCGATTAATCTGAGCATTGTAATTGTTGACTAGGTATGACAGTCTGCTTAGAATCCACCTATCAGCAAGCCTGAGGTCAAGATCTTCAGGGTCGTACCGTTCGACACTGCTCTTGTCCAGATTAAGCTGAACAAATCTGCATACATTCCATAGCTTATTCATGAAATTTCTTCCAATTTCTAGTCTATCTTTCGAAAAAAGCACGTCAAGACCTTGAGGCGCCATTAGCATAATTGAAAATCTAACAGCGTCTGTACCATACTCATCAAAAAGTTTTATTGGATCTGGGGAGTTACCCAGCGATTTACTTAATTTTTTCCCGTCCACGTCTCTAAGAATGGATGTAAAGTATACGTCTTTGAATGGAATTTCGTCCATGAACTCACACCCTGTTATGATCATTCTGGCAACCCAGAAAAAAATTATATCCGGACCCGTTACAAGCACGTTAGTAGGATAAAATTTTTTCAGCTCTTCGCTACCATCTGGCCATGAGTGGACTGCCATTGGCCACAACCAAGAACTTGCCCAAGTATCCAAAACATCTTTGTCGCGCGTCCAGTTTTCAGGGTCGGAAGGACCTTCAACAGAAACATGCAGTTTTTTGCTGTCATCATTGTGGTACCACACAGGTATTTGATGTCCCCACCATAGTTGCCTACTTATACACCAATCTTTTACATTATTCATCCAATGATAATATGTCTTGTCCCAATGTTTGGGATGAAATGTAATTTGGCCATTACTAACAGCATCCAGAGCAGGTCCTGCTAGATCTGACATTTTCATAAACCACTGCTCAGACATATAAAATTCTATGGGAACATGACCTCTTTCTGAAAATCCAACCTTATTTATGTGCTCCTCTATCTTATCTACTAGGCCTAACGATTTAAAATCCTCAATAACTTTTTTTCTTGCCTCTTCGCGAGAGAGATTTTGATATTGAATCGGAGCGTTCAAATTAATTGAGGCATCATCGTTCATAATATTGATAAACTCAAGGTCGTGTCTCTCGCCAATAGAAAAATCATTTGGATCATGTGCTGGAGTTACTTTTACACAACCACTTCCAAACTCTGGATCAACAAAATTATCCGCTATGATTGGGATTTCCCTACCCACAAGCGGGAGCGTTATAGTTAACCCAATAAAATTTTTATATCGCTTATCGTCTGGATGTACAGCTACGGCAGTGTCTCCAAGCATTGTCTCTGGACGAGTGGTTGCTACTACAAGATATTTGTCAGAATCTGTAATTGGGTAGCGAAGATGCCAGAGGGATCCACTTTTTTCTTGATAAATAACCTCCTCATCACTAATTGCAGATTTAGAAACCGGGCACCAGTTCACAAGCCTATGACCTTTATAAATTAAACCCTTTTCATAAAGCATAACAAAAGCAGTTAATACAGCATTGGTGTAACCGTCGTCCATCGTGAATCGCTCTTTATTCCAATCGCAAGAGCAACCGAGCTTCTTTAATTGGTTAACAATTATGCCCCCATACTTCTCCTTCCACTCCCAAGCATATGTTAAAAATTGCTCTCTTGTGAGCTCATTCTTATGAATACCTTTCTCCTCAAGCATGGCTACAACCTTTGACTCAGTTGCGATAGAAGCATGATCGGTACCAGGTATCCAACATGCCTCCTTTCCTTCCATACGCGCCTTCCTAATTAACACGTCTTGAATAGTGTTATTCAAAACATGACCAACGGTGAGCATCCCTGTCACATTAGGAGGTGGAATTACAATAGTATAGGGTTCTTTTTTCGATAATGGATCGGCAGAGAAATAATTCTGTGTAATCCAGTGCTGATACCACTTTTCTTCTACTAAAGATGGATCATATGTTTTTTCTAATTTTTTTGATGGCATGCGCTTAATTAAAAATAAAGGGTTAAATATTCCTCTTTTGTGACAATAGATTTTACTACAATTAGTATATTCTTTCATTGGAAACATGTTACATAATGAGAAGATTCTTTTAATTGACTTAGTGTTTATATCGGCTCCATTATGGCAAAAATAAAGAAAACAGATGATTGAAAAAGTTTTTGGTAAAATCATAGATAATCCAAAGATCACACTTAGCGGTATTCTTGGCTTGACAATTGTGTTGGCTTTATTTATCCCTAAACTAACTATAGATTTTTCGATAGAACATTTGTTCTCCCAAAATGACCCTGCTGTAGAAGAATACTTCTCATTTAGAAATGATTTTGGAAGGGAAGACAACGTAATTACGATCATATATGAACCCATTGACCACTATGATATAAATCTTTTCAAAGAATTAGAGAATATATTTTATGATCTAGAGGAATTAAATGGAGTTGAGAGAGTAATCTCAATTTTTACTCTTGGTGACTTAGATACAAGGGCATGGCTTGGGGACTTGCATGGTGAAAATAGTGATTGGAACCGTGATACCGTTATACAAAAATTAGAATACATTCAGTCAGACCCTGCAATAGGTTCCCGAGTATTGTCTAAAGACCTCAGATTTGGTGCTTTCATATTGACTCTTAGTGATTTTGCAAATAATCACCAAGATCGCAGTGCTGTTCTAAAAGAGATTAAAAGACTGACTCATGAGACCTCGCCATCGTGGACATACTCAGGAGTGTCTGTTTTAAGGACTGAGTATGTTGGTTACATGGTGAGAGATAATTTTCTTTTTTTACCACCTATTGCACTGATCCTCATTTCATTACTGAGCTATGTATTTAGAAATTGGGTGTTCGTTGTGCTACCAATGCTAACAGTTCTGACTACAGTCATTTGGTTGCTAGGAATCATGGGGTTATTTGGTCTTGAAATAAACATAATGACGTATATCGTACCCACACTTTTATTCATTATCGGTATCAGCGATGCAATTCATATACAAGCACGATTCAGAGAAAATCTTAATAAAGATTCTTACAGCCCTCGTGAAGCG
>MDSZ01067711.1_pt1 | contig 14533 bp, 12 predicted proteins | sample 811201 | NCBI WGS metagenome assembly MDSZ01 (sample SAMN05326647, study PRJNA326480) | marine metagenome | isolation source: seawater | place: Indian Ocean: North | collected 2010
CCTATGACCCATATTTCCCATTTCATAATCTCGAGAACTATTATCAGGATTTTCTACAGAATCAACTTCAGCGTAACTAACATTGCTACCAACCTCCATTTTTACATCGTCAAAAATAAAAAACTCAGGTTCAGGTCCAAAATATGCTTTATCACCTATGCCTAAAGATTTCATATGTTCTAATGCAGATTTAGCTGTTGAACGGGGGTCGCGGTCATAGGGTGAGCCTGTGCTTGGTTCTAATATATCACAAAAAATTGCTAATGTTGGTTGAGAATTAAAGGGGTCAATATATGTTTTGGTTAGGTCTGGCTTCATTAACATATCTGACTCATTTATTGCTTTCCAACCAGCAATTGATGATCCGTCAAACATAAATCCATTTGATAAGCTTTCTTCATCTATAGTGCTTATATGTTGAGATACATGTTGCATCTTGCCTCTAGGGTCTGTGAATCTAAGATCTACATATGTAATGTCATTATCTTTTATTTTTTTTAAAACATTTTTTAGCTCAGACATTTTAATCTCCAATAATATTTTGTCATTTTTAATTTAAATTGCATCAGAACCTTTTTCTCCAGTTCTGATTCTTATGATTTCATCTATTGTTGAGACAAATATTTTCCCATCACCTATCCTTCCTGTTTGGGCAGAACTCTGAATAGCCTCAATTGCTTTTTCAAGGTTATTGTCATCAACAACAAATTCTAATTTTACTTTTGGAAGAAAATCTACAACATATTCAGCGCCTCTATAAAGTTCTGTATGTCCCTTTTGTCTTCCAAATCCTTTAGCTTCTAAAACAGTAAGTCCACTTATGCCAATTTCATTTAAAGATTCTTTTACTTCATCTAATTTAAAAGGCTTAATGATTGCTTCAATTTTCTTCATGAATTTTAACTCCATAAATTTAAATTTCATTTTGCATAAAGAAAAATTAATACAACTAAATTTAACTTATAAATTACTTTTATTTTATTAAAAAGAGAAATATGCCTAAAAAATAGGCACAATGATTAAATCTTAGGCAATTTGGATGACCAATCATTAATTTTATTCAATGCATTATTTAAATCTTTCTCTGAAGCTGCACAAGAAATTCTGATATAACTATTACCATATTTCCCAAAACTTGATCCTGCTATTGTTGCTACTCCTACTTCTTCAAGAAGTTTGTTTTGAACAATATTTGAAGTGAGTTTAGTTTTTGATATATTGGGAAAACAATAAAAGGCACCCTGAGGTTTAATACAGGTGAAGTTTTTTATAGAATTTAATCCTTCAAACATCAAATTGGATCTTTTTTCAAAAATACTATTCATTAATTCAACACTTTTTTGAGAACCTTTAATGGCTTCTATAGCAGCAACTTGAGTTGAATAATTAACACATGAGAAAATATTAGTGCCATAAGTTTCAGCTATATCAATCATTGATTCAGGGAAAATTCCCCAACCTATTCTCCAGCCTGTCATAGCAAAAGATTTAGAAAGTCCATCTAAAATTATCACTCTTTTCTTTAAATTGGGGAATTCTATTAAACTTCTATGAACATTATTATTAAATAATATTTTTGAATAAATTTCATCGCTTAGTATATGCACTTCAGGATAATTTACTAGACCGTCAACTAATTTATTTAATTCTTTTAAAGAAATCATTATACCTGTTGGGTTGCTTGGTGAATTAATAATGATTAGTCGTGTTTTTTTATTAATTTTTCTTAGTATATCTTCTGCTATGAAGCTAAAGTTATTTTTTTCATTTAATTTTATTGAAACTGGATTTGCTCCAGCATGGAGAGTTGCAGACCTATATATTGGAAATCCAGGATCTGGTAATATAACTTCACTACCTTTTTCAACCAACATCATGATTGTAATATATATAACTACCTTTCCACCTGGCGTGATTAATATATTCTCTGGGTTGATTTTTGAGTTATATCTTTTTAACACTTCATTTGAAATTAATTCTCTAAGGGTTAAAAGTCCTTTAGAAGGTGAATATCCATGATTATCAGATTTAAGAGCTTCAATACCTGCTTTAATGACGTTTTTGGGGGGTAAAAAATCAGGTTGTCCTATCCCTAAGTTGATAATTTCTTTACCTTGGCTTTTTAAATAGAGAGCTTTTGAAAGAACTTCAAATGCGGTTTCATTCTCTAATTTTAGGGATCTTTTGCTAAACTTCACTTTTTTAATAAACCTATAACATATATAATTTATTTATATACTATATGTGAATTTAAATTATTTATAAATGAGTGAAACTAAAATTATGAAAAAATTAGAAAATATTATCATTGACGATTGTTTATATATAAGTTTATTAAATATTTATTAAATGTGGCGGGTGTAGCTCAGTCGGTTAGAGCGCGAGATTGTGGCTCTCGAGGCCGCCGGTTCAATTCCGGTCACTCGCCCCAACATTAACTGAAACCTTATGATTATTTTTTTTAAATATATTTTTTTAACTATTTTGATTCTAATTTCAAATTTTTCTCTCGCAGAAACATTATCTGGTTATTTCAAATCAGAAACAAGGGAAACTGGCGGATATTTGATTGTTGAGATGGGTTTATGTGAAAATAATAAAAAATTAACTTGTAACTTGTGGTAAAATTTTAGAAGCAGAATGGGATGATAATGGTTCAAAGATTGCTGATTATGAGCATTTAAATAAATTAATTGTTTGGGATATGAAAAATTCAGGACAAGGAAAATATAAAATGGGTAAAATTTGGCACCCTTCGAAAGATAAAGTATATAGTTCTAAGATGGAGTTAAAAGGTAGTAGCTTAGATGTAAGTGGATGTATTTTAGTTCTATGTAGAGCACAAACATGGTTAAAAATTAATTAAATTTATAAAGTTGAAAAATGAAAATTATTAAAAAAACATCAAAAGGCCTGAAAAGGGTATTTAATCTTTCGTTTAGTAACGAAGAAATATCAGAAAAAATAGATTTAAAGTTGAAAGAGATTGGCTCCTCTGCAAGGATCCCCGGTTTTAGGCCTGGTAAGGTGCCAGTTTCTATTATTAAATCTAGAATAGGTAAAGAAATAACAAATGAAGTTATAAATAATGCAGTAGAAGATGCTACCAAAAAAGTTATTTCTGATGAAAAAATTAGACCAGTCATGAAACCTTTGATTGATATTCAAGACTATCAGGAAGGTACAGAATTAAAGGCTTCTATTCAAATGGAAGTAATGCCAAAAATTTCTCCAATTGATTTATCAAAAATTAAAATCGAAAAGCAAATATCTAGTGTCAGTGAAAATGAGATTAAAGAAGCTTTAGGAAGACTAGCCAAACAAAACCAAACAACAAAAAAGGTTGAAACAAAGAGAAAAAGTAAAATGAATGATACATTAGTAATTGACTTTGAAGGTAAAATGGATGGTGTTCCTTTTGAAGGAGGGGCTGGTAAAGATTATCATTTGTCTTTAGGTTCAAACAGCTTTATTCCCGGATTTGAAGAGGGTTTGGTAGGGTTGAATGCAGGAGATAGCAAAAGTTTAAAACTTAGATTTCCAAAAGATTATGGTATGAAGAAGTTAGAGGGTAAGGAAGTTATATTTGATGTCAAAGTAAATGAAATTCGTGAATCAGAAAAGATAAAAATTGATGATCAATTTGCTAAAAATCTTGGTATGGAGTCTTTAAAAGAATTACGTAATGCTATTTCAACTCAAATTGAAAAAGATCATGACGCTGCTTCAAGATTAAAACTTAAAAAGAAATTGTTAGATGTTCTTGATGAAAGTCATAGTTTTGATTTGCCTTTGGGTATGATTGATGAGGAGTATAAATCGGTCTGTTCTTCATTAAATAAAAAAAATGATCATGATCATGATCATGATCATATAAAGACTTTACCCGATGAAGGGATGACTAAAAGTCAGAAAACCGATGCTAAAGAAATTGCTGTTAGAAGAGTAAAACTTGGTTTGCTTATGGGAGAAATAGGTAGATTAAATAGTCTAGAGGTTTCTGAAGAAGATATCAATAAAGCCATATTACAAGAATCTCAGAAATATCCTGGTCAAGAAAAACAAGTATTAGAATTTTATAAGAATAACAAAGAAGCAAGTCAAAAAATTGCTGGACCTATCTTTGAGGAGAAAGTTGTAGATTTTATTTTTGAAATGGCTTCGATAAAAGAAGTTAAGGTTGATGTGAAAACTTTGTATAAAGAGGAACCTGATAAAAAAATCAAAAAAAACAAGCAAAACAGTAAAGTTTCAAAAAAATGATTTTTGTGTTGAAAAAAACTCATCAATGACTAAATAAATTGTATCAATAGTTTTGTAAGGATTTTAAATGATTAATAAAAGTAATAATTTAGACTTTCCTAAAGATATTAATGTAACAGATTCATTGGTGCCAATGGTTGTTGAACAAACTGCCAGAGGTGAGAGAGCTTTTGATATATATTCTCGACTTTTGAAAGAAAGGATAATTTTTGTTGTTGGCCCAGTTGACGATCATATGTCAACATTAGTTTGTGCTCAATTATTGTACTTAGAATCTGAAAACCCACAAAAAGATATTTCTATGTATATAAACTCACCTGGAGGTGTTGTTACTTCAGGATTAGCCATTTATGATACGATGCAATACATTAGACCCGAAATTTCAACTGTATGTTTTGGTCAGGCGGCATCTATGGGAAGTCTGTTGCTGTCATCAGGTACAAAAGGCAAAAGATTTAGTTTACCTAATTGCAGAATAATGTTGCATCAACCTTCGGGAGGATTTCAAGGTCAAGCCACTGATATTGAGATACATGCTAAAGAAATTTTAGATTTAAAATCAAGATTAAATCAAATCTACCATATTCATTCTGGCAAGCCTATTAAAGATATTGAGAAAGCACTTGAAAGAGATAATTTTATGAAACCTGAAGATGCTAAATCCTTTGGTTTGATTGATGAGGTTGTTTCAAAAAGAGAAATCGCATCAGAAAAATAATTCGGCACATAAAATGCAGGAAATAATTAAATAATTATAATTATTTATTTTCTTGCAAGTTTTTAATAGTAGGCGTAGCCTTTATAGTAAATTTTTTGGAGTAAAATTACAGTGACAAAATCAGAAAACTCTGGAGAAAAGAATCCTCTTTATTGTTCTTTTTGTGGAAAGTCTCAGCATGAGGTAAAGAAACTTATAGCAGGCCCTACAGTTTTCATTTGTGATGAATGTGTTGAGCTATGTATGGATATTATTCGGGAAGAAACGAAGTCTTCAGGTTCTAAAAGAGATAAAGGTATACTTACACCAAAAGAGATTTTTAAAATTTTAGATGATTATGTGATTGGTCAAGACAGGGCAAAAAAAGTTTTATCTGTAGCTGTTCATAATCATTATAAGAGATTGACTAATGCATCTGAAAAAAAAGATGTTGAAATAGCTAAATCAAATATTTTGCTTGTTGGACCTACAGGCTGTGGGAAAACATTATTAGCTCAAACCTTGGCCAGAATTTTGGATGTGCCATTTACCATGGCCGATGCAACCACCTTAACTGAAGCTGGTTATGTTGGTGAAGACGTAGAAAATATTATTTTAAAACTTTTACAAGCATCAGATTATAATGTTGAGAGGGCTCAAAAAGGAATTGTTTATATAGATGAGGTTGATAAAATTTCAAGGAAATCAGACAACCCTTCTATCACAAGAGACGTTTCAGGAGAAGGAGTTCAACAAGCTTTGTTAAAGATTATGGAAGGTACTGTTGCTTCTGTGCCACCACAAGGTGGACGTAAGCATCCCCAGCAAGAGTTTCTTCAAGTTGACACAACTAATATTCTGTTTATTTGTGGTGGAGCATTTTCTGGTTTGAATAAAATTATCGCTCACCGTCAAAAAGGTTCTGCAATCGGTTTTGGTGCTGACGTTAGAGCGGAAGATGACAATAAAATCGGTGATCTATTAAAAGATCTTCGTCCAGAGGACTTGGTCAAGTATGGATTAATTCCTGAATTTGTTGGCCGTCTTCCAGTTCTTGCAACTCTTGAAGATTTAGATGAAGAATCTTTAGTTAAAATTCTAACAATTCCTAAAAACGCATTGGTAAAACAATATCAATCATTGTTTGAAATGGAAAAAGTTAACCTAGAGTTTAGAAAAGAAGCTTTAAAATCTATTGCTAAGTTAGCTATTCAAAGAAAAACAGGAGCTAGAGGTCTTCGTTCAATTCTAGAAACAATTCTTATGGATACAATGTTTGATTTGCCTTCAATGGAAGATATTCAGGATATAGTTGTTGGTCATGAAACAGTTGAGAACGGATCAGCTCCTATAATGGTTCACTCTGAAAGAAAAAAAGACATAGAAGCTCAAGCTTAATTTTTATTATTCAATTATAAAAATTTTAATTTTCTCTTGATATTTTTGAAAACAATCATCATTTAATAGATTATAGATATTTTTCTGAACTATATGGTGTTATCATGTCTTTTTCTGATCAATCTCAACTTCCTTTACTTCCTTTAAGAGATATAGTTGTTTTTCCTCATATGATTGTTCCCTTATTTGTTGGTAGAGAAAAATCAATCAAAGCTCTAGAAAATGTAATGGGTGAGGATAAAAAGGTTTTTTTAATTGCTCAAAAAGATGGGAGTGTTGAGGACCCTAAAGAAAATGATTTGTATAAAATAGGAACAATAGGAAATGTTCTTCAATTGTTAAAACTTCCCGATGGAACAGTTAAAGTTTTAGTTGAGGGATTGAGTAGAGCAAAAATACTATCTATTATTGAAAATTCAAATTTTTATGAGGCTGATATAAAAATTTTGAATAATAAAGAACAAAATAATGAATTATCAACGGGAATGTTAAGAACTGTTGTTTCAAATTTTGAGCAATATGCAAAATTAAATAAAAAAATTACTACTGAAGTTTTAAACTCTCTTCCTGATCTAGATGATGCCTCGAAAGTTGCAGATACAATTTCTGCGAATCTAAATTTGAAAATTTCTTTGAAACAAGAATTGCTAGAAGTGACTGATGTTTATAAGAGATTAGAGAAAATTTTAATGTTTATTGAGGAAGAAAGAGGAGTTCTTCAAGCTGAGAGAAGAATAAGAAATAGAGTTAAAAGGCAAATGGAAAAAACTCAAAGAGACTACTACCTAAATGAGCAAATGAAAGCCATACAAAAAGAACTTGGCGATGGTGAAGATGGTAAAAGTGAAATTGCAGAAATTGAAAATCAAATTACAAAATCGAAACCACCTAAAGAAGTTTTAGAAAAGTCAAAAGCTGAGCTTAAAAAACTCAAAACTATGTCACCAATGTCGGCAGAAGCTACCGTAATAAGAAATTACTTAGATTGGATTGTCTCTGTTCCATGGTCAAAGAAAAGTAAATTAAAAAATAATTTAAGTGTTGCTCAAAAAACTCTAGATTCTGACCATTTTGGTCTTGAAAAAGTTAAAGAAAGAATTATAGAATTTTTAGCAGTCCAAAAACGTACGGGTAAACTTAAAGGTCCCTTGTTATGTCTCGTTGGCCCTCCTGGAGTTGGCAAAACTTCCTTGGGCAAATCAATTGCAAGAGCAACTGGTAGGAAATTTGTAAGAATGTCCTTAGGTGGGGTTAGGGACGAAGCAGAAATAAGGGGTCATAGAAGAACATATATCGGCTCAATGCCAGGTAAAATTATTCAAGCTTTAAAAAAAGCAGGGACTAACAACCCTCTAATTTTACTTGATGAAGTTGATAAATTAGGTTCAGATTGGAGAGGTGATCCTAGTTCTGCACTATTAGAGGTTCTTGATCCAGAACAAAATAATACTTTTCAAGACCATTATTTAGAGGTTGATTGCGATCTTTCAAATATAATGTTTATAACAACAGCAAACTCCTTAAATATGCCGAAACCTCTTCTCGATAGAATGGAAATTATTAGGCTTTCAGGTTATACAGAATTAGAAAAAAATCAAATAGCTAAAAACCATTTGTTACTAAAATCCATGAAGTTTCATGGTTTAAGTAAAGAAGAGTTTTCTATAAATGAAAAAATGATTTTGGAAATAATTCAATCATACACCCGTGAAGCTGGGGTTCGTGGGTTGGAAAGAGAGCTTTCTAAGTTAATGAGAAAAACTGTTACTGAAATAATGCTTAATAATAGAAAGAAAATTTCGATAAGTAATAAAGAAATTAAAAAGTTTCTTGGCGTTGCAAAATTTAAACATTCTGAAATTGAAGATAAAGATTTGGTTGGTTTAACTACTGGATTAGCTTGGACTGAAGTTGGCGGAGAATTGCTAGCCATTGAATCAGTAATTTCTCCTGGGAAAGGAAAGATTTCATCCACTGGAAAACTTGGAGAGGTTATGAAGGAATCTATTCAGGCTGCTGAGGCATTTGTAAAATCAAGAGCCTCTATGTTTGGTATTAGTCTAGAAAACCTTGAAAAATCTGATATCCATGTTCACGTTCCAGAAGGGGCAACTCCTAAAGATGGCCCTTCAGCTGGAGTCGCTATGATAACATCAATAGTTTCTTCATTAACAAATAATCCAGTGAAACATAATGTTGCAATGACAGGGGAAATGACTTTAAGAGGTCGAGTTCTTCAAATCGGAGGATTAAAAGAGAAATTATTAGCTGCCTCTAGAGGAGGTATCAAGACAGTGATAATCCCTAAAGACAATGAAAAAGACTTATCAGAAATACCTGATAATATTAAGGATAATTTAATTATTAAACCTATATCAATTGTTGATGAGGCTTTGTCTATTTCTCTAGTGAACCCACTGATTCCTATTTCAGATAAGAAAAGTGCTCAAGAAAACCAAGCTAAAGATCAAATTAATATTCAAAATGATACTAAAGAATCTGAAATCATTGCACATTAGCTGATTATTCAATAAAATAGTTGAAATTTAACCTTATTCATTGATCTTTGTGTTGATTTTAATAGTTAAAATGTTAATATTTGATTAAGTTTTAATAGTAAATACAATTTAAATAATTTAGGGAGTGTTAAGTGAATAAAAATGATTTAATATCAAGTGTTGCAGAATCTTCAGGTCTTACAAAAGCAGATGCTGGTCGAGCTGTTGATGGAGTATTTAGTTCAATTGCTTCCGCATTGTCATCAGGAGATGATGTAAGAATTGTTGGATTTGGAAGTTTCTCTGTAGCTAATAGAGCTGCAAGTACAGGTAGAAATCCTAGAACAGGTGAAGAAATTCAAATTCCAGCTTCTAAGCAACCTAAGTTTAAAGCAGGCGCTCCACTAAAGAGTGCAGTTAATTCATAAGCCAATTATTTATTTTAAAAAAGTCAGTCAATTAATTGACTGACTTTATATTATAATATTGTAGGGCGGTTAGCTCAGCTGGAAGAGCGACTGGTTTACACCCAGTAGGTCAGCGGTTCGAACCCGTTACCGCCCACCATATTGTTTTAATTGGGGGTGTAGCTCAGTTGGTTAGAGCGCCGGCCTGTCACGCCGGAGGTCGCGGGTTCAAGTCCCGTCACTCTCGCCACCTAATTATTAAGATATATAAATAGTTTGATGGGCTTCTTGGAAAATTCCAAGAGGTCTTTTTTTCAGTCTTTTCTCATAATATTGTACGAATTTGTTCAAACTTTTTCAGAATTAATTCTAATTTTCTTTAAATGTTCGGATGCTTTATCTATATTTTTTACACATTTAATCATCAAACATATTAGAATATCATTCTGACGTTGTTTTATAACTACTCAGTCAGACTAGCATATAAAAATATAAAATAAGTATATCAATATTATTGCCTTTAGAAGCAAAACTATGTCTTGTAAGTGATTGTGTTCGGAAATAGATGATAGAAAATGGACAATATTAAAATTTTAGTCAAAATAAATTATAATGGAAAGATATTGTCGGATGCTCTAGTGTAATTTTGGAAGGAGACAAAAACATGTCTAATTTATTCCGCCCACTTGAGGGTGTTCGTGTTGTTGAAATGAGCCACATGATCATGGGACCTTCATGCGGCATGTTTCTCGCTTTTTTGGGCGCAGAAGTAATTAAGGTTGAGCCTCCTGAAGGTGACAAAACAAGACATCTTACAGGCATGGGAAGAGCGTTTTTTCCCACGTTTAATCGAGGTAAAAAATCAATAACTCTCAATCTGAAATCAGATGAAGGGTGTACAGCGCTCCATAGCTTGTTGGCAACTGCAGATGTTTTTGTAGAAAACTTCCGGGATCAGACACTAGCAAAAATGGGATTTGCGTCAGACATCATTCGTGAAAAGTATCCCAAGTTAATTGTTGCATCCTGTAAGGGTTTTTTGCATGGTCCCTATGAGGATCGTACGGCTATGGATGAAGTCGTGCAGATGATGACAGGTATGGCCTACATGACTGGTCCAACTGGACGACCCTTGAGAATTGGATCATCTGCCAATGACATCATGGCTGGATTGTTTGGAGCTTTTTCTGTACTGGGTGCTTTGATGCAACGTGAAAAGGATGGGGAAGGACATTCTGTTCGAGTGGGTCTATTTGAAAACTGCCTGCTTTTGGTTGCGCAACATATGGTTCAGTTTGATTTGGATGGTCACGAAGCCTCTCCAATGCCTGAACGAGAATTTTCCTGGCCAGTTTATGATATTTTTGAAACTGGAGACGGCAAACAGCTCTTCATAGGTGCTGTTACCGAAGGTCAATGGGCAACATTATGTGATATTTTATGCTTACATGATCTTAAAGTGGATCCCAGACTACAAAAACGTATGGATCAGATCGAAGCTCGTGATTGGACAATTCCTTTAGTAGCAAATGCTGTTTCAAGCTTTCAGTCAGAGAAATTGATGGATGCTTTCGAAGACTCTGGGATTCCCTTCTCTCCAATAAATCGTCCAGCTGAAATGTATGACGATCCGCACGTAAAACGTGATGGTGGTTTATTTGAGTCTTCACTTCCCGAGGGTGGGACTTTTCGTGCTCCTGGGCTGCCTTTTGAAGTTGATGGCAAATCTGTCATTGGAGTTGCTGTCGACCTTCCTGAGAATGGGAAAGACACAGTTGAGATTTTATCATCACTTGGAATAAGTGAGGCAGTCATTGAGGTGGCTTCTGGTCAAAAACGAGAGCATTCAAAGTGATCAGGGCTTCACAAATTTATCCCAGAAATAAGATAACCATACGAGAGGTCGGACTGCGAGATGGTCTTCAACTAGTAAAGTCTTGGCCAAATACGCAGCAGAAATCAAAATGGCTGACAGCCGAAAGTAATGCGGGTATAAGGCATTTCGAAATCGGATCATTTTTACCTGTGCAAAACTTTCCTCAATTTTTTGATATCAAAAAACTAATCGAGATTATTGATGGACTAGATGGCGTCCATTCCTGCGCATTGACATTGAATGAGCACGGCGCGTCTGATGCGTTATTAACAAAAGTTAACGAACTCGTTTGCGTGGTTTCCGCTACTGAAGAACATAGTCAAGCAAACATGCGAAGGTCACGTGATCAAGCAATTGATCTTGTCTCTAGTATTTCTAAGATGCGAGATATGGATGCTCCCGACAAACTTATAAATGTAGGAATAGCTATGGCTTTTGGGTGCTCAATATCTGGGCATGTAAACTCAGCCGAGGTTATCAGTCTTGCTGAATCATGTCTGGATGCGGGTGCGGATATAATTGGTATTGCTGATACAGTGGGATATGCGGGGCCAAAGCAAATTCAGGAATTAGTTTCAGGGGTTAGAAGGCTCTCTCAAGATTTTCCCTTGGTTGTCCATCTTCATGACACGCGTGGTATGGCGATAGCTAACGCTTCAGCTGCGCTAGATGCGGGAGCAAATGCTCTTGATGGCTCGTTAGGTGGATTGGGCGGCTGCCCGTTTGCACCAGGTGCAACTGGTAACGTTGTAACTGAAGATTTAATCTATCTTTGTGAACGAATGGGGTTTGCGACCGGAATTGATCTTGAAGCATTGCTTCTTGTTCGTGAAATTGTAAAAGCCTCCATGCCTAATGAGGAACTTTACGGTGCACTTAGGAAAGCCAAAGCGCCACAAAACATTAACTGGAGAGCCACTTAGTAATAAAGTTCGAAACCAACTGCAGTTTTCGGTATAAAACTAATTAACAATCTATTTTTGTGTTGTAATAATTTCCCTTATTTTATTCGCAACAACTTCGGGCTTATGAAGAAAAACTGAGCAATGACCTAATCCTTGCAATAAATGAAAATGACCATCTGCTGCAGCATCTGAAACCAATTTGCCTTTTGAAGGTGGAGTTTGCATATCTTGATCAAATGCAATTACATGAAGAGGTCTTTTACAATTAGGTAACTTCTCTATAGCGGAATACTCAAGACATGCTTGCCATTGAGCAGAGAGCATTTTACTATTTCTTTCAGCATAAGTTTTAGAAACTATGGGTTTACACTTTTCCCATAGCTTGTCATCTCCTAAAACTTCTGAAGGATACATTAAAAGAGCATAATGAACCAGGGAAAAGTCAGGAGGTATTTTCAAACCACTATTTCTTAAATTAATTTCTGCTTCTTCCCATTCATGGATAAAACCACTTTTTATGCCTGTAGTACCCATGGCAATTCCAAACTTACACAGTTCGGGATACTTTAATAGCATTTCTTGAACTATTAAAGCTCCCATTGAAAGTCCTATTAAGATGACAGGAGGAGCGCAGATATTACGTATCAATTCAGCTAGATCTTTAGCATATGTATATATAGACCAAGGAGGATCTTGATAACTTATGGTTTTGCCTGCTCCTCGAGGGTCAAAACTAGTATTTCGAAAATCAGGGAAAAAATTAAATTGTTCTTCCCAATCTTTTCCTATTTGATCACCTCCAGGACACCAAACAATATCAGGCCCAGAATATTTCTGGACATAATGAATGCTGACTTTTGATGTTTTAAAAGTAGATTCAAACATCATTTTTATTTATCTCATTATTAAAAATAATCAATATTAATAACTAGTTATATCTTATTAAAATTTATCGCTATTGAGTTTAACAAATTTAAACATTAAATTGAAAATGAAAATTTGTACAAACTTTATAACCCGAGTGCGTATTTTCAGAAAATTTCATAATCAGTTAAAAAAAATATTTATAGGGGTAAATCGATGAGTAATTTAATTCCTAAGAACGCCATCTCTGATTTGGAAATTAAGAGATGCTTTGATGTAATGTCAGAACTAAGAACAGATTTAGTACGCGATCAATTCTTAGGGGTTGTTAGAGATTTAGAACAACAAGGTTACCAACTTGCCTATCTTGAGGAAGATGAAATAATAGTATCAGTTGCAGGTTATCGTATTGCAAAAAACTTGTTTTTGGGTCAGCATTTATATATTGATGATTTAGTCACATCTCAAAAATATAGATCTAGAGGTTACGGCAAAATTATTTATAATTGGTTAAGAGATAAGGCACTTAACACAGGTTGTAGTTGTCTTCATCTGGATTCTGCAGTTCACCGTGGTGAAACACATCGTTTCTATTTTAGGGAAGGGTTATCAATATCAAGTTTTCATTTTAGGGAGAAATTTCTTCAGTAAACATACATAAAAAAACTAAAGAATTGGTTTAACTATAGATATAATGACTAGTGTTGCGAGAGTTTTTAATCATCAATAACTTAATTCTATAGAGTAATTCTTATTAGTTATTGGTATTTGAATTTAAGTAATTACAAAATTATACATTGGTTTTTTTTTGCTATAGTATTATTGTTGATTTGTTATCAAAGGAAACAATTTTCATAAAAAATTTCATTTAATTTTTTGCTAATCATTTCTTATATTAATTTAATAATATTAAATATTATCATGATTGTCAGGAACCAATATGAAAATCACAAACCAAGCAATTTTAATTCTAGCATTAGCTAGCGCTAGTGCAGTCATTGGCATGACTTTGATCACTCCATCTCTACCAATGATAAGGTTTGATTTTCAAATTTCTGCAGATACAACACAGTTAATTTTAACTTTGTATTTAATATTTATCTCAATCGGCCAAATATTTTTTGGAACGTTGTCTGATATATATGGCAGGCGCCCAATTTTAATTTTTGGATCAATTCTATATTGTGTGGGTGGGTTACTTGCCATGTATTCCCCAAACATTCATTTTCTTATTTTTGCTAGAATTATTCAAGCTTCTGGAGCGGCGGCTTGTATGTCTATGGCTAGGCTAATTGTTAATGATAGCTTTGAAAAAAATGAAGCTGCAGAAAAACTATCTCTAATAACGGCTATAATGGTTATTTTCCCTAACATTGCTTTAATCTTAGGTGGGGCAATTGTTGAAACCATTGGCTGGAGAGGCGTAATGTGTACAATATTTATTTTTGGTTTTTTTCTATTTTTTGGATCTTATTTTCTAATTCCTGAAACTAATAAATCAAAAAAACAATCACTAGACTTTAATAAAATTTTATTTTCTTATAAAAACATTTTTCAAAATAAGTTGTTTTTAAATTTTTCTAGTATTGCGGCTATACAATCTGGAATCTTTTTTAGCATGTTTA
>MDSZ01142093.1_pt1 | contig 14531 bp, 10 predicted proteins | sample 811201 | NCBI WGS metagenome assembly MDSZ01 (sample SAMN05326647, study PRJNA326480) | marine metagenome | isolation source: seawater | place: Indian Ocean: North | collected 2010
ACAAAACCTGTATCTGTCGTGGTATCGAACCTCAACATGCCAGGTTCAACAGTTCCAATCTTTTCTCCAAGATTGTCTCCATCAAGAGCATACACATCAATTTGAATGCCAACATAACCGTCTCCAACCTCCAAATCATCGGAAGTTATTCGTAAACCGGTAAATTCGTACCCGTAATTTCCATGAATCACCGCTTCATCCTTCACCATAGTCACTCGGTGACTGGCATCTCCTCTATCGACCAGTACTGTAGTGTAGACGTGGCCAATCAAAAGAAGCAGTAAGCCAAGGTGAACCAGATGAGCACCGAAGGGGATTCGCTTCCATATCGGCTCCTTCTTACGCTCAATTCCTTGGGTAACAATGACTTCCTTTAGCATAGGTACGATGACCAAAAGAACGATTGGCAATGTAAGCCATGCAAGCACACCTCTTACAACCAATGCAGACATTGCGGTACTGGAATCCATTCCGAAAGCAGAAGGTTGCAATATCGAAAGAAGAACCGAAATCAGCAATGTACCGGTGAGCAGCCACATATTTCTCCGAGCCTCATGTTTGCGATTGGTGTACAAGAAAAATGAACCGGCAACAGCCATTAGGAAAGGAGTACCGTAAAGTTCGTGACCCTCAAAGTTGATCGAATCAATACTTGCAACCAACAGGATAACGGTCAAAATAAGATATGTTCCTACAATCATTACAGAACCCCACAGGGCTAATTTCTGTTGAGAACTTCGCTCAAAAAGCGAAAATTTTGATGGTTCATTGGGCTCTGGGGACAAAAGCCATGGGAGAATGAAAAAGAACATGACCAAGGCTGCAGATGCGATTTCAATCAATCCTGACCAAGCACCAGCGAGACCTAAGACAACCCCTGCTGCGCCTATGGCCCATTCTTTTGTTGCATCAATTGAAAAAAACAATGGAACAAACAACACCAAGAAGAACGCAGTGTACAGGAAGTTGGCCGATGTCATGTAAACAACTGCAGCGATGAGAAGCAGCAGCGGCAGCATCAACGAAGAACGGTTATGCGATTGATTGGAAAACAGACCGATGAAGTTCCATCCGTCTTTCGTTTCGGAGATTGGATGTTGCCCATACGATTGAACAGCCATCGGAACAAGCACAATGGATGCGAAAAACAGCGATGGTGCATATGCATACAACGACATCTCCATGCTTGAACAGAGCGATAGATTCGAAAGGTCGCACGTTTGCTCGAAGTATGTCCTCAAAACCAAAGCACTCAACACTCCGGCAAACGGTAGAGCAAACATCCCGATGGTTCGTTTGGTGAGCACTCTTTCTGGATTTGTGTTGCTTTTCAGTTGCAGCCAAAACCCCATCAAAAGCAGAAGCACAACCAGATAGGTAATGACTTCGACTCCAGCCGTAGAATCGGTTTTGAGTACCAACATTCTCGAAAAAGCATCGGATGGAGGCGAACTCTCTGAATTTGTCACAAAGGTATGTACTGATGAAGCCCATACACCTCCAGCACGCGTCACCAATGTAGCGAAAAGAGCTGCTCCACCTGCAGCCAAGCCCGCACCTATCCAAGCCGATTCGGACGTCTTTCCAGGTCGTGTTCTCAAATGAGAAATCAAAACCAAAACCAACCAGGGAAGCAGAGACCCGGTCTCCACAGGATCCCACGCCCAATAGCCACCCCAATCCAAAATTAAGTAGGCCCAAAGGCCGCCAAGACCGATTCCGAGAGTGGAAATAAGTAGTCCAGGCCGAGCAATGTTCAACATTCGTTGCTTGATTCCCTTTGACTCGTAGAACATGGATGACAGAGATACTGCGGCAAGATGTAAGCAAAACGAGTATGCCAAGAAAATCAAGGGTGGATGGATGACCATCAAATCGGTTTGCAACAGTTCGTTCAAACCTTGACCTAAACCGTTACCTGAACTTGGTTTGAACGGGTCGAGGTTGAAAGCGAGCAAAAGCAGAAGGAGGCTAAAACCGTGGACAAATCGAAGTCTTGATGAGTGTGTTAATTCACTGGCTTCGCCTGGCATCTTCTTGCGCCAAACATACGCTAACAGGGACATCCATACAACCCATAACAGCAGTGGTCCTTCACGAGCCGCCCATGTTGCAGCGAATCTGTACTTGAGAGGTAAGTCTTCACCACCATACGAGACAACATGAGCAAATGAGGTGTCGTTGGCCAAAAAACGACTCGCTAGAGCGAAAAAAGGCAATGCCATCAATGCATGACATGCAAAAGATGCTGCTGTTGAGCGTTGGTGCAGCAACGGGCGCAACAACAGGATGACGGCAGCAATCACTGCCAGCCACATGCTCAACCCCCACATGGGCAATGGTCACAACCCTCCTTCAAGGAGGTTGCGCGTTTTAGAGAACTGTTTCGAAGGGTCACCAACCGAAGAATTTCGCTCGTGAGTATCCAAACGAAAGAAGGACATGAATGACTCTCTTGGTGAACAACATTGGTTTTCGGAAAAGAATCTTGAAGCCAATTCCAAGTTTCTGAAGAGGGCTCATATTGCCCAATTCTTCAGGCAGGCAGCGTGCCATAATCGACATCTCTTCATCGGTAAGTTCATACAACGCGGTTTTACCTTTGAGAATCTTTGAATAGGGAGGAAAGGCCTTTTTCCACTCCGTTTCGTATGCTTTCAAGTGCTTCTTTGAAAGCGGTTGATTTGATTTCAGAATCTTGGCAATGGTTTGGGCAGCTTGTCGACCGGACCATAATGCAAGGTGAGAGCCACCCTCAAACAGTGGAGAAGTGAAGCCGGCTGCATCACCGACCAGTATCAGTCCATCATCGACGGTCACTGAACGGGGGCCGGAAATCGGTATCGTACCACCGAAAGGCCGGACCTTAATGCCCTCTGCCCTCCAAGGTGGATTGACAGAAGGTTTTCCGTCAAGATACGTGTCTTGAATAAAGGATTTGAGGTATTTTATTGCCCCTTTCTTATCGGTGGTCACCAGCCCTACATTGGCTCGGCCGCCTTCTTTCGGAATCATCCAAACATAACCGTGTGGCGAATACTTTGGCCACAGGTAGAAATCAAGATAACCGTCATTTTCGACCTCCAACAACTCGTATTGAACTCCTGCAATAACATCAACTTGGGTTTCCATTTCCAATAATTTTGATGCAGCGCCAGAAACGCCCGATGCATCTATTACAGCCTTGCATTGTATCGGGAATTCATCGCCACGACCATCAATTTCCCAATAGGAAAATTCATTTTCGCTATTCATAATTCTCTTCATTGAATTTACTCTGTGATGAAGATGAAGTGTTGCGCCCTTTTCCACTGCTTCATCGCACAACCAACGCTCAAAGAGATGCTTTTCCAAGACATAGCCCTTTTCGGTGAGAAGTTTCTCAGTACCGTCGGGGAATATAACTCGAATGCCTTTGACATCGAGTGCTTTGACATGGTCTGGAAGTTCGAGGTCGAGATTGTCGACTGCCAGCTGACTCAAGCATTCTCCGCAATGAACAGGCGTTCCCACTTCTGGATCTGCCTCGACAATTATCGTTGAAAGCCCGGCTCTTGCGGCGTGAAGAGCCGCTGAGCCTCCACCGGGCCCTGCGCCGATGACCAAGACATCAACCATGTCGGCGGACTGCGTCATGATACCTAACCAGAGAAACAAGTCCATGAAAGAAACGGTTGTTCTGAATGAGCTATTCTTCGGAAGAACTGCGGAAAACTGCAGCCAAAGATACGAGAATCAACGATGCGAGAAAGGACACTGAGGGCGTATCTTGTGATTCTTCAACCTCTTCGATTTCAATAACCGGTGCTGGCTCAACAATGACAAGACCGACCATACCCACCGATTCATGAGGTTCGCAAACAAACGTGTGTTCTCCTGCGGTCCCCTGTTCAAACACAAAGCGGTAATCAACATCTCTTTGTGGTTCACCTGAGTCAAACAATCCATCATCTGCTACTGCGTTGTGATTCAATGCTTGACCGCTCCACACAAAACGAACCGCTTGCCCTTCCTGTACCGTTACTTCAGAGGGAGAAAAACGCAGGCTAGAACTGTCAACGGTAACAATCACATCGGATTGTGATGCTTGTACAACAGGCATTTGGGTGCACAAGAATGCAACAAGCACCACTGCCAATAGGCCTCTCATGTATGACCCATAACCGATTTAGGTTTTCAATGCATGTTTGGATTGCGGTCAAAAATTTCCTGTGAATATATACGACGGTTCAAAGGTGGGCTTCTTCACGGAGTGTTGATGGCGTGGCGTACATCCAAACGATGGCTCAATCATCTTGAGCAAAGTGGAGAGCTTCTTCGCATTACTCGCCCAGTTGATGTTCGCTTTGAGGCCGGTGCAATCGCTGACCTGCTGGTAAAGAACGACGGGCCCGCAGTACTCTTCGAAAAACCACGCCTTCCAGACGGTACAATCAGTGAAATCCCACTGGCCATGAATTTATTTGGTGGCCAAGACCGAACTCTACGAGCACTTGGTGCAAGCCATGAAACTGAAATTGGTGACCGTATGGTTGCCATGATGAAACCAGATATCGGACTCTACATGCGAAAACCATGGAAAGGACTCCCCCTCGTTCGTGATGCTCTTGCCATGCCTCCGAAGAAAAAACGGAAAGGAAATTGTCAGAGAGTAAAGTTACCTCTTGATTTGACCAAACTCCCAATTCCAACAACTTGGCCAAAGGATGGGGGGCCGTTTGTCACGCTTCCACTTGTGGTCACAAAGAATCCAAAGAACGGAGAACACAATCTCGGAATGTATCGCGCTCAAGTCTTTGGCCCGAAGGAAATAGGTCTTCATTGGCAGATTCATAAGCATGCTGCAGACCATGCTGCTGCAGTCAAAGAAGCAGGCGGTGATGGACGAATGCCCGTAGCTATTTGCATGGGTGGGCCCCCAGAACTCATCTTTTCCGCAATCTCCCCTCTACCTGACAATCTTAGCGAGTACCAATTCGCTGGAATTTTAGGCCGAAAATCGCTCCCTATTACCAAAGCACTCACTCAAGATTTGATGGTACCTGCCGAGGCTGATATCGTCATTGAAGGGTACTGTATCCCAGGAGAGACTCGTCTTGAAGGACCGTTTGGTGACCACTTTGGATTTTACTCGCTTACAGGCCAATACCCAGTCATGCATGTCACTGCAATTACTTGTCGAAAGGATGCGGTGCTCGCTGCAACCATTGTCGGCCTTCCTCCAATGGAAGATGGGCATCTAGGTGAAGCAATTGGACGACAGTTTTCACCCGTACTCAATTTCCAACACAGAGATGTTCGTAGCGTTCACTTACCCATGGAAACAGGTTTCCACAATTTGGCCATAGTTTCGTCAAAACAACGTTATCCTCGTCAAGGTAGGAAGACAGCACTCGGCTTACTCGGTGCAGGGCAGATGATGTTTCTCAAGACAATAATTGCTGTTGATGAAGGACAGGACCCCAAAGACTTGGAACAATTGCTGGACGCCTTGAATTCCAAGGTCGACATCTCCACCGATGTCTTGGTGCTTGAAGGAATGGTTGCTGATTCTTTAGAGGCAGCCAGTCCCTATGAAAATGTCCACAGTAAACTGCTGATTGATGCTACCACTCTTGCTCAACGCGACCCACGCTCGGACGCTGAACCGCTCGAAGGCTCGTACGCTCAACCTACGCCTAAATGGCGTCAGGGAATCGGCACGGCACCAGGCTTTGATGGGATCGAACAAGTTCTCAATCTGGAACATGTCACTAGCGCAAGGATGCTTCGAGACAGCATCATGGTTGTAACGACCCATATTGAGGATTCACCTACGCCTCAAGACGGTCAAGACGAATCAAATGATGCAGGTGAAGCGGACCGAAGAGAACGAATTTCTCAATTAAGAAAATCAATTTGGCAATTGGATAATTCGAAATCCCTTCGATGGTTGTTCATCACCAACGACGACCTTGATTTGCACTGTGAAAAAGCCCGTCGGAGATTGCTTTGGCAACTCACCTCCCGCTTTGATGTGGGGCGTGGACTGACATTTGACGAAAACAAGGAGCGGTTATGTTGGGACGCTACAACGCCGATTCCATCGGTGGAACACGGTGTTCGCAGGTGGCCATCAATTACCTTGCATTCTCCTGAAACATTGGAAAAGGTGGCACAACATCCTGAATTAGAATCATATGAGTGGCCCCCCCACCTCTCCTTTGGGGGAACAGAGTGATGGATGTAAAACAAATACTGTCTTTCATCAAAATTGAGCACACGCTTTTTTCACTCCCTTTCGTGCTTATTGGGTATTTCATCGCCATCGAGCAATTCAACATCCCTCTCGGTATTGAATTGCTTTGGATTCTACTCGCAGCAGTTGGCGCACGAGGTCTGGCTATGGCACTCAACCGAATCATCGACCGTGAGATTGATGCTGCGAATCCTCGAACTGAGGGGAGACATCTTGCCTCGGGTGCAATGAGTTTGCAAACGGCGTGGAGCCTAGCAGCGGGTTTCCTTGTTCTTTTGTTGCTCAGCGCAGGTATGCTCAATCAAGTTGCCTTGATGATGGCGTGGTTACCTGTACTGACATTTGTCGTTTATCCATATTTGAAGCGGTACACATGGTTGTGCCATTTTTGGCTAGGGCTATGTCTCGGCCTTGCTCCTGCAGGAGCCTGGGTTGCCATTGCAGCTGACGTTCATGGTTGGAATGCGATTACTGGAATGTTTGCCTCTCAGACAGAATTTCTTTGGGCACCTACAATTCTCCCGATTTCACTTGGCGTTTTGCTGTGGATTGCAGCATTTGACATCAACTACGCTAGAATGGACATTGAGAATGACAAAAAGAATGGAATTCATTCCTTTCCCTCAACATTCGATGATAATGCAACGACAAGAACGACCGTTCAACTCACGCTGTTGTGGTTTGCTTGCTTTGCAATCTCAGATCCCATGGACGGCGTTTGGTTTCTTGCAGCGTCCGGCGTAATGGCTCTGGTGAATATTTGGGTGGTATTGTCTCGAGAAAAATTCGTTGATTTTCAAACGGTGTTGTTCCGTGCATCAATGCTCACAGGTTGGACATTGCTGGCAGCACTGCTGATTGGCTTTACCGTTGAAGAGCCTTCGTATATGTTGGATTGATTTCCTGCATATCGGCTAGCGCAATGCAGGCTTCCAATCAGCATGCTGGATGTGCAAGGTTCATGTGCCGGATTGTCAACCACAAACCATGAACCCTATTGTCAAATCACTGCTTGAATTTAACGAAGCCTTTGAAATCCCAAAACTCGACTCTCCTGCGCTTGGACCAGATGAGTTGATTGAACTACGAATCAAACTCCTTGAAGAAGAGGTACGAGAATATGCTGAGGCTGCTCGTTCTGGAGATTTGGTTGAAGTGCTGGACGCTTTGGCTGATATTGGTTACATTCTTGCTGGAACAATCATCAATCACGGCATGCAAGAGATTTACGACGATGCTTTCAACGAAGTTCACCGCTCGAATATGGCGAAACTCGTCGATGGAAAAGTCATCCGCCGTGAAGACGGTAAAGTGCTGAAACCCGACGGTTGGCAGCCTCCTCAACTTCGGCAATTCCTGTGATTCCTGCCGAATGACAAAGCCAATTGTCTTGTCAAACACGCTGTACACCACTTAACATCGGGGCAATTGTTTAGACCAGACAGGACTTGAGAGGTATGTGTCGTTCAGCAAAAAATGTTATGACTTGGTCGAAAGTAATCGGTTCCAGTACACTATTTTGATGTTAATTATCATCAATGCTGGAATAATTGGTCTTGAAACGTTCGATTGGCCCGAAGAGGTATCTACACTCCTCTACGGCCTTGATGCACTGATTTTGTGGGTATTTATTCTTGAAATCATTCTGCGATTGATTGCCCACGGGTCTCGATTTTTTAGAGACTCATGGAACAATTTTGACTTTGTCATCATTTTGTTCTCATTGGCCCCAGCTACGGGGCCACTAAGTGTATTGCGTGTCTTTCGAGTGTTTCGAGCATTGCGACTGGTGTCCAGTATGCCTGAGATGCAAAGGATGGTCGAATCGATGCTTCGTTCTCTTCGTGGAATAATGGCAATAAGTTGGCTGTTGGTCATCGTGATGTATGTCTATTCTGTTATTGGAACTATGTTGTTTAGTGATGGAGGACCTGTCGGAGAGGAATACTTCGGAAATCTTGGGTTATCGCTGTATTCGTTGTTCCAGATTATGACACTTGAATCTTGGTCGAACGGTATCGCCAGACTTATTGTTGAAGAACAAGGGTGGTGGGCTGCAATTTTCTTTATTACATACATCATCAGTACGGCATTCACGTTCCTTAACATGTTCATTGCAGTGTTTACCAACACCATGGCAACAATCGATATTGAAGATAAAGACAACGAAGGGTTTTCCAGTATTGCGTTTGATATCAAGGCTGAAATCGCTGAACTTAAAGCAATGATTGTCAGTTCAAACGAAGATGAATGATGAGAAATCAATTGATGACGATTTCCGATTCAGTGGTTTCTGATGGTGTTTCAGAATCATCTTCAGACTCGTCATTCCAATTCAGTACCCCGCCAAGAGAAAGCAGACCCCACAACAACAACGGTGGGGCCAGTTCCAAATTTATCGAGAATTTATACAAAAATGGCGGGGCCAATTCCGCACTTAAATCAAAACCATTCGCTGGGTCTACGGCAATCATAACCAACAACCAGAGGAAAACTGCACCACCGGTTACTGCGACCATCCTAGCTTGTGAACGCCCTTCAGTAAAGAAATAAATTGATAAAAGCACTACAGTGTTTAGCAACGCGAATGTTGCGGATACGAAGTACGTTGAACCAATCTCTGATTTTGATAAGGGAACCAATGCACTGAAAATTGTGTGGGGGATTGCTACGATGAGCAGCCAAGTCTTTGGCAAAAGAACATCTCGCCATCTGTTTCCAAAAAATGTAATCATGGGAGTTCAACCTCCGATTTGATAGTTAAGTCAACTGTTTCTTGCTTTCGTTGCATGACTTTTTGGGCTCCAACTGCAACACTTACTCCGAATGAAAACACAAGAAGCAAGAGAAGAACTGCAGTTTCAAGTTTGACAGTAGCAGGGTCGGAATAATCACTGTTTGGGTTGCTTTCGAGGGAGTTGCTAACGCCACGCTGTGAATCAAGCGGATAAGCATCGAATGCATCGAGCAAACCGTCGTTGTCATCATCAACATCGAGATTGTTGCCAATCCCGTCCCCATCATTGTCGTACCACTCAGTAAAGTTGAGTGGAAAGGCATCTTGTGAGTTGATTATGCCGTCACCGTCGATGTCAGGGTCAGCAGCATCGTTGACACCATCACCGTCCAAATCAACCGATGCTGATGAGTCGTTTGGGAATGCATCATCACCATCAGGAATTCCATCATTGTCATCATCAGGGTCTGCATTGTCTCCGATTCCATCCAAATCGAAATCTGCCCATTCAGATGCATTGTTCGGGAAAGCATCCTGCTCATCATTAACTCCATCGTTGTCGTCATCAGGGTCAGCATTATCACCGACTGCATCACCGTCGTAGTTGGAATGTTCTGATGCATCAAAAGGATACAAATCATTCACATCGACAACATCGTCGTTATCGTCGTCTAGATCGTCTTCGTCAGGGATTCCGTCCCCGTCAAAATCATTGACGATGCTAACAGCGCTCTTTGGCTCAGAGTCCTCGGTGTCAAGCACACCATCATTATCGTCATCTGTATCTGCATTATCGCCTATTCCATCACCATCATGATCCGATGCTTCGTTAGGGTCAAGTGGAAAGGCATCGTCAACATCCAGAGTACCATCGTTATCATCATCAGTATCAGCGTTGTTGCCAAACCCATCGGAATCGGTGTCAAACTGTTCGCTCGCATCGTAAGGAAATTCGTCTTCTAAGTCGCTCACGCCGTCGTTATCATCATCTGGGTCTGCATTGTCTCCAAGAGCATCACCATCGAAATTAGCGGATTCTAGAGCATCGTAAGGAAAGGCATCGTTCTCGTCTGTGACGCCGTCATTGTCATCATCTAGATCGGCATTATCGCCAATTCCGTCGTCATCTGCATCTGACTGTTCGCTTGAGTCTAGAGGGAAGGCATCGTTTGGGTCTTCAACACCGTCATTATCGTCATCCGGGTCGGCATTGTCATCAATGCCATCGCCGTCTGAATCAGTGGTTTGAGAGCCACCGCCGTTATTTCCGCCGCCGTTATTCCCGCCACCTGGGTTACCTCCTCCGGTGTTTCCACCGTCATCGTCGTCATCGTCGTCATCGTAATCGTCATCGTCATCGTCGTCATCGTCGTCATCGTCATCGTCATCATCGATGTCATCGCACTCATCATAATCGCCATCATCGTATTCTGGCTCGCACAGTGGATCGTTTGCACAGCCTTGTTCGTCGTCTTCGTATTGATCGCAGTAATCATCGTCGCGGCCACTTGCTGGATACCATGAATCATCATCGGTAAATGCGGTCAAAGAGGCAACCTCAACAAAAGACAGGACAAACAGCACCGAAAAAAGAAGAAACAAATGCTGTTTAAGATTCATGTCCAACACCCAGCGAGTTGCTACAGAGTACTCCAAAAGATTCTACAATAAAAGATTTAGGAGCCCCTAAATAATGGAAGTAACTGGAACAACCAGCAACAGAAGGTGAGGTCATGGGACAAGATGCGGAGTTTTACCACGATTTACTCAGCCGAGGTTATGATCCGAATCACGCAATGCTGTGTACCAAAGAAAAGTTTCCTGAATTCACTTTATCGCCGGAAACTTTTGATGACAAAATCGTTCAAGTTGGGCCGGAAATGGCAGGAAATCAAAGCCCTTACCAACCTTACATGCCCGTTCTTCACCATGAAGCTACGACTGTGAATCAAATCAAAGATACAACTACTCAAATCTTTGAAAACTTCAAACAAAGGGTAGAGAACAGCAGATTACGGGATGTACGAGTTTCCAAAAAGGCTCTGCTTGTGGCCTCTGGAATCGTCGGTTTACTCCTTGTCACATCAGTACTTATCCTTCTTGCTAACGATGCTGGAGGCCCCATCGAAGGAAACTGGATGAACAATCAAGGTCAACGATTTGTTTTCTCCGACGACGCTACGGCCCAATTTCGTTCGAATAGCGATGCAATGTGGGATAGTGATGGTTCTTCTCTCACCGTAGTTGCATCGAATTCCGGAAAAACCTACACGCATGTGTACCGATTTTCCGTTTCCGATAACGGCAAAGCAATGTGGTTGATGCCAGAAAAGATTACCGATGAGGCTGGGACAAATTATTTCGAAATGCCGGGTTACACTCCCGCATGCATGCTATTACTCAAGTCAGATACGGCTCCCACACTTGTAGAATATCTTGAAAATGAACCTGGATACTCTGATGACACACCTTATTGGTGTTTGTCGAATCAGGGATGAAAACAATCCTCCTACGGATTCGGACAATCGTTCAAAAGAGTCTTGTGCGAGTTTAGTTCATGGGTGAGTTCGTTGAGAGGTTGGGAAAATCCAATAACTCTGCAAAAAGGTGGCACTATGTGACCTATGACCAACTTCACTCGAAGTTGTTGCCTGAACATAAAAGTCCATCTGAACTCGGTTTAGTCTTCATTGAAACAACATGGAAAGCTAACCAGATTCCTTACCACAAGCAGAAACTGGCACTTTTGCTATCAAATCAAAGAAATTTTGCCCTTGAAATGAAAAAGAAAGGGCACCCAATTCACTATGAATTTGGTAGTCAATCCTATGAACACATTCTCAAATCGATGTCAATGAAATTCCAAGGACTGAGTGTATGCGAGCCTGCAGAACGAATGCTCAGAATTCAATTGGAGAAACTGGAAAAAATCGGTGCCATCAAAATATTGCCACACAAAGGCTGGCTTACATCAAACGATGACTTTGTGAATTCAGTTGGCGAACAACCGCCATGGAGAATGGACAAATTTTACCGCTACGTACGTAAATCCAAGAATATTCTAATGGACCAAAACAACAAGCCTGAAGGAGGAGAATGGTCGTATGACGACTTGAATCGCCAGCCTTGGGATGGGGCTGTTGAACTTCCACAATTGCCCACATTTGATGCGAATCCTATAACACACGAAGTGGTTGAAATGATTCAACGAAAGTTTAGTCATCACCCAGGCCAACTTCAAATTGAAAACATTCCAAGCACTTACGAACAAACACAAGAACTGTGGAATTGGGCAAAATCAAACGTCATGTATTGGTTTGGACCGTATGAGGATGCCATGACGACTGAACACAAGACGCTGTTTCATACCACAATTTCATCGCTCCTTAATCTCCATCGCTTGTTACCAAGTGAAGCCGTGAATGATGCATTAACACTTGACATCCCACTAAATTCGAAAGAAGGCTTTGTTCGACAAATCATAGGATGGAGAGAATTTGTTCACCACGTCCATCGGCATACCGACGGATTTAATGCAAATGTTCCTGAAGAGAAACACCACATTCGAGCTGGTGCTGGATGGAAAGGTGAATGGGCAAAGCCTCGAAGCACATTGAATGTCTTGGAGGCGCATTTCCCACTGCCTGATGTGTATTGGGGTAAAAAAAGCGGCATGATGTGCCTCGACTCTGCAGTCGAACAAGTCGTAGAAACAGGATACACTCACCACATTCCACGATTGATGGTACTTGCAAACCTCGGGACATTGCTAGGCGTCAACCCTCGAGAACTTACCGATTGGTTCTGGGCCATGTTTACTGATGCCTACGATTGGGTTGTCGAGCCAAATGTACTGGCGATGGGGACATATGCTGTGGGAGAAATCATGACGACGAAACCCTATGTCTGTGGAACACCGTACATCAAGAAGATGGGAGATTACTGCAGTTCTTGTGCATTGCATCACAAGAAATCATGTCCTATCTCAGACATGTACTGGAATTTCTTGCATGAAAACAACACCCAGTTTGTGAAAAATCACCGTATGTCCATGCCGATACGTATGCTAGCAAAGCGAGAGCCGAGCAAAATACAGAGCTATGGCGCAGTAACAAACTATGTCAGAGACCAACTGCACAACGGCAGACAACTTGACCCAAAGCATCTTGAAATGCTCAAATCAGGCTGAATTTGACTCACTGCTCTCGTGATGTTCTTTGAAACAGTACGCCTGCTGCAAGAACAGAGAGCATAGTGGCCATCATTCCGAGTGCTGGTATAGCGGCGTCTGAATCTTCATCCGAATCTGCATCTGCATCTGGAGTTCCGTCCATGTCTGCATCGACCATGTCTCCATCACACTGCATCCAGTGACCAACATCGACACCGGGTTCTCCAGCCTGATTGGTAAGGCCGCCGGCTTCAGAAATGTACAGATTTCCAGAATTTGCTGGCCATTCGACCACATAATTTCCTGCATATGCTGTACCTGCCGCCCATACTGGCTGGCCATTGGCAACCCAAGTTTCCTTACATGGGCAGTCCTTCAATGCCCAAACATCAAGATCAACGTTTGGAGCATTGGTCGTCTGGTTGGTGTAGTTTCCAATGACAACCTCGTAAAAGGTTCCAGAGCCAGCAGGGAATTCATAAATTTCCCCAGTTGATACTCCTGTCATGTTTGTCCAAACGCCAACAGAGTTCAGACCTGCACAAGGGTTGCTTGGAATTGGTTGGCCTGAGCACAGCATCCAGTGACCAACATCGACACCGGGTTCTCCAGCCTGATTGGTAAGGCCCCCTGCTTCAGAGATGTACAGATTTCCAGAATTTGCTGGCCATTCAACAACGTAATTTCCTGCATATGCTGTACCTGCCGCCCATACTGGCTGGCCATTGGCAACCCAAGTTTCCTTACATGGGCAGTCTTTCAATGCCCAAACATCCATGTCGACATCCGGTGCATTGGTGGTTTGATTGCTGTAGTTTGCAATGACGACTTCGTAATATGTTCCTGACCCTGCAGGGAATTCGTAAATTTCGCCGCTTGTCACGCCGGTCATGTTGTCCCAAACGCCTGCTGAATCAAGTCCCGCACATGGGTTGCTTGGCATTGGTTGGCCGTCACATAATGTCCAATGACCATCGACACCAGGTTCGCCTGCACCGTTGGTAAGACCGCCAGACTCGGACATGTACAAAATGCCGGAACTTGCAGGCCATTCGACGACATAGTTTCCTGCATAGGCGATACCAGAGGTCCAAACTGGTTGTCCATTTGCAACCCATGTCTCCTTACATGGACAGTCAATTGAGGACCAAACATCCATATCAACATCAGGTGCGTTAACGCTCCAGAATGGACTTCCAGCATTAACCACGTAGTATGTACCTGAATTCGCAGGATACTCATAGATTTCACCTGAGGTGACGTTCATTGTTGAATTCCAAACGCCAACCACATTGAGTCCAGCACAAGGGGAGCCTGAAGGCTCATCTGGTGAACTGCATAGAACCCACTCCGGGTCTGAACCGGGTTCATCACCTGGGCCTGGT
>MDSZ01005025.1_pt1 | contig 14529 bp, 13 predicted proteins | sample 811201 | NCBI WGS metagenome assembly MDSZ01 (sample SAMN05326647, study PRJNA326480) | marine metagenome | isolation source: seawater | place: Indian Ocean: North | collected 2010
ACATTTGCACCTAATAATTTTGCTTGGTCAATAACTTGCTGTGCTTTTCCTTTACCAATATAAAAAGCAGGGTTTATTCTTTGTACTTTTTGTGTGATTAAACCTAGCGTAACAATATTAGCAGTTTGTGCTAACATTTTTAATTCATCTAAATGGTTTTTTATGTCACACTCATAGACATTAGGTAATATTATTCCAATTAATAGAGCTCTATCCAAATCTATAAATCATTTTCTACTATTATTTAAAGAAGGTCTTGCAATCCAAGTCTCTAATAAAAATAAAATTATTGCCAATATTAGAAATATTTTCCATAATGCTTTACCATGTCTAATTTCCTTAAATACACTTATAAAATCTTGACTAGCCTTTATGAATTTATATTCCAGCCCGTTCAGTATTAAATCAATTTCATTTACGGAAAGTTGCTTGGAAACAATTTCATTTGGATGTAGTTCAGTAGCAAAAGAAGTGTAAAGATCTTTATTTTTGAAAATGCTGTATACACCCAATTCATAAGTCTGGGTAATCTTTAAACTTTCCTTAGAAAAATCAGGTACTATTAAATTTTTAATTCCAGATGGGGATTTAACTTCCCATTGATTCCTTAATTCATTTCCATTTAGTATAATCCATTTAGATTCACCTATTATCACTGGTAAGGAGTTCACCTCATCCGTACCTCCAAGAATGAGTAATCTATACATTAGAGGAATCAAAAGACCCCTAAGTGTAAGATCATTCCAATTTAAGTTTAATAATGATGTGAAATAAAAAATTTTACCACTGCCTCTATCAAAATCAATCAGAAATGGATCTCCATTATTTAATTCTAAATGAACTTTTTGTTTTACTTTCGGAATGTGCTTAACATAATTAAACACTTTGGGTAGTTCATTAGATAATTTCCTCACATTTAAATCTGAAAGAATATGATCATCATTTGATGGCATTAAAACACTATAACTTCCATTAGTTAGTTCAATTTTTCTAGTAGCTACTGGAAATCTTAAATTGGAAAAATATTTCTGGTATATTGGATCGGATTCTATGCCTCCAGAAAACCATATTAAGCCACCTCCATTTTTTAAAAATATATCCAGCTCATTAAATGCAGCTTCAGTTATTGCCTCCGGATTGTGTACGACTAAAATATCTATATCATCAACAAAAAGTCTGTTTAGAATAGGCTGCTTTCTCAACTCAAGATTAATTAATTGTTTATTAGGATCAATGGCATTAATTATTAAATCAAATATATTATAATCTTGTTCTGAATTGCTGATAATAAGACATTTAATTTTATTTAAAATCGGTGTACTTAAATACCATACATTATCATTTAAATAATCATCTTTAGGAAGTGTTATACTACCTGTTAACATTCCTTTCCTATTAGGATAAGCCTGAAAAATAAAATCTTTATTTGTTTTAGCTTCAAAATCAGAAATTACCTGCCCTACTCTATTCTCATCAAATAATAAATTAATAGGAATATTATTAGTTGGAGTTTGATTAGAATTATGAATTGTAGTCTTTATTTTTAAAAGTTGGTCTGATACTTTTATCCTACTGACTATATCTAATTGATTTATTGAAAGGTTATTTTTGGCCTCTCCAACGTTAATTAAATAATATTTCCAGTCCATAGATAATGAGTCTACAAAGTCACTTTTTGTTTGAAAGTCACTTAATATAATGCATTCGCGTACTGGTTCAGCAATATTCAAAGTAGTTGTCAAAGAATCTACAATAAACCAGATGTTATCATAATCTTTGGTTTGTTTAATCTGATCAATTATGATGCTGTTGTTTTCATCAGATGATTTACCTGCATAAAGAACCTTAGGAGGGCATGTTTGAGCTATACTAATAGTCGTATTGTCTTCGTAAATTTCTGAGAGCTTCTTTGCAGTGTTTTTAGCTATTTCCAATAAACTTTTTCCATCATCATATCCACTCATACTAGATGAATTATCTATAACAATTAATAGCCTGGAGTCTATCTCAGTTGATAACCATCCAGGTATAAATCCTTTAGTTACAGGCCTAGATAACATAAATACAAGCGCAGATAAGATTCCAATCCTAAGTAGTAATAAAATCCACTTTTTAAATTTTAAACTTCTTATTGAATTATTTTCCATACTTTTTAAAAAACGAACTGAACTATAGTTTACTTTTTTTACATTAAATCTATTTAGTATATGAATTAAAATTGGTATTCCAATACCCATAAGAAAAATTAAAGCCGTAGGATAAAGAAAAGTCATAGTAAGGTATTTACTAAATACATAAAGAACCCTGATAAAATAGGTATTGATAAATTATCATTAATTTTACCTGATGCTAATTCAGTTAATGTCGCGACCAATGCACCAAAAATGATAACGACTGAATCTATATTAAAGCTAATTGAAAAACCAATTATACAACAAGTAGCGAAACATGCAATAGATCCGGATAAAGTTTTACGACCAATTTTATAAAAAGGGTAGTTCATACCAACTAAAGCTGCAAAAGTATCTCCTATTGCCAAAAAAAATAAAGATAGAAAGCAAAAAGGTTTAGGGATTAAAATAATAGTAAGTAATGAACCTACAAAAACCCACGTTGCTCCTGTAATTTCACCTTCTTTTTCAGAATCTCTCATCATAAAAAATAAATATTTTTTAAAAAAACTGGATAAAAGCTGATTTTGTGTTCTAAGAAGCTCTATAAAAAGACAAAAAATTAGCATCGAAGATAAAAAAATCAGCATATTGATTTTATCTTTAATTAGATGTAAATGAATTAATGGTATTACTATATTAAAAATATGAACTATTTTTCTAGAAAATTCATTTAACTCAATGTATTTCATCAATCAATTATATTATTAAAAATATCTTGCATATCTAATACACTTATAGTCAAATCTATTTTAACTGATTCTTCTAAAACCGTTCCAGGCTTCAGCGATTGATCTAAAACAGTATATGGTATTAAATCTTCATTTTGCCGATAGTAAACCTTTCCTAAAGAAAATCCCGATTTTTCAATTTCTACGATAGCTTTCTTTTTACTTAATCCAAAAACATTTGGAGCCTGAAAAAAATTAGGAGGCACACCAAGGCTTATTGTAAGGTGTACGCCCATTCCCCTACTAAGCATATCACCTCCTTTAGGATATTGCCATGTAACATTTCCAGCTGGGACATCAGAATTATATTCCTTATATACTGTGTCAATTTCTAGACCCACCTGCCTAATATCCAATTCTGCGCTCCTTTCTGATCTTCCAATAAGGTCGGGCACCATAACTGAGCGTTCAGCATTTGAAATTGTCAACCTTACAGTCCTTCCCTCTTTTACTTTCATATTTGTTGAAGGATATTGATCTATAACAATGCCAGGCTTAAAAGCAGAGGAAAAAAGTGTATCTGATACAATTCCTTTATGACCCTCAGATTTTAATATGTCAACAGCATAATCTAATTGTTTGCCTTTGACATTCACCATATAACTTCCTTGACCATGCCTAACATAAAATGGCATTATTAAAAAATCAGCAAGAACTATGCATATTGTAGTAATTATACATATGCAGAGAATGTAATATTTAAAATTAATATTCAAATTTTCTTTTGTAATACTGCAGCAAAGAGTCCATCAGTATTAGTTTTAGTTGGAAAGGAAGACATAAATCCTCTAGAACTTACCCATCTATTGGGTAATAATGAATTAGTTACTATTAATTTAAAGTCAGATCTTTTACTTAAAAAATTATTGACCACCTCTTCATTTTCCTCTTTTTCTAATGAACAAGTTGAATAAACAATTTTTCCACCAGGTCTTAAATATTTTGACACATTTTCTAAAATAGATTTTTGGAGATTTGCCATTCTTTGAATGTCACTTTTTCTTAATCGCCATTTAATATCTGGTCTTCTTCCAATCACACCAGTGCCGCTGCACGGGGCATCAATTATAATTTTTTTATGTACAGGATATTGATCTTTTGAAGCATCTAATAAATGCCAATGAATATTATTTAATTTATGCCTTAATTTATCATTTAAAGCTTTATCAATTCGCTTTTGACTAATATCACAAGCAAATATTTTTCCACCCTTACCGACTTTTTGAGCCATAAATAAAGACTTTGTCCCAGGAGCTGCACATACATCCAATATTGAATCATTTTCTTGAGGATCAATTATCTCTACTACTGCTCCAGAGGCAGGATCTTGAATGGAAATTATACCATTTTTAAATAAATCATTATTTAAAACATTTTTTTGTCCTAAAATAACTTCAAAAAAAAGTTTAAAATGTTTGTGCTGAACAACATCTATGTTGTCTTGTTTAAGCATATAAATCATCTCATCAACACTTAACAGATTAATATCTAGCCTAATATGCATATTTTTCTTTTTAAGAAACTCATTGCAAAGACTTTTAGTTAGATCTGTACCAAAATCTTTTTCCCATTTTTTAATTAGCCAATTCGGGTATGCTAGTTGTATTTTATCTTGAACTAATGATATTTTCCAATTTTTATTTTTTTTACTGTACCTTTGGATATTTCTCATAACGGCATTTACCATTGATGAAGATTTTCTATTAATATTTGTTTTTGCTAGTTCTACATTTGCATGAATAGCTGCAAAGTCTGGCACAATATCATCAAAAATAAGCTCATAAATTCCTATTCTGAGTACATTTCTTATCTTAGGATTCAGATAATTAATTTTTCTTTTTGATCCTTTTTCAATCAAATAATCAATTATACCACGGTAACGAATGATCTCATTTACGCAAACACGTACTCTATCTTTATTTTTATTTGAAATTTGAAGATCTTTTTTAAATACTTGATTAAAAAGATTGGGCATCTTTTCTTTATGATGATCAAAAAGGTTTAATGTTGAAAAAATAATTTTGCGAACAGACATCCTATGAAAAATAATCACCGTTTTTAATATTTGAACCTTTTAAAAAATCTTTAACTGAGAGTCTTTTTTTTCCCTCCTGCTGAATCTCAAGTATCGATATCTTTTTATCAGCAGAATGCACGAACAATGTTTTTAAATTTATAATTTCAATTTTTCCTGGTGATAATTCTGATTCATCATGCATCATAGCAGTTTTAAAAATTTTATAGTTTTTGCCTTTATAAACAGTATACATACAAGGTGAAGGTGAAAGCCCTCGAATCCAGTTACAAATTTTTTCTGCTTCCCAAGACCAATTGATCTTAAGCATATCCTTTTTAATTTTAGGCGCACTAGTCGATTTCAAATTATCTTGGGCTGATAATTTGAAATCATTTTCTTCTATTAATTTTAAAGATTTAATCAATGATTTAGCGCCTATGTCTGATAACTTCTCAGATAAAGTTTCAAAGTTATCTTGTTTTTGAATTTTAATTTTCTTTTGGTATATAATTCCCCCACTATCAACTTTTTTTTCAATTTGAAATATACTAACACCTGTAATGCTATCACCATTAATCAATGACCACTGTATTGGAGCGGCACCTCTGTACTTCGGCAGCAATGAAGCATGAATATTAATTGATCCAAACTTTGGTAGTTCTATATATTTTTGAGGAAGTATTTTAAATGCAACAACAACAAATATGTCAACATCTAATGAAGCTATATTTTGATAAATGTCTTTATTATCAAAATCATCTAGTTCTATCAATTTTAAATTATTATCTAAAGCATATTTACCAACATCAGTGTATTTTAAAACCTTCTTCCTACCCATTGGTTTAGGTGGATTTGAAATAATAGCAACTATTTCATGACTGCTGGCTAATAAACTCTTTAAGGGATTAATGGCAAATTTGGGGTTGCCCATAAATGCTATTTTCAAATCAGAATGACCTTGATGATCTAATACAGAATTGGCAACCTCTACAAAACAAATCTTTTATTGCCAGATTTTTGTTTAATTTTCGATATAGATTCATTTTTAATTCTATTAACTTCTCTCTGAACTTTTGCTTTTTGCATTTCACTAACTAAGTCAATAATTAAAACACCATTTAAATGATCCATTTCATGTTGAATAGCGCGCGCCAATAAACCATCAAATTCCTCTTCATACCATTTCTCATTAATATCTTGATATTTAAACTTAATTTTTTCTGGCCTGGTAACTTCTAATGCTACTTGAGGTATGGATAAGCAACCCTCTGAAAAAATACTTTCACCATAATACTTTGTAATTTCACCATTGATAAAAATTCTAGGAAATTCTTTTTCATCTGTGTGGGCTATATCAATAATAAAAATATTCATATCAACACCAACTTGATTTGCAGCTAAACCAATACCTTCTTGCTCATACATCGTATCAAACATATCTTCGATAAATGAGGAGAGTTTAGAAAAATCATTTACAAGCTTACATTTATTTCTTAGTATGGGATCCCCGTAGTTTACGACATCTAAAATGGACATTATCTAAAATCCTCATCATTGGTTTTACCAAAAAGTCCAGCTATCGATGATTTATTTAAAGTCAAGGCTGTATTATTATCAACTTTTATAATTACTAATTTACCTTTTTCCTTAAAACCACTTATTTTGCCTACTATACCACCGATAGTAATTATTTTATCACCCTTACTCAAATTAGAAATCATTAATTCTTTATCTTTCTGTTTCTTAGCTTGAGGTCTTAACATAAAAAAGTATAAGATTGCCATAATAAGTATGAAAGGTAAAAAGCTCAACAACCCACCTCCTTGAGCAGGTTGTGTTTGAGAAAAAAGCATATCCATTTATTAATCCTTGGTATATAAGTTAAAAATTTAGATATATTATAATAATATAGATAGAAAATTTGAATAAAATCTATGATTTTGGAATAGCAATTTCAAAAGTAGTACCCTCGTAAATAACAGAGTCCAAAACATACACCTTACCTCCATGCACATCATTAATAATCCTCTGACACAATGATAAACCTAAACCCCAACCAGAATTCTTTGTTGTAAAACCAGGCCTAAATATATTCTTCCAGTCTTTTTTGGGTATTCCACATCCATTATCAGAGATATGTATTCTTATATTCTGAATATCTTGCTTCAAAGCTACTTCAATTTGACCATTATCTTTATTGATGGAATCAATACCATTTCTAATAAGATTTTCGACTGCCCAAGAGATAAGCGTCCCGTTTGCTTTAATTTTTACATTTTGATCTATATTATTTATTAATTTGACTTTTCTACCTAAAGATGGCATTCTTTTTTCTAAATAATCCAAGGTACTATTTACCCTTTCTGTAAGGTTAAAATATTCAACTTCGGGTTTAGAACCCATTTTACTAAATCGCCTACTAACCTGCTGAAGTCTATCAATATCTGATTCAATTTCTGGTAATACTTTTTCTAGATCAGTCTTATTTTGTTTTAAAAAATCTAACCATCCTATTAGAGCTGAGACTGGAGTGCCTAATTGGTGAGCAGTCTCTCTTGAAAGTCCAACCCAAATATTTTGCTTTTCACTATTTCTTATGTATGAAAAACCAAAAAAACCAATACAAACAAATAAACCTATTGATATGATTTCTACATATGTCCATATCTTTATTTTTTGAATTAAGGATGAATCACCATAATGTAGATATCCAAATATTATTGGGTCCGAATTTCCATCATAGTATACCAACGGTATCGGTTCATTATTTGTATCCATTGATTTAATTAAGGATAGCCTATCTTTATTAGTTTTTATTTGTTGAGGCAAGTTTGTCCATAGCTGAGGATTTTTTTTGATGTCAGATTGTACTATCGGGAACTTTACTTTTTTTATAACATTTTCGAAAATAAAATCGATATTTGAATCAGTATCATCATTTACAGCTCCAGCAATGATTTCAGCATATAACTTAACCACCTCTCTATTATCCTCTCTCAATTCCCTTGATAAGAAACTAGTGTAAGATAGCAATCCAATGACCAGAAAAACACCAGCAAGAAAAATGAAACCTTTTATATTACCAACATACCTGTAATTATTTTTCATAATTATTTCTGATTAATATTTTTCTCTATAAAAAAGGAAAAGACACAAAAATATAGCAATGAAAAATGATACTCTTGATGTAAGCTTAGCAAATTTCCAATTTGAAGTATCGTAATAGAACATTACTTCATGTTCTCCATCAGGAACATAAACAGACCGTATGACATGATTAGTTTGATAAATTTTAGTATTTTTACCATCAATTTTACACTTCCATCCGGGCTCGTAGTAAACTTCAGAGAGAATAAGAAGTGAACCTCCTTTTGAAAAACAATTGATTTTTACTTGGTTTGTTTTTAGATCTATTTTTTTAATATAACCATCACCATTTCCATCTAGGATTGGTCCATCATAATCCACCAAAATAGCTTTTTCTTTAGGTCTAAAAGAAATGTCCATCAATCTATTTAATGATGATCTTTGATCTTTAACATTCTCTATTTTATTAACAAACCATGCTCTAGGCAGATAATCAAGGTTCTGGTATATACCTTCTAAACCAGTAATCTTCCTAAAAGCAGGATTTTTTACTGCTTTTTTTGTTAAGAGATATTTCACATTTAGCATATTTAGTATTGTGGGTCTCTTAAATCCACCAACATCCATAAGGTCCTGATAATTTCTTAGCTTAACCGCTCGATAACCACCAATTGATTGAATGCCCCAATATCCGTATTTATTTGATCCTAAATCATCTGCTGGAAAAATTCTAAAATTACTATTATCATCAAGAATATGATCAATAACAGAATTTTTAACAAACTGTCCGTTAAAATTTTTCTTTTTTATCAATGATAAAAATTCATTGTTCAATATCCATAGATCTACAACCAGGATAGCGAGCAAACTATATAAAAACAAGTTTTTACTTAATTTGCTATTAACATAACTCCAAATGAGCCCTAAAAAACTTATGGATATAACAAGAGCTAAAATTAAACCTTTGTTGAAATAATCTACCCTTATTGTTTTGACAAATTGAATGTAATTAGGAAATCTAGCATCTCCAAATGATGAAAAGCTAAAAAAAGACTCTCCAAAAATAAAAAATACTAGAATGATGGCAATAAAAGGGCCGATAACGATTTGCGAATTTTTTATCAGATCACTTTTATTTAATTTGATCATATAATCAATGGATGTTGCTGATAAATAGGAAAAAGTAAATACCAACATCAGATATATCATTGAAGGTATTCTAAATTTTGAAAAGAAAGGAGCAAAATCAAATAATAATTGGTAAAGCAAAGGAAAATGTTTGCCAAATCCAATGAATAAAAATATTAAACTTATAAACCAAAGAAAATTATCATAGGACGCATAATCCTTCTTTCGAATCCTTGAGACTAACGATAAGAAAGGCAAAAGTAAAACCAATAAACCCATGTAGTGTGTTGATTGAGTAAATGGCATATAGCCCCAATAAGAGGCTTGTCTCATGAATTCTGATGGATTAGTAGTGTTTTTAACACTAAAGTTTTGTAGTCCAAAGTGGTATGGAAGTGCAAAAGAAATAATTTCTGCAGGGTGGAATGACCACTGAGTAGCATAATCCCATTTTGTTCCTGACGAAGTATCATTTGTTTCATCTAGTACTGATGGAGCTCCTCTATTTGAATGGTTTTGAAAAGTAAATATATCTAGATAAGGATCACTTACCATTAATGTCGTAATAGATATAGAAATTACCAACAGAGATAGTACCTTGAGTGAGAGAATACTCTTTTTTTTCATTGATTTATATGTAAAACTATATGCCCAATAGCCAAAAATAAACATCCATGTATAATAAACGACTTGAGGATGATTTACCCATAACTGAAATGCAGAAATAATACTAAGTAATAAAACGCCTTTAATTGATTTTTCTTGAAATAAATAGGATACAGAGAAGAAAATCCAAGGCACAAAAGCAAATGCCATTATTTTAGTATTATGCCCTGCATTTATTAGGCCAAAAACATGCGGTGTTAATGAATATGCTACTCCACCAAAAACAGAACTGAAATAACTAATATTTTTAAATCTCAAGAAACAATATAACCCTAATCCTCCAAAAGAAAGATAAAACCACTGTTTAAGCCCAGAATTAAATAAAATAAAATTAATGATTTTATTTAAAGGATTCCCTGGAGTATATATGTATCCTCCATAAGAGGGCATACCAGAAAATAGATTTGGAAACCAATGTGGAAAATCTTCAATTGACTTTATCCACTCCTTTATTGGTTGATGCGCAACCATATCACTAGCTAATGGCACCATTGAGTTAACAACCATATCATATATAAACAGAAAAACCAGTATAGGAATGATTAAATATGAATGTTTTTTATACATTTATTTTTTATTTGTTGTCATAATATTTAAAAAAATTATCAAAATGAATTATGCTATAATAAAATGATTTATTCATTATAGTCATCAATCATTTTTTCAAGGATTTCAACTAATTCTGAGGTTAAATTTTTTCGGCTATATTTCTCAAAATTTACTGTCTCAGAATATTTACAAAATTCTAAGTATTCAATAATATCGATTGAATTTTTATAATCAAAGCATCTACCAGATGATGTTTTACTTATAATTTCTGCTGCATCACTTTCAAGCGGACCGACCATAATAATTTTAGTCATTGATCTAATATACTCAAACAGCTTCCCTGTGACTATTCCCTTATTTTTCGCTGTGTTTGGAACTACCAATAATAGGAAATCAGAATCTACCATTTTCTGAATGGCCTCTCTATGGTCAATATAAGAAATGAAATCTACAAATTTATCAAAACCTTGATCTTGAATATAAACTTTTACATCTGGATGAATATTTCCAATTAGTTCAACATCATACTTTTTCTGCTTATAATTTAGTTTAGAAATAGCCTCAAAAAAGTTCCTTGGGTTTTGTGATTTAGTCATTGTACCTATATATCTAATTACAACATTTTCATTTTCTTTATCTGAATTTACATTTAAGAAATCTTCTTCGTCATATCCATTATGGATAACACTAAAGTCTTCTTTAAAAGACCTCGATATTTCTTTACTTACCGTAACGCATTTTTGGGCACTTTTAACTACTGAAGTTTCTAAAGCCTTATCAAGCTTACTAGTTATCCACCATCTTTTATTCTCGTAATTATAAAACCTATCTGTCCATGGATCTCGAAAATCTGCGATCCAAGGAAGATTATTTGACAATGCTAACTTTTTAGCAATCAAATGGGCTGTAAAAGGAGGAGCTGAACTCAAAATTGCATCTATTTTATTTTCTCTTAATATTTTATTACCTACATTTATAGAATCAAAATACCACCCTACTCTTCCATCCGGGATAACCAGATTTAACCTTATCCACCTAGATAGCTTAATAAAAAACCCATCCTGTTTTGCGCTACTTAATTGAAAGGTTGGAGTAGTACTCTTTTTATTCAAAAAGTTAAAAATTTTATGAAATGAAAAAGATTTTGATTTATGTATTATATATTGATTCATATCTTCTTCTAAGGTTTCGTCAATGACAGGAAAATCGCCATTTTGTACAGTCAAAATAATTGGTTCCCAACTAGTTCTCTTTAGATACTTGCAGAATTTTAATACCCGTTGTACGCCAGGCCCTCCACTTGGAGGCCAATAGTAAGTAACTACTAATATTTTTTTCAAACTAGTAATATTTTTTCTCAAACCCAGTGAAAGAGGACTGATTGAAGATAAACCGTTTAATAAAAGCGAAAATGAAACCTAAACCATATCCAATTATTTGAAATGGAATGACTAAAAATAAATTAAACAGCACTTTTATATTATGTGTTTTCAAACCTCCATATATACAAATAATTAAAAGAATCAAAAAATAAAAATATATTAAGGGAATGAATGTATTTGGATAAAACAATATTCCAAAAATTGAAATAAGAGAGGCTAGTGTAGCAATTGAAGGTAAAAAATGAACTAGTTGTAACATATTTCTATCTATTTTAGCAAGATTAACTCTCGCCACTCCCCAATTAAAAACCTGCCTAAAGAACTTTAATAGTGTTGTTCTTCTTCTATGGTATACAATTGCATTATCTAATAGTTTAACTACTGCTTGCTCATTTATGATTCTATTACTAAGCTCAATATCTTGACCATGTCTAAGAGTACCAAACCCACCAATTTTTTCAAATAATGTTTTTTTCACACCCATATTATGACTTCGAGGGAAAAATTTTGAAATCATATTTTTATTATGACCTCTTATACCTCCGGTTGTTAAAAATGAAGTCATTGAAAAATTTATAGCTATTTGAATAGGTAAAAAATTGTCTTTTGCCTCATCAGGACCTCCAAAAGCATCAAATTCATTATTGTTATAGGCATCAAAAATAATTTCTAACCAATTGCTATCAGCTTCGCAATCAGAATCAATAAAAACTACCAATTCACCTTTAGAATTTTTTACACCATTATTTCTAGCTGATCCTGGGCCAAGATTTTTTTGCGATATATATAACAAATTAAACTTAAATTTATCTTCTAAACTCTTGACATACTCTTCTGTTCCATCTGTTGACCCATCGTCTGAGATGATCATTTCAAAATATTTAGGATCTAATGTCTGTTTTTTCATTGAATTGAATAAATAAACCAACTCATCTTTCCTATTAAATGTTGGAGTTACAACACTTATTAGAGGTAATTGAAAAGACATATCAAGCTACTTATTTTGTTGTAGTTTTATTTAATCTCTTTGACTCGATCTTCTTTGCCCTGGCTGTGACGAGCCATTATTTCGCCAAGTAATCCTATTGAAAAAAATTGAATCCCTATTATGATTAAAACTATTCCAAGCAATAATAAAGCTATATGTTTTGAGAATGGTTCTAAAATAATGAACTTGTAATAAAGCACTATTACTTGAATGAAAAATCCTAAAGAAAATGTAACAAGACCTATTGCACCAAAAAAGTGTAAAGGTTGCTGAGTATACTTATTTAAAAATAAAATAGTGAGTAAATCAAAAAATCCGTGAAATATTCTTGATCCACCATATTTTGTTTCTCCATGAACCCTTGGTCGATGATTAACTTCAATCTCAGCTACAGAAAAGTTTTTTTGACCTGCCAATGCAGGAATATATCGATGTCTACCTCCAAAAACTTCAATAGACTTCACAACGGAATTTCTGTAGGCTTTTAAACCACAATTAAAATCATGAATTTTTACACCAGTCAATAACCTAGTAACAAAATTAAAAATTTTTGATGGAAATGTTTTTGTCCAAGGGTCATATCTCTTTTTTTTCCAACCGGACACTAGATCGAAACCTTCATTCAACTTGTTAATCAATGCAGGGATTTCGTTAGGATCATCTTGTAAATCAGCACCCATAGTGATAATGACATCGCCTGAAGCGTATTTAAAACCCTCAGAGAGCGCAGCAGATTTACCAAAATTTTTAAAAAAACTTATTAATTTTACCTTGGGGTCATCCTCAATCATACTTTGAATAATTAGTTTTGATTTATCAGAAGAACCATCATCTATAAATACTATTTCATATTCTTTAAATATTTTGATTGAATCAGTTATCTGATGATACAATTCTACCAAAGAGCCCTCTTCATTAAAAACTGGTATGATAATTGATAACTTCACGCCTAACTAAGAAAAATATCCCAATATTTTTTTAAGTCTAAATAATTGTGATTAAAAACCCTAGAATCAATTTTTATTGATAATTCCTGCCTATTTAAATTATCAATAAAAATTACATTATCAATAAATGAACTATTTTGATCACTTTTACCTATTTTAATTTCAATCTTTGCTTGGCTAGGTACGCTCATTTGTTTTGTTATAATTTCCTCACCCCACAAGAACTTAATTAAATGGTTTGGATTTAATGCAGATAAAACTGGTATTATTTCACTAATATTAGAATACCTATATTTTTTATTCTCAATTAAGTTCCATGCATCAATTGAGTCTTGAGTTAACCAAAGTAATAGTACTTTGCGTCCTAAAAAATCTTGGAACTGGCAAAAAGAACTATCATTTTGAGACATAAAACTAAATGTCAAATTACCACTGAAACTTCCAACTGAAGATATTGAACCTCGTCCAGTACATGATTTAATATGATCAGAAGTAATATCAACACTATGACTAATAAGTTCTTCATTTGTCGAAGCACAATTAAAAATTGTAACTAAAAAAAATATGGGGAAAAATATTTTCATTCAGTTAACATTTTTTGCTGTATTTGGAGACTATCTCCACCTATGTCAATCGCTTGTAAATAAATTAAATTAGCTTTTGATAACTGATTTGTTGCCTTTAATATGTCTGCTAAATGCTCGACAATAATAGGATTTGTACTATCTATACTGTATGATTTCTGAACATATTCAAGAGATTTTTCATATTGCTCAAGATGAAAATATATCCAGCCTAAAGTATCAAGATAGGGGGCAGAATTTGGCTGGATTTTGTTTGCAATCAAGGACATTTCTAAAGCT
>MDSZ01032301.1_pt1 | contig 14528 bp, 18 predicted proteins | sample 811201 | NCBI WGS metagenome assembly MDSZ01 (sample SAMN05326647, study PRJNA326480) | marine metagenome | isolation source: seawater | place: Indian Ocean: North | collected 2010
CTAATATATTTTATATTCTTTTCTTCGCACATATGTTTTATAACATATTGCATAGTTTCTAGTTCTAATTCACCTTTAGCATCTGAATGAAATTTTTCCCAATATTTTTGTAAAACAATCCAATCTTCTTCTAATAAATTATGTCTCTTTTTACATTTATCTATATAATCTGTATTGTCTATTGGGTTATCTGTCCTTATCACATTATTATATGTTTCACTGATATGATGAGGATCATAATCTTTCCAGACATGATTTATTTCACTTTCATTTATATGGGTGCCCACATGATTTGGTCCTAGTCGAAAAACATCTTTAGCATCAGGATGTCTAACAAAAAATCTTTCGGTTAAAGTCCACCAAACTATTAAGTAATCTATATTATGATTTTCTAATGCCCATTTTGCTTGAAGATATATGTACCAGTTATCACTAGCACCTCTGCCTAAATGAAGTTGTTTAGAAGATATATACCCTAGATTGCGGGCAACATAAACTGGCCATTGAAGTTCTTTTGATTCTCTTTTATCAAAACAGGCGAAACTATCGCCACATGTAACAAACATTATATTCTCTCAAAATACCTCGTTACTGCTTGTATCTTTTCAATCTGTTTATCTATGATCACATTTCTATTAGGCCAATGGATGTAATCTTTTTCTGGATTCTTTTTTAGATTAGATAGTAGAGGCAATATTAAGTCTTCTACATCACGCAACTTACTAGCAACATCGCTTTCTATCAATGTTCTATGCTCGTTGACCATGCCACTGTTATCTGCTTCAAGAATTCTAGATTCCAGTTGTTCTAACTTTGCCATGATAGCATCTTTAAAATCATCTGGAACTTCTGCTTTTATTGGTTCTTTTGGTTCTCCCGCTGGAATCTCATCTACAGCGGTAAATCCAAAATCGAAATCATCTGCCATGTTTTCTCCTCCTAAACTGCTGTGGCTAAATTGTTCATATCAAACTGTATGCTCTCGCCACAGCCACATGCACTTACTTCGTTTGGATTTTCTATAGTTACATGAGAACCACCAAGATTTTCAACGAAATCAACTGTGCTACCTATAATTGCCATAGATGCAATATCATCTACAACTAGCAAATCATCGACTAAAGTTCCTCTCTCATCATTATCAGTGTATTCCCAATCATATGAAAATCCAGCACACCCACCACCCTTAATAGAAAGGCGAATATACTTAGCGCCTGGTTTTTTATTTAATAAATTTTGCCAGTATTCTCTAGCGTTTTCTGTTATATCTAACATGTCTTTTCCCTGTAATCTGCAATCGCGGCCTTAATAGCATCTTCCGCTAACACACTACAATGAATCTTTACTGGAGGTAAAGCAAGTTCTTCAGCAATTTCTACATTCTTTATTTCACCCGCTTCTTCCAGTGTTTTGTCTTTTACCCATTCAGTTAATAATGAAGATGATGCTATTGCAGAACCGCAACCGTATGTTTTAAATTTAGCATCTTTAATTATATTATCTTCGACTTTTATTTGGAGTCTCATCACATCTCCACAAGCAGGTGCTCCAACCATACCAGTACCTACACCATCAGTCTTAGGATCCCACTTACCAACATTTCTTGGATTCTCATAATGATCAAGAACCTTGTCTGAGTACGCCATTTTCTATGTCCCTTTTAATTTGCCTCGATTTCTTATTAAGTTTTTTAAAAGCCCTTTCCAATTTCAATTTTGAAACTCTTGTCATAAAATTAACACCTAACATGTGATCATATTCATGTAAGACTACTCTAGCGGCAATGCCCATAAAGTGTTCTGTCTTTTCTTCACCATGCTCATTCGTGTATCTCAAATCACATTCTTTTGGTCTCTTAACTTTCAATACTAATCCAGGTAGACTAAGACATCCTTCGTCTGCAAGTTCTTCTTCTTCACTGACTCCTAACAATTCAGGATTAAAACATGTTCTAGTAAAAATCTCTCCTGTCTTTGGACTCTGTATACCCATAGTAAAGAAACGCATGTCCATTCCAACTTGATTAGCAGATAATCCAACACCACCCAGATCAACCATAGTTCTGTGCATGTGCTTGTGAAATAACAAAGGATCATTCTGTGGATTTTCAAAGTCAAATAACGATGGTGGTCTAGCCAATCTAGGATCGTTCCACGGAATCAATTTCAAATCTTCTAAGTACACAACAGGTACTTCTGTACCCTCTATATTTATATTTTCGCTCATATCATTACCGAATAATTCTGCCTTTTTTCAAACTTAATAACACCCCTAAACTTATCGAATAACTGATCTCCCTTATGACTTATTACAAACACATTTGCATCATCGCCTATAGTTTGTATTAAAGACATCACATAGTCAATACCATTCGTATCTAGTGAACTATCAAACACCTCATCAAGTACAAGTAGATTAGTTGCGGCACTATTTTTCATCTTTGCTATTGTTCGCCATGTAAACAATAACGCTAAATCAATTCTTTGTTTCTCGCCTTCACTGAAGGACGCATAACTAAATCTATCTCTATGTCTAGACTTAATCGTTTCGCTAAACTTTTCATCCAAATCAAAATGAACAAAAAAGTCCATGGCAGCCAAATATTTATTAACCAATTGATTAATTACTGGAAGATATTTCTTTATCACCCGAGTTTTTATTCCCGTATCTTTCAATAGAGATGAAGCAATATTTTGATATTGTAATTCTTCATTTCTTACAGACTTTTCTTTTCCTGTAGCAAGACCTTCTTTTACCATTGTTTGTAATTTAGACTTCTCTTCATCTATATCACCAACATTTTTTTCTGCTTCACTTTTCTCTAGTGTTAATCTCTGAAGAAATCTCTCATTAGTAATAATGTCATTGCTCACTGAAAGTATTTCATCGCTCAACTTAAGGTATTCTTCTACTAAAGTTTCAACTTCTTCATACTCTTTTTCGAGTTTTTGTTTTCCTTCTTCAAGTTCTGTGGCTTTGTCTGTTCTCTTTAACTTTATTTCTTCTTTAAAGTCATGTGGTATACCCTGTTTACATGTAGGACAATCATCATGATTTTCATAGAATTCTAACTCTTTTTTGATCTTCTTTAATTGCTCTTTGAATTTTTCTGAGAACTTTTCAAGTTTTCTTTTTCTTTCTTGCGGGTCATTAAGTAAATTCTTCTTCTCGCTGAGTGATTCCTTATCTTTTTCAAGCGACTGTATGTTCTCATTCATCTCTCCTATTTTTAATTCGATTTCATCTATTTTGTTCTTTTTATTTTCCTCAAGAGTCTGAATATACTGCTCTTGTATTTTTGCTTTTTGTTGACCCACTTCCAACTGAGTATCTAAATCTCGTATTGTGTCTTTCAAGGCATTAGTTTGTTCTTTTAACACCTGATTCATTACAGTAAAAATTTGAATGTCTAAGATGTCTTCGATAATTGTTCTTCTCTGTCCCGCTGGTAATTGCATAAAAGGTGTAAATGAAGCACTACCAAGAATAACTATCTGAGTGAATGATTTGTAATTTAATTTGAGAATACTCTCTTCAAGATACTTCTGCATATCTTTAGTAGCGGCATCTTGATCAACTAAAACAGCATCACAATATATCTCAAATATATTGGGTGCTCTACCTCTTCTAACGAGATATTCTTTTTTGCCTATTCTGAATTCTATCTCAACTAATAATTCCTTCTGATTTATAGAATTAATTAATTGTGGTTTATTGATTGCCCTAAATGCTTTATCAAATAATGAATAACATAAAGCATCTAATAGTGTAGATTTTCCACTACCGTTTTCACCAATTACTAATGTGTTAGGATGTCTTTTAAAATCTACCTCAGTAAAAGCATTACCAGTAGATAGAAAATTTTTCCATCTTAACTTCTCAAAGTGTATCATATAAATTCCTTATAAAAGGCAACAGCACCTTATCAGAAAACAATTTGTGTCCATGTGGACTAGGATGCCAATATTGATTCGGATGATTTGTTATCTCATTTGCTCTGAATACATCATACTTATCATAGTTCTTTAGTAACCAATCTGCTTCACCTGTAATCTGTGGCCAATGAGACCAATCTATCATGTCATTCATCCATGAAATATTAGAAGCAGTATCATATCCTTGCCAATTGCCCAAATTATCACCATAATTGTTTAAAGCATTAGCAGTATATGTTGTCATCACATACTTAATATTATTAATATCAAAGAAATTTTGCAGATTAAGAATATGCTCATATGTTCTTATGATATCATAAGTTGGATTCTGATAATTCTGATACCAAACTTTAGATCGCTGTTCTTCCCAGTGATGATTTCCTATTACCCAACCACCAGTTGCATCAGGAACAAATGTTTCAGGATTTCGTAGTCGCATCCAATTATCAGTATTAGGTAACTGTTCACCATCTTCATCGAACCACTCCATTCTAGAGGGACCTGTCCACATGATAACAGCAAGAATGTTTTTAGAACTAACATGATCATGTTTCAACAAATCACTAACTGCCCACATTGCTTTTCGCATGATAAGACCGTTACTCTGAGAGCCTAATCCCATATTTAATCTCTGAACATTTAGAGACTTAGCGAGAGGTGTCACCCAAGTTGTTTGATATTCATCATCACTCAACCATAAATTTTCACAGGTGAATGAACACCCAGATGCAACTAAATATTTTAACATTTAAGATCCGTAGTTTTGTGCTTCTACATAAAGTGTTCGCATAACAGTTTTTAATCTATTAGTATCTAATTCAGTAGATATACTGTCGATGTAATCATTCAATAGCGTTAGAGTATCTTCTGGATTAACTTCAATCTCTCCAACTGCTTCATCTTCAAACTCTGAAAAGTCTTCTATGATTTTTAACTCTATTAGATTACATTGATAGAGTTTATCAATAAAACTATCAAAGTAAGAAAAATCATTCTTTCTTACAACAATTACCTTTACGCAGGTATTAGCAATAATATTATAATCGAAATTATCAAGATCGCTTCTGAAGGAATCAGATGTGTCATCATAATAAAATTTGTGAAATATTTTGAAAGGGTTTTGAATATGTTCAACTAAGTTATCCTCCGTATTATAGATGTTAAACCCTCGAGGGTCATCATAATCATTCCATGTAATTTCATAAGGATTACCAAGATACAAAATATTACCATTACTAGAACGGTGATGAAAGTGACCAGAACAAACCAAATCAAAATTGCTAAACGGATCAATGTCCATTCCATGATCGTTAGCAATACCTCGATACATCTGAAAACCAGAAAACTCAAAGTGTCCAAAACAGACTGATGCATCTGTAGATGCGATTTTTTCCATGGTCTCATGATAATTCTCATTACAAATCCAAGGGACGAAAAGAATTTTTCTCTTATCAAATTCCAGTTCAGTAACATCGGGATAAATTTGAACATTGTCATACTCCCTTAGAAGCAATTCTGGTGAATTAACTTCATTTGTATTTTTAAAATAAGTATCATGATTACCAGGAATCATATGCACATCTATCCCTAGACTCTGTGCTTTATCAAAAAAATACTCTTTGCAAGATTTAAGTGTATTATAATTTATATATTTTCGTCTGTCGAAAACATCACCTAAATGCAATATTGTTTTTATTCCTCTCTTTTCTATCTCAGGAAAAAAGAACTCGCTATAAAATTTGCGAAAAAAGTTATCAAAGGCAAGAGAGTCACTTCTTGCACCAAAGTGTGTATCAGTAACTAATGCTATTTTCATGTGCGTAAGATTTTTAGTAAAGTTTTTGTTTGACTTAGTGCATCATCCAATGCGTGGTGATGAATGTCATCTTCGGCTGAGCGTATATCTTTATTACTTATACCCATCAAATTCATCACAGTACGGAAACACATGATATCCCAATGAAACCATGGTACACTAACGCCTGTTGCCTGAAATGCAGATTCCATTATAGTAATGTCAAAAGAAGAACCATTGCCCCATGGCATGATTCTTTCTCCATCTAACCACTTATTGAAATCTTGAAGAACTTCTTTTATGGGCTTTTGATCTTTCATCAAAGCCGCAACAGCCGCATGATCTTGCTTTGCCCACCATTCGACTGTATCTTTAGATATCACCAGACCCACATCTTTACAAGTCTGAGCATCTACATTTCGATAGAATGTGTCTAATATGCCTTCTTTGACATTGAACAAAACAGCCCCTATAGAAATAATACATGCGTTGTTACATGTAGATAAAGTTTCTATATCTATCATCACATGAGACTGTTTAGGATGTGTAGGAGAACCCATTTATTGCCTCTTTTTCAAGTTAATTTGACCATCATAACAAAAATCGAGGAAAATGTCAAGAACTTTCTTTCAATGCAGGAATTTTTTCCTTAGCCATCTCCATTGCTTGCTTATCGTCTAGATACTTAGGTCTACGCTTAGGCATCTTGGCGTTCTCGTTTTTGTAATCCTCATGATGTTTCTGTGCTTCGTCTACTTGCTTTCTAATATACTGCAAGTATTCATTCGTATGTGTATCACCATCATGTTCCTGTGCTAATACTTCGTCTATATCAGAATTCTGAATATACTTTAACTTAGTTTCAAGTTGTCTCTTCTCTTTCTGAATTCTGCGAATAAAAGCATAGTAGGTAATTTGCGTGAAATACGCAAAGGGATTTTTAGATTTTGCGGGATTGAAGTTATCAATATAAGTAATGCAATTTTCAATACCATCTAGAATCATTTCATCTCTGAAAGTATAATTCACAAAATTAGATTTGTATGCAAGATGATTTGCGATCTTAACAAAACATTCACCCAAGTAATTTGTTACTCTGGGCTTTTCTCCTATCCATTCTTCAGCCTCTGGATCGTACCTACTTTTATCTTCTTTTGCGGCAAGTACAGTTTCACGGTATTCTGTAATGTTTACCAGAAACTCCTTATTATCGACATAATGTCGGCTATTTTTATCTCGTTTAGGCATAAATTTTTTTCTCCATAATGTAAGAAATTACTTGACAAATAAACATCACCATTGTATAATAGGTGTGTCCTCTTTTGAAATCAATTAATCTTATTTCTATCTCTTGCTTCTAGATATTCAAGCATATCAATCGGTGTTACTCCCGACTCAGAAATATCTTTTTTCGCTTGTTCTAATCTTTCTTTGTAGTTATAAATCTTATCTACAAGGGCTTCGTAATCTGCTACATAAATTTCATCTAAGTTAGAGATATTTAAAATGTGTCCCTTTTGTACAAAAAAGGTTTTATCTCCAGTAAAAGGAATCCATCCCATTAAAGCAATTTGTTCTGCACCACCTTGTTCATCTTCAAAGAAGTTTCGTATTATTTTCAAAGGTGTAATTAATTTATAACCTTCTGCCGACTCCTCAATTCCACACACAAGTTGAAAATCGTCTAGGAATGTTACTATTTTTAAATCATTCATTAATTTGTACCTTTGCTACTTTATATTTAAAACTTTCTTCGTTATACAATTTTATTCTTTCTAACATATGATCTAAAGTAAAGTTTCTTTTAGACTTCCAAGATAGATCATCGCCAACATCGAATAGATTACAGGTTTCTTTTTGATCACCTTGTCTTAATCCCCTACCAATCGATTGTAAATTTCTAATTCTACTTTTGCTAGGAGAAGCAAATATAACATTGTGTAAGTTTCTTATATTTATACCCGTTGAAAATGTTCCATAACTAGCAATAATAATAGCATCTTTTTCTTTCTCTGTCAACCCTCTAATTTGATTTCTTTGTTCTGCATCTGTTCCGCCATAAACAAAAAATACTTTCCTATCTTTTTTCGCTTTGTCTCTAATTAAATTGTATAGAATTTTGCCGTGCTTCTCAACAAATTGATATAACAATAATGTATTACCTGTTTGTGATAATGCTAAATTAGATAGGAGATTATTTCTTTTTGGGTTACTTATTATCCAATCTATCTCTTCTTGATAAGTCATTTTAGAAACAACTTTTCTTTGATCTTCTGGATATTCGATCAATAAACAAACAATCTTTAAATCGGCTAATTGTTTATCGTCCATCAGTTTCTTTGTAGTGGTAACTTTGTGAACTGGACCAAATACTCCTTCTAGTACTAACTTATTTGTTTTTGCACCGTCTAGCGTACCAGTAGTTCCTATTCTATAAGGAGTATGTGTTAGTTTGTCCATTAATGTAGTTAAAGACTTTGCTTTAAATAGATGTGCTTCGTCACCATATATGACATCGAAAGAATCAAACCAAGATTTGGGAAATTTGTATATGGACTGCCAAGTACTGATAACTATTGGAGCATCATTTGTCTTTTCTTTACCGCTGTAAATTCTGTGACAATTTACAGAGGCGTCCCAGTCTGTGGCAGATGCGTAATCCGCAAAATCTCCATACATCTGTTCAACTAGGCTAGTCGTGGGTACGACTATTAACTGCTTTCTACCTAACTTACTATGATAATGAACAAGGGTAAAGATAATGAGAGACTTACCACTGCCAGTGGGACTAAGAAGGAGAGTCCGACCTCGATTGATGGCTTGTGTGACTGCTTCCAGTTGGTAATCTCGTATTTCAATTTTTCTACCATTGCTTTGTAAATTTAACTCCTGTACTAAATTGTTGATGTAAGTTGGTGAAATTGGTTCACCAACATCTTCTAAATCGATTTTTATTTTATATTCTAATTGGTCTGCGAATTCTTTAAGATAGTCTAACAAGCCAAGATAGAGTTCTCTTGTGTACATATTGAACAGACGCACTTTACCGTCCCACATTCGATTTCTATACGCAGGCATAAATTTTGCGCCCGGTACTTCAAATGTAAAGAAATCAACAATTTCTTTTGCCGTAGAAGGGTCGGTATCAATAAGAAGATGAACTTCGTCTTTCTTAGTAACAGTAATCAAAACTACAGTAATCCATTAGTAAACTTCTCCCACTCAATAGAATTCTTTATATCAAACGATCTACTATTGAGTGATCGTAACACTCGCTCAAGGAAGTCTACTATCGTTCTGATGTATTCTGCCTTGTCTTCTTGTTTACTTACATCATTATCAGCATTTAATATATCTTGCAGGTCATTCTTTAGTGGCTTTATGCCGAGATATTGTTCCCAACCTAAGTTAGAAAGTTCTTCTCTACTCAATTCTCCTCTGAAGTATTTCGCTTTTACTGCCTTCAGTTTATAGAGATCGGCTTCAGCCTTTCGTAATTGTAATTTTGCAGTTGATAAGTGTGCTAAATATTTTGCGTGTAACTCTGGTGTTTTGGTACTTTCTTTTCCAAGTTGAAGATCATCTATCTTACAATCGATGCTCCACATTTCTTGTAAATCATTTAAAGATATCATCACAAACCTCTCATAATATATGTTTCTATTTATACATTCTCGATATCATATATCCTGTAGCGAAATGACGCAAGTCCAATAAAATAATTACCAGCACCATTAGTGATATCAAAGTCTAGACCAGATAATGAAATAGGAAAGGCATCTAAGAATTTAATTGCCTGAGTTGGGTTATTATTTGAATCTAGAACGAATAGTGTTGCATCACTAACTTGAGCAATACCCTCTGCTTTTGAGTCAGTAGAAAATGCAGTTCTATATTTTTGACTACTGATATAGTCTTTGAACTCGGAATGTTTCTCTGGAAATCCTAACGCTCTTATCCAATTGTATAACTCTTTGTAGTTAGACATATCTTCTTGAACAAGAAAACGAATCATCAATTCACCAAATTGTATTTTATCTCCTGGAAAGGGAATGTTTGAAAGTGGTGTTTGTACTTCGGGAAATCCCATTGAAATTTCAGGCAAATTGGCAGCCTGACAGAAAAAAGAAACATTGGGTATATTGTGTATTTGAAATCTAAAACCGTTGGGCCTAAGATAGTCTAACTCAGACGGATTTTGAGCCGCATAAGTTCCCTCAGTAACATCTACTATTGGATCATAAGCCATTTATTTCTCCTTTCATGCTACTATTTATACGACAAAAAAAAGGGGAGATCGATGATCTCCCCTCAAGGTTCTTAAAAGAACTCTTCTTATTATTACATAAGATTCGTTACTTTAACTGATCTGTAGTACTGGTTACGATCAGCAGTAAATGTGCTGGCGTCAGTAGTACCGTCAGATTGTGTAACATATGGGTTAGCAATCATGCCGTATCGAGTCTTGAATCCAATCTTAGGTTGGAAAGTAGAAGGATCGATTGCTCTTACCATTTGCAGAGGTACATATGGGCAGTAGAAAAGGCCTGCGTCATAGGCAGAAGTTCCTTTATAACCACATACATAGAACTGTGAAGCGGCGCCAGTGTTTGCTGAATATGGATCAACAAATACTTTATAACGACCGTTAAGAGTTCCTGCGAAAGTGTTTCCTGTGTCATCTACATCCAGATTAGTGCTGAGTGCAGGTGCATAGTCAAGAACACCAGCCATTGAAAGTGCAGAGGCTACATCTGAAGAACAGATGATGAAGTTACCTTTTCCTCTACGAGTATCTTGAGCAATGACATTAGCATCTCTTTCAATGTTGAAGAGTAAGCCTTTGAATCGCTCAACTGACCATCTGCCGTTTGAATCGACATCAAGATCAAAAGTACCGGCAGTAGCAGTTGATGCCGCGCCAGTCTTAGCAACTTTGTAGATAGTTCTAATAACTTCTCGGTTGATCTCAGCAAGAATTTCTTGAGACAGAATGTTTGACAATTCTGATTCTGCGTCAAGACCGTGAACTGCTTTCAAGTCTTGTGCAAGTTCTACAGTGTATTCTGCTTTCAACGCCCTTGACTTAGCAGTAACAGTTGTCTTCTCGATTGAGAAAGCCATCTGATTAAGGGTAGTTGAATCACCGAAACCTTCAGCAGTTGAAGTAGATACACCAGTACCAGTTGTGAAAGTACCGTCAACTGGGTTTGATCCAGCGTGAGTACCAGTACCAGCAAAGTCTGTGTCTGCTTCATTAAACAGTGCTTCTGTTCCTGTCTGTGAAGTGTAGTGTGATTTCATCGCAAAGATGAGTCCAGTAGGTCCAGTCATTGGCTGAACACCACATACATCATATGCCATGAGGTTAGGTAATGCTCGGCGAACTAGGCTAATCAGAATAGGATCATAGTTATCAACAGATGCTCCTGTTTGGTTAGCGTGAGTTGCCTCGAATAGAGCAGCCTTCTCCTCTCGGAGTGCTTTCTCTTGGTTTTCAAGAACGACGGCTGTTACGGCCTTGCGATAGGGATCCTTGATTTCACCCAAATCACTATGGTCGAGAACAGGTGCCCATTTCTCTTGGATTTGTTCAGAAAGATACATTTTTGTTTTCTCCTTATTAAGGTCTTTTGTTTATTAACAATTATTTATAATACAATTATTTTCTAACGGATTTCGTAATCGCTTGAGCGTAACGACTGATCGTACCAGATTCTTCAATGAATTCTGGTGCTACAGTGTCTTCAAGTTTATCGTCCGAAGATGATGCAGTCTGTTGTTTGGGGAAATAATTTTCCTTAATTACTGCAACCTTCTCAGCGAAAATTTCTTCACTTCCGAATTCGATGTCTTCAATCAAAGATTCAAGTTTTTCTTTCTCAGTTACAGTGAGATCATCTGTCTGCTCTGCAACAACTTTTGCTCTTTGAAGATTAATCTTGTCATTAGTGATAGAAATCTTCTCTTCAACAGACTCATTAAGTTTCTTCTTCAGATCCTCAATTTCGTCCTGCATTTCGCCAAGCACATCATATTTGTCCTGTGGTACATCAATGTAATGCTCTGCGAAAAGAGTCTTCATGCCCTTGATAAAATCTTCTGTGATTTCAGTTCTTAAACCACGCTCAATAGCAAGTTCATTTTCTTTCATCCAGTTTTCTGCAACATAGTTAAGGTATTGGTCGATCTTTTGTACCATTTCCTCTTTAAATGTTTCTTTCTGAATGTCGGCTTCTTCAGCCAATTCTTTTTCTATTTTCTCCATCTCGTTGGCTACACGGGCTGTAACAACTGCCTCAAATAATTGTGCTGCCTTAACTTTAAAGTCTTCTGAGAGATGTTCCTCATCAGCGAAAAGATTTTGAATGTCATTTTCAAACAGAGTTTCTTCCTCTGTTTCTGTTTCTGTCTCGACTTCTGCTTCAACTGTTTCTTCTTCTGAAGTTTCGTCTTCTGCAACTACTTCCACTTCTTCTTCTGAAGTTTCGTCTTCTGCAACTACTTCTTGATCTTCATCTTCTTCTGTCTCTTCTTGAGCAACATTGCCCTTAGAAGAAGATTGTGCTACGACAGTTTCGCTACCTGTTTGATCTGTAAAATTGGGAGCCTGTCCAGCACCAGTAGTTTGGGGTGCAGTTGCACTGCCTGCCTTAGCGGCTGCAGCCTTGCCAACAGGAGCAGTTAATCCGCCCTTAGCGTCTCCAGTTCCAGATAAGTCTTGTTGTTCTGGATTAGGATTTGATGAACCTTGAGTAGGATTGGTTGCATCGCCTTGATCTTTATCAAGTGGTCGTGCAGCCGCAGTCTTCTCGTCCAGTTCGGTAACTTCTTCATTAAGTTCCGCTTCTACTTCGCGGCTCTTCGAGAGAAGTTCTCTGATTTTGCTTTCGATTGCCATCTTTAGTCTCCTTGAGATTTCGTTTGCTGATAATTATTTATACAAAATTAGATTTTTGACAGTTTATTCATGAAAGAACTGAAGACTTGCATCTTCGCTTCCTCCAGTTCACCAGTGCTGGCTTTACTAATATACGCTTTTGCTTGTGCCATTTCTCTTTCATGCCATACACCATCAACGATAACCCATTCCTTAGTCTCCATGATGCCATTAACAAATGCATCCGGGGCTGAAGGATCAGAAACTATATCAGCGGCAGTAGATAAAACAAAATCATCTTGAACTTCATTGATTCCGTTTTTCTCTTTCAAACTTCCAAGTCCTCTTGAACTAACGCCAAGTTGGGCGCCCTCTTCAATAAGACTTTTTGCTATTCTACCCATGGGTGTATCTAATATTTTTGCTCTACCAATCCAGTTAGGACCATCTTCTTTCAAAGAAGTGATCATATGTGATACACGATCTAGATTGATATTAGGACCATCGGGATGTCCAAGTTCTCCCATTGCCCTCTTAGTATCGATTTGTTCTTTGTGATATCGTACAACTTCTCTTTGCATGATCTCTTTAGGATATAATCTACCGTTCCTATTTTTGAGATCAGACTGTAAGAAGACCCCTTCAATATAAAGATTTTTCTTACCGTCTTTTTCTTCTACGATGTATTCGACATCTTCTGTAAGTTCTTTAATAAGTTTCATTATCCTAGACTCCCATCTGCGCCTTGATGTTGCTGAGAGCCATATCCAGAAACTTTAGCAAGTTCTACGATTACTGTACCACCATCTCCGCCAGCGATAACAATCTCCACATTAGAGTCGTTCTCGTCATTGTCAGAGAATCCATAAAAATCACGATGCCCCTCTACTTGTAATTCATAAAGTGTTTTTGAATTACGATTTATTTTTGCACTAGCACCACTAGATAATGTCCAGTGAATTGCTTTTATGTTTGCTTTAGGAGAAGATTGAGTCTCCGTTGATTTCTTCAGCGTTGTCGCTAAAGCGATTGTCCCAGTAGCGGCTGTTCCGCGAACTGCGACAACTCCTTGAGTTTGAGTTAATTTCAAAACATCTACTGTGACTGCCATTTCTTCTTCCTATTAATTAATTTGTTGAATCTTCAGGCTCTTCTTCACCTGATTCTTGTTCTTCTTCTGGAGCCTCTTCTTCAGCAGGCTCTTCTTCTCTTACTTTTGGTGTGGGTTCATTTTCAGGAGCTGGTTCTGGCACTAATCTTTCATCTGGTTTAGGATCATTATCATTGAATACTGTGTTTGCCATTTCTTCTTTCCTTCCTTTTACTAGAGCGTCTGCTTTTGATCCCAATATAGCATTAAAATCATCTTGTGCGCCAGTAACATCTCCGTCTGCCCACTTATCCATCATACTTCTGATTTGATCTTGTGGATTGACTTCATCAGTTACTTCCACTTCTTGTTCTACTTCTGACATTATAATCTCCTTACTAAATTAACTCACTAAGTAGCAGAACCTTGACTTCTACCAGCCAATCGATCTGCATATTTTATTCCGCGCAACGGATGATGTTGTATAACAGGATTGTTAGTTGATAAACTAATAAATTGCCCTGCATTACCACTAACTGGAAACCCATCGTCATACAAACCATTATCTGTCCAGTGCATTAGACTGAACACTTCTGGACCTTCACTTGCATCTAGTCTATTGTATGGTATATACAGAAAATAATTCTTTCCGTATTTCGCATAATTATGTCCAGTACCAACTTCAAGATGCATCATATTTAAATAATAAGTTCTACCAGCAATTAGTTCATAATCATGAAACGAACTTCTTGAAAGAGCCGCAGAACTCTGCAAGGCTCCTTCATTTAAAACGCTCCATACCGCTGTAAATCTATGTCTACCAACTGA
>MDSZ01094402.1_pt1 | contig 14528 bp, 15 predicted proteins | sample 811201 | NCBI WGS metagenome assembly MDSZ01 (sample SAMN05326647, study PRJNA326480) | marine metagenome | isolation source: seawater | place: Indian Ocean: North | collected 2010
AAAAAAAAGGAATTATACCATTTTCTAAATTTGCAAGAAATGCATTCATTGGAAAAAAAATTTTAGATGATTTAAACACTAAAAAAATAATTTCAACTTCAGATTATAAGAAATTACTTAATTCTTTAGATACAATAACTTCATTGTATACAAAGCTGGAAAAAAAAACCAGATATTCAGTTAAGTTTAAAAAGCTATTTAATAACCTTTTTTTTCATTTGCGAGCAGGTACATATGATATTGAAGTTGATAGATATAGAAATAAAATTAATACTTATAAAATAGAAAATATAAATGATGTTTTGAGTTTGAACAGTAATGCTAGACAACTTTTAGGACATAAAAAAATAAATAATTTACAAAATTTTTTAAATAAAAATAAGCTAGATTTAGATGCATCAAAGTTATTCAATTATATAACTACTTCGATTAAGCTAAGAGAAAATTCTAAATATATTTTTACAAGGACTTTAAGTGACCTCATAGAATTGTTGAAAATATATGGTCAAAACAAAAATTTAAACAAAAAAGAATTATCAAATTTGTCAATCAATGAAATATTAAATTTTACTAATCGAAGTAATAAAAAAACTAAAAATAAAAATTTATCATCTTTTAATCAAAATATTCAATTACCGTTTTTAATATCCTCAAAAAAAGATTTTTTTGTGTGTTCTATTCAAGAGGTAAAACCAAATTTTATTACATTTAAAAATATTGAAGCAAAATGTATAAGATTAAATAAAAAATTTAAAAATAAAAATTTAAAAAATATGATTGTTCTAATTGAGAATGCAGATCCTGGGTATGATTGGATATTTTCAAAAAATATCAAAGGACTTATAACTAAAAATGGAGGTATTAATTCTCATATGTCGATTAGGTGTCAAGAATTAAATATCCCGGCAGCAATTGGTCTGGGAGAACAGAATTTTAATTTATTGAAAAGTTATTTTCAAATAAATTTAAATTGTAAATTAAATAAAATTAATATTTTAAATAAAAATTGAAATGTTGATAGGTATTTCTTCAAATATAAAAAAACATTATGCAAATTATTGCGACTTTGTAGATTACTATTGGATAAAATATTTTAATCAGAAAAATTATAAATTTATAATTTTACCAAATTCAAGCTTATCAACTACTGAAATTTTGAAAAAATATAAAAAATCATTAAAACTTTTAATTCTCCAAGGTGGTAACGATATTTATAGTGCTAAAAAAGAAATTATTAATAGAAACAAAGTTGAGAACTCAATAATTGATTATGGAATAAGATACGGTATACCTTTACTCGGGGTTTGTAGAGGTATGCAACTTATAAACCTCAGATTTAAGGGAAAAATTAAAAAAAAAAAAGGGACATATGCTTACAACCCATAGTGTTAGTTTTTTGAATACAAAGATATTCAATACAAATAAATTAAAAGTTAATAGTTTCCATAATTATTGTGTAACTAAATCGGGTTTAGCTAAAAATATGGAAATTATTGCGGAGTCTAATGACAACACTATAGAATTATTTAAACATAAAAAGTATAAAATTTATGGTGTGATGTGGCATCCAGAGAGAACAAAATCAAAAAAGTTTTTGAATAAATTAATTAAATTCTGCAAATGAATATAATTATTTTATGTGCAGGTTCTGGGAGAAGGATAGATATAGATAAACCAAAATGTTTATTAAAAGTAAATGGTAAAACCATTTTAGACAGAACTCTAAATTTATTAAGAAAAAACCGTCAGAAAGAAAAAAATATTATTTTTGCCCTTGGTTATAAGAACGACATGATTAAAAAAAAAATTAAGAATAAATATAATTATTTTATAAACAAAAAATATGCAAAAACCAATATGGTGTATTCTTTATTTGGCTGTTTGAGCAAAATTTCAGCAGAAGATACAGTAATTCTTTACGGTGATATTTATTATACCCAAGAAATTATTGATAAAATTTTAAAATCAAAAAATGATATTACTACTGCGATAGATAAAAATTGGAAAAAAACATGGAAATTGAAAGAAAACTTTTATGAAGATTTAGAAACATTAAAGATAAAAAAAAATAAAATTATAGAAATAGGTGGTAAAACAAATGAAATTTCCTCAATTGATGGAAGATATATTGGAGCAACTAAATTTAATAAAAAAACTATTAATTTTTTTATTAAATTTTATTCAAATAAAATAAAATTGGGTTCACAAAAATATATAAAATTAGATATGACTAGTCTTTTAATGATCATGATTAAAAAGGGATATAAACTATCTTATAAAAGTATTAATAGTTTTTGGCATGAATTTGATAATAAAAAAGACATAGAAATATTTAATTTATATGGCAATAAGTTTAAGAATAAAAAATCTTAATAGACTAAATATAAATTTTTTTAAAAATTTTTTTTTAAATAAAATTGAAATAAATCATGAGATTGATTTTGGTACAAACATTGCCAATAGTTTTTTTATTAAAACCTTATCTAAGTCAAATTATTATTTTGAATTAGGTTCTGGAAAATCTACTTTTCTCGCAGACAAACTTAATAAAAATTTTTATTCAATAGAAACTAGTAAATCATTTTATAATTTCGTTAAAAGTAAGCTTAAGAAGAGAAAAAATTTAAAATTTATAAGTCTAGGTATAGTTGGTAATTTTTCTTATCCAATATTTTTATATAAAACAAAAGCAAAAAATTACATAAATTTTATAAACAATTTTTTAAATTTAAAAAATTTTCCAGATTTTATTCTTGTGGATGGAAGATATAGAGTTTTGACTTCATTACATTTTCTAAAACATTATAAAAAATTAAAAAAAACAAAAACATGTATTTTATTAGATGATTTTGTTAATAGAGATTGTTATAAAATTTTAAGAAAATTTTATAAAATTAAAATTATTGGTAGAATGGCAAAATTAGAACCCAAGCCTGTTAAATATAAAATATTAAATAAGTATATTCATGCCCACTATTTAGATGCTCGTTAGTTTAATATGAAAATTTGCTATATTTTTCCCTCAGCATTACCGTCAAAAAATGCAAGTTCACTTCAGACAGCTAAAATGTGTGATGCATTTTCAAATAAAAATAAAATAATATTATTTTTACCTAATACAGGACTTAAAAATATTTCTATTAAAAAATTTTATAACCTAAAAAACAATTTTAAAGTTGTAAGATTAAAAAATTTCAACAAATTTCCAGTTGGTTTTGATTACTATCTATTTTCCTTATTTGCAATTATTAAGTCATTTAAATTTAAACCTGATTTTTATATAACCAGAATGTTTATAGTTTCATTTCTTCTAACTTTATTTAAAAAAGAGCATTTTCTAGAAGTCCATAACGATATGAATATAGAAGGTAGAATTGTAAAATTTATATTTAAATATTTTAATATATTTAATTCAAAATATATAATTAAAATTGTGACAACCACTCAGACGCTTAAGCAACACTATTCAAAAAAATATAAAATACCTAATAAAAAATTTCAAGTATTGCCAAATGGATCCAGTTTTTTCAGGCAAAAGTTTAAATGGAAAAAAAAGATAAGAAATATTGGTTATTTTGGTGCAATTTATATGTCCAGAGGTTTAGATGTCATTATACATCTATCAAAAATTTTTAAGAGTTTAAAATTCTATATCTATGGAGGAGAAAAAGAAGATGTCTTAAACTTAAAAAAAAATTATAACTCAAAAAATTTGATATTTAACCCTTATGTAAATCAAAAAGCTTTAGAATCGAAAATGAAAAAAATGGATATTTTATTACTCCCGTATACAACCAAAATAACTGTAGCAGGAGATGTTGGAAATATGAAAAAATACACATCCCCTTTGAAGATGTTTGATTATTTAGCTTCAGGTAAAATTATTGTTTCATCTAATATACGTGTTTTAAATGAAATATTACAAGATGAATACAACTGTTTTATGGTTAAAAATTATTTAAATAAAGACTCATGGGTAAAGAAATTCAAAAAGATTTTATCTAATCCTGTAAAAAGAAATCAAATTGCTTTAAATGCGCTAAATTCTTCTAGATTATATGATACTAAAAAAAGAAGTGAAAGAATTGTTTCATTTTTTGAAGATAAGTCCGTAATATAATTTTGAATTATCCTTAAAATGGTTTTTTTCTATAAATCTTTCTAAATTGTTAATTTTCTTAGAAATAGAAAATTTAGATGAAACAAATATTTTTTTTATTTTCTTTTCAAAATCAATAAAATTATTATTTTTATATAAATAACCATTCTTTCCAGCTTGGATTATTTCCATTGGTCCGCTTCGACAATCAGATGAAATTATTGGTATTCTTAAACAACCTGCTTCCAATAAAACGTTTGGATATCCCTCATAAAAAGAACTCAAAATTAGAAAATCAGATGATTTTATGAAAGGATATGGATTTTTTTGAAAATCTATAATTTTGACATAATTTTGCAAATTAAAATCTTTTACTTTTTTTAATAGATTTATTTTTTCTTTTCCAGATCCAATAATAACCAAGTTAAATTTGAATTTTTTTTCAATTTTATTTAGTGAATTAATTAGAAATATTTGATTTTTATTTTTATCTAGTCTTCCCACATTAATCAGGGTTTTTCTCAAATTATTTTTAAAGAATTTATATTTAATTTTTTTTTTGGACTGTTTTCTTATTTTATCTTTATCGATTTCGTTTTTTATTAAGTATGAATTTAAATTATATTCTTTTTTAAGTGTTTTTTTAATATCTTCAGAGTTAACAATAATTATATCAGCCATATTATAAAAAAATTTAAAAATAGTTTTTTTTAATTTGCTTTTTATAAAGTTATATGGATGAGAATTAAATCTAATGATTACTTTTGTATTTAAAAGTTTACCAACAATTATAGCAAGTAGATTTCCTTGAAAAGAAAGTATAGGTGTAAATTTATTACCAATAATAATTAAATGGATAAAACTTATGAAATATTTGATTTTAAGATTAAATTTATCAAAATTAAGTAATTTACAATTATTTTTAAAATGAAGTCTTTTAAGCGCTTTATCACCAGAACATGTAATAATTGAAATTTTAATTTTTCTTTTACAAAGATTGTTTGCAGTTGAAAAAAAATTTTTTTCATTTCCACCATTATTTATTGACGGTAAGAACATTATTAATTTTTTCATAATTTATTACTATTAATTAAATATTTTTTTAATTGTTTATAAAAATATTGCAAAACTTAAATTAATATAAATTTAAGTAAAATATTTAATATTTATTAATTTACATTTCAGCTAGTATTAAGTAATTAATTGTCTAATTTGTAAAAATATACAAATATTATGAAAAAAAATTCTACACTTCTTATAACAGGTGGAACCGGATCTTTTGGTAAAGCTGTTGTTAAAAATAATATTAATAATAGGAATTTAAAAGAAATTCGAATTTTAAGTAGAGATGAAGAAAAGCAGGATAAGTTAAGAAGAGAAATTAAAAACAAAAAAGTTAAATTTTATATTGGAGATGTACGTGATTCTAAATCTATTGAACCAGCAATCACAGGATCTGACTATATTTTTCATGCAGCAGCACTAAAACAAGTGCCAAGTTGTGAATTTTTTCCAATTGAGGCAGTAAAAACAAATGTTATTGGAACAGATAATGTACTTGAGTCATCCGTAAGACACGAAGTGAAAAAAGTTGTCGTGTTAAGTACAGACAAAGCTGTCTATCCAATTAATGCAATGGGTATGTCAAAAGGCTTAATGGAAAAAGTTATGATTGCAAGATCAAGAATAGCTGGATCCAAAACTCTAATATGTGGGACAAGATATGGTAATGTTATGGCATCAAGAGGATCAGTAATTCCAGTTTTAATAGAACAAATTAAAAAAAATAAAGATATAACAGTTACAGACGGAACAATGACTAGATTTATGATGTCGTTGGGTGATGCTGTTACACTTGTTAATTATGCTTTCAAAAATGCTAAACAAGGAGATCTTTTTGTTATGAAAGCTCCAGCAACAAATATGTTGTTATTAGCAGAAGTTTTAAAACAGATATTTAAATCTAAATCTAAAATAAAATTTATAGGTATAAGACATGGTGAAAAAAATTTTGAAACATTGGTTAATAGAGAAGAGAGGTTTCATTCTATAGAAAATAAAAATTATTTTAGAATTGTTCCTGATAAAAGAAGTTTAAATTATGAGAGTTATCATAGTTCAGGTAAAGAAAAAATAATCAAATATGAAGAGTACACTTCAAAAAACACAAAACAACTAAATAAAAAAGAGCTTACAAAACTATTGCTTTCTTTAGATGAAGTTAAAAAAGAGGTCTAAAATTAATAAAAATATTATTATTCTTGGATCAAAAGGGATGCTTGGTAAGAATGTAAATTATCATTTCCAAAAAAAATATAAACTAATTTTGATTAATACAAAAATTACTCCAAGGAATTTAAATAGCGTAATAAACTCAATTAATAAAAAAAAAAAATCGATTATATTTAATTGTATTGGAGCTATACCTCAAAAAAAAATAAAAGATAAAGATATGTTTTTTTCGAATTATCTTATAACCAAAAAACTTTCAGAAAACTTATCTAAAAAGCATTTTTTAATTCATCCAAGTACAGATTGCGTTTTTGATGGAAAATCAAAAACAGCTTATAAAAAAAATGACGAAACTAATGCAAAAGACTTCTATGGAATTACAAAACTACTTTCTGAAAAAGCTTTAGTAAATAGAAAAAATACATTAATCGTGAGAGTTTCAATAATTGGAAAAAACACAAATACTAAAAAAGATTTATTAACCTGGTTTTTATATAATAAAAAAAAATTGAATGGATATACAAATCATTATTGGAATGGAATTACTACATTAGAGTGGTGTAAAAAAATTGAGCATATTTTGAAATTTCAAAAAAAATCTATAAACTCTTTTAAATTAATACAATTAGGTACTAAAAAAATTTACAGCAAATATGAAATGTTGAAAATTTTTAAAAAAATATTTAAAAAAAAAATAATTATTAATAGAAAAAAGATGCAGTATGTTAACAAAACATTGAAGCCAGATATATGTAGTCCCAATCTAGAAATTCAACTAGAAGAATTTAAAAATTTAAAATATTTCAAAAAATTGTAAATTGATTAAAAATAACTCTTTTCATTTTTCTGTTGATGATGTTTTTAATTCATTAATAGAAATTAGTGACAAAAAAATTTTGCTTAAACATCACTGGTTTTTTAAGCAATTATATCATCTATGGAAAATTCATGGTGTAAGAACTAGCTGCAACCTTTTTTTTGAAGGCATTATAAATGGTAGGAAAAGAAATTTACAAGAAGTAAGATGTATTAAAAATGAGATAAAAGAAGGCTGGTTATTTTTTGGACCCCACGCATTGAATCTGAGCACACCACCTTTCAAACAAAATAAAAGTCAACAAATTAAAACATTCAATAATATTTATAATGAAATAGATCGATTTGCTGGATTTAAAAATCGCTGTACATACATTAGGCTACATTATTATTCTGAAAGTTACCAATTATCCAATTATTGGAAACAAAACAAAATTAAAGGTTTGTTCTCTACAGATAGATCAGTAGGTTCGCACACAATGCCCAAGTATGTGTCAAAAAAATTAATCAATTTTGGTAATGCAGAATATAAATCAACTGTTTTTATAAAAACAGATTTCAGAGTTGAATGGTTATCAAAAATAAGAAGGAATATTAATTCCGAAATATTAAATGCTATTAAGCTTAGACTTAAAGCAAAAAAATTTATTATAATTTATTCCCATGAGTATGAATTAAAAAAAAAGAAAAATAAAAAAGCATTGATTAAATGTATTGCCTTGATTAAAAAAATAAACTTTAAAAGTATGCACCCATGATAAATATAGCATTTATAGGATATAGAGAGTGGTCAATTAACATATTGAGACAACTTGCAAGAAATACAAAAAAAGGAAAATTTATATTTCTTCATCCTAACAAAGTTAAATTTAAATTAGTCAAAGGAATTAAAACATACGAAATTGATCCAAGAAACAATGATATTATATTTAAAATTTTAAAAAAAAATAAAATTGAAATTGTTATGTTTTATGGCTGGTCTTGGATAGTTAAAGAAAAAATTTATAATAATTTTTTATGCTTGGGACTTCATCCATCAAAATTACCTGAATATAAAGGTGGATCACCACTTCAACATCAAATAATTGACGGTAAAAAAAGATCGTCTGTAACTGTTTTTAAAATTAACAAAACAATTGATGGTGGAAAAATTTTCAAACAAATATATTTAAATTTGAAAAATCCCTTAAACAAAATTTTTGAGGACATAACAAAAAAAGGCTATCAAATAAGTGTTGATTTGGTTAAAAAATATAACAATAATCGATTGGTTTTTAAAAAACAGAAATTCAAAAAAAAAATTTACTTAAGAAGACAACCTTGGGAAAGCGAATTAAAAATGAAAGATTTAAAAAATTTGAGTTTTAATAAATTTGGCAACTTTGTTAGAGCTCTTAATGATCCATATCCAAATGCATATATAAAAATTGGTAAAAAAACTTTAATTATAAAGTCAATTAAAAAAATTTCTAAGAATAGAAAACAGATAATCAGCATAAATACAAATAGCACTCTTCCAAAAACAATTAAAGGTGTATTCATCGAATTAAAAGACTCGTATGCGAAAATCTTAAAAGGTAGTATCAATTAATTAATTATATAAATGATAAAAAAAAAAGCTTCAGTTGTTTGTAGTGATCAGTTTGGAGCTGAAAGAATAATAAGATTTTTTTATTTTAGCAAATTTGTTTGGGACTATAATGAGATAAAGATTTCCAGTGAAATTGACATGGATTTTTCAAATACAATACTTATTGATAGAAAATCAATCGAAACCTTAAAAATTTCCAAAGATCACAGGGCGTTAAAATTTATAGTATGTTTGTGGAATGGTTATTTTGATTATCAAAACGCTGAAGTGAGAAGATTTTTGAGTAAATTAAAAAGTCTTAAAATAGACTATAAATGTTTTTTACCCGTTCTATTAGATGAGCATAAAAAATTTGAAGATATTATATATCCTGAAAAATTAATTATTAATAATAATATAAAATTCATATCAAATAAAAAATATCAACTAATGTTTAATTACCCCAATATTTATTATTTTTTGCGTTTCTACAAAAATCCAAAAAGATTTTATGAAAATATTTTTAAAAGCAAGATTGTTTTTGTTGGAGGAGGTATATTAAATGAAAAATATGTTTTGAAATTTTTAAAATCAGGTGTAGAGGAAAATGCAAAGATAATTATCAAAGAATTTTATAATTTTTCACAATCGAATAGCTTGAAGAATATTTTTATGTATTTGGAAGATTTAATTAAATCACAATTATTTTTATCTCTATTAAAAACTAGAAGGTTATATGTAATGCATAGAATATTTAGACATGTTCTTTTTTCAAGTATGATTAAATATAAAAATTTTCAATTTTATTTAAGAGAATATAAAATTGGACTAGTAAGATCAAGTTTGTATTCAAATAATTACTATTTAGATTTAGGATCTTCAGCTGGTTTTGGAATTTACGATAGGACACTTCAACTTTTTAAGCATTACAAAAATAAAACTATAAATTTAGAATTTTTTAATGAGGAGTTAGATTTTAAAAATTCGTTAGAAAAATTAAAAAATATTGTAAATAAACTCGAAAATACAAATAACAAAAATTTAAGCACTTATAATTTGATAAAATTATTAGATATCTAAATTATGCTATACTTAAGAATTATTTAAATGCTTTTCTTAAAAAATTTTTCAGTGTGAACTTTCTTTTTGAAATTTTTTTTGGTTGATTAAGACTAACATTTCTAATCTTTTTAATCTTGCACATACCTGTTCCTTGGAAATTGAATTCTATATCGATATTTTCTCTATTTCCATAAAATATCTCGAGTAATATCTCAAAAGTTTCTAAATTATTTACTTCACCGTAGAATCTATTTTTATCGCTATCAATTAAATAAGGTATCCAACTAATATCATCTATAAAAAAACATGAATTGACATTGAGTAAATCAAAATAATTATAAATAATTTTTTTTACATGATCGGCCTCATGAATTGTATCAAGTAGTATCAGTGAAAATTCTTTTGGTATTATGTTTTTTATCAATTTATAATTGTCGTCTCTAGAATGAATAAAATTCCAATGATTATTGTTAAATTTGTTTTTGTAATCTACATTATCAACTGAATAAACTTTGCAATTATTATTATTTGAAAAATTTAAAAATAATTCAGTAGACATAGCTTTTTCACTTACTCCAAATTCAAGAATATTACTATTGTTTAATTTTATTAATTCAGGATAAATAAAATTAATAAGTTTAGAATGATGACGCGATCTTGCTTCAAAAGATTTTAAAAATTCTTTCATATTATTTTAAGTGTGATTTAATAACTTTCTTTAAATTCAATCTTGGTTTTATTCCAGTAAATTTTATTAGTTTTTTTATATTAGATTTAGTGAACGAAAATTCCTTAATTGAAATTTCTTTATATTTAATTTTCAATTTTTTTACTTTTAAGGCTTTAATTTCAGAAATAATTTTGTCAATTGATATATCTATACCTGTTCCCACGTTAATAATTTTATAAATTTTTTTCATCAGGTTAACTTTATTTGCAGATTTTTCAATTATTTTAACGACATCAATGATCTCGATAAAATCTCTAGATGGAAATATTTTATAAATTTTTTTTTTATTTTTAATATAATTTATTTCAGTGGCTTTCCCATTATTTATATTTTGAATAATTTTAAATAATAATCTTTGATGATTTGTTTTATTAAATTTAAACATTTTAAATTTTTTGTTAAAAATTCCGACAACATTAAACAATCTTAATATTATTAATTTTTTGAATTTATTTTTTAAAAATTTTTCAATTACAATTTTATTTTTACCATAAAAATTTTTTGGTATTGTATCATTGTTTTCTAAGTATCCATTATTGAGCTTTTTTTCTTTATATACATTTGATGAAGACAAAAAAATGAAATTTTCAATTTTGCATTTTCTGCAAATCTCAATAAATTTTTTTGTTTTTGTTATATTGTTTTTATAATATTTTTGTTTTTTATGCTCTGCTTCTAATACATAAGAAAATGCTGCAGTATGAATTATAGTTTTAATTTTATATTTAAAAATTATTTCTTTAATGTGATTTACGTTTGAAATATCTATTTGAAAAAATTTCTTTTTGTTTGGAACATTAGATTTGTATGAATATTTAAGATTATCTATACCTAAATATTTAATTTTTTTTTGTTCGAAATAGTGACAAATATGTGAACCAATGTATCCAGCGCTTCCAGTTATTAATATCATTTGATAAAAATTACTTATAAATTAAGTTAATAATTGTAAAGAAGTAATTAATGAAAAAAAAAATTTATTATTGGTCACCATGTTTAACTTCAGTAGGTACAGTGAAGTCAACGATAAATTCTGCTATGGCACTTTCAAAATTTGATAAAAATAGTGATGTTAAAATTATAAATGCTTGTGGAGAGTGGAACAATTATAAGAATGAACTTAAATCAAACTCAGTAGAACTAAAGAATTTAAATTATAGCTATTACAAATTTTTACCTAAGACAGGATTTGTAAACAGCAGGTTCTCATACGCAATTATATTTATATTATCATTTCTGCCTTTATTAAAATTATTAAAAAAGGATAAACCAGATGTGTTAATAATTCACTTAATTACATCGTTACCAATGTGTTTATTTTATTTTTTTAAATTAGAAACAAATTTAATTCTAAGAATTTCAGGATATCCAAAATTGAACTACTTTAGAATTTTTTTTTGGAAATTAATTTCTAAAAAAATTTATAAAATTACATGTCCTACAAATGAACTTAAACTTGATTTGTTAAAAAATAAAATTTTTGATGAAAAAAAAATATTTTTTCTACCAGATGCAATCATAGATATAATTAAATTTAAATCACAAATCTCTGAGAAAAAAATTAATTTTCCAAATTATGATGATAAAAAGGTTATCTTGGCAACTGGAAGATTAACAAGACAAAAGAACTTTATTTATTTAATTAAAGAGTTTATGGAATTTTCAAGATCGAATAATAATTTTATATTGATAATTTTAGGAGATGGAGAAGAAAAAAAAAAATTAAAAAATTTTATAAAATTTAACAATCTTGAGAAAAAAGTATATTTACTTGGTCATGTGAAAAATGTTTATAAATATATGAAAAAATCTGAAGTTTTTGTTTTATCATCTTTGTGGGAAGAAGTAGGTTTTGTAATCGTTGAAGCAGCATTATCAAATTTATTTATAATTTCAAGTGACTGTCCTAACGGTCCATCGGAATTTTTAGATTATGGAAATAATGGAATATTATTTAAGTCGAATCATAAAAATTCACTACTTCAGGGATTTAAAAATTTTGTAAATGAAAAAGATAAATTTAAAAAAAAAGTAAATGCAAAAAAAAGCACATTACAATACACAAAATTCAGGCATTACAAGATTTTACGAAAAATTATTGAATGCAATTAGTAGTATTTATTAACTAAGTTAAAATATTTTCTTAAATTTTTATTATAATCAAATCTATTTAATTTATTAAATGATAATTTAGTCATTAAATTACATTTCGATTTATTTTTTTTATAATAAATTATTTTTTTTGCTAATTGTTCATAATTCTTTACTTTAAATAAAAAACCACCTTTTCCGTTTAGTAAAATTTCTTTCGGTCCCGTTGGACATGAACTAGAAATTATAAATTTTTTTAAAAGAATTGCCTCTAAAAGAACATTTGGAAGCCCCTCGTATTTAGACGAAAGTACAAACAAGTCAGACTGTCTAATTAAAGGGTAGGGGTTATTTGTAAAGTTTTCAAAAGTTACTTGATTTGTTAAATTATTTTTATGAACGAAATTTTCTAATTTTTTTCTAAGCGGTCCTTCACCAATAATTACAGCATGAAATGAAATTTTATTTTCAATTTTTTTTAATGATTTTAGAAAAGTAATTTGATCCTTTTGTTCAGTGCATCTACCTATATTTAAAATTTTAAGTTTGTTATTTTTAAAAATTTTTTTACTGAGGAATTTTGATTTTTTAATTATTTCTTTGGCATTTAACGGGTTATAAATACAAATTGAATTAACATTAAACCTCTGTTTCAACTCTTTCTTAAATTCTTCACTATTTACCATCACTTTATTTGATTTATTAAGAAAATATTTATAAAAAAATTGTTTTAATATATTTTTAGACCAACCAGTTGGTGAAGAATTACATCTAACAATATTTTTTACTGAAAAAAGTTTACATACTAAAACAGTATAAATATTTGCCTGAAATGAAAAAACCAAAGTATTTTTATTTTTTAAAATTTCCTTAGTTAACAAAAATAAAGATAGGAAAAATTTTACCCTTCTACTACATTTATCCCAATAATTTGAATTTAAACTTATAAAATTTATAGATTTATCAAATTTATTTTTATATTTTCTTGAGATAGATATTACAGAAATATTTTTGAATTTTTTAGACAAATAATTACTTACTATAAAAAAATTTTTTTCAACCCCACCTTTTTCAATGGAAGGCATAAAAATGATTATATTTCTTTTCATCTAAACTTTTTTTTTAATATTGAATATAAATAATATGCTCCACACCCAAAGTATAAACATAAAGATAAATATGTTGGAACAAAATATCTTGTATAACCAACCCAAGATGAAATAGCAAAAAAATAAATTGACACTACCAGAAGCACATGAGGAAAGTGTAATTTGTATTTAATTGTATAAATGAATCCAATTAAAATTAAAATATAAACACTTAAAGAATAAATAATTCTAAATTTAATTGTTTTTTGATGTAATTCACTTTTGTAATAGCCTGTTCCACTTATTCTATTGAAAAGTATTTCTGTGGGGTTTAATAAGGTTGAGTGAAGTGACGACTTTATTGCTGTTTGAAATGTTAGAAATTTATTATTGATTAAAGTCTTAATTGCCCTGTTTCTTTGCCATTTATAAAAAGTTATTCTGTCTATTTCTTTTTCTAGATTAAGTCCATTTTCTTTTGCAAAATTCATTTTTTCATTTCTTAATTTTAGTTTGGCATCTTTAATTGAATTCAAATTAAGTCTCTTCATTTCTACACTTGGTAAGAAGTAGTTATAAAGGTTATCTATAGTTTGAGTTGGTAAAACATAAAATATGTTTACACGAGCAAAGTTTAAATAACCTAAAATTAATAAAATTAATCCAAATGATATTCCTAAATTAAATATCTTAGGTATTGAACCAAATCTAAATTTCAAAATTAATAATAATATGGGTACTGTAATTAAAAACATTGCAACAGATCTTTGCAGGTAGCAAATTCCAAATAATAAACCAACAAATAAGTAGGTGGAGTTTTTTTTGGTAAATTTATTAAAA
>MDSZ01225613.1_pt1 | contig 14526 bp, 17 predicted proteins | sample 811201 | NCBI WGS metagenome assembly MDSZ01 (sample SAMN05326647, study PRJNA326480) | marine metagenome | isolation source: seawater | place: Indian Ocean: North | collected 2010
GGCGGCAGCGGCGGCGGCAGCGGCGGCGGCAGCGGCGGCGGCAGGGTCTTTGGTAAGTTGGGCGACAAAAGAAACGACGGCATCAGCGGCGGCTTCTACCAGCTTCGCCACCTGTGTTAAGGCCCCTGTTATTTGTGCAGAGTTCGTCGCAGACTGAATGGCTTGAACGGCCGTCTTTACGGGGGAAATTTGATTTTGGAGCAGTTGAATGGAGGGGTTAGCTGGGGAGATATTACTGGAGTTATTATCGACGACGGCTTGGACCGAGTTCTCCACCTTAGTTAATAGGCCGGCGAGAGAACTGGTCCCAGTCGCGGAAGATTTAAATGCGGCGACAATGCCATTGGTTGCATCTTTAGATTTCTTTGCGGCAGCATAGACTTCTCCTGTGTTGAATACATGCATAATCATCTGATGTACTAATTCATTTAATTTATCATGTAGGTCCACACCGGGGAGCCACTTCGCTTGGTTAATAATTTCCTTGCCTGCCTTGGTACTGGACATTAAAGACCAGATACCGGTCTCAATATGCGTCGTGATAATATTCTCCAACGAAGTCTTAAGGGCGTCCGCGTCGTCGCTGAGATCAAACAAGTGATGCTCTTTGACGAGTTTGGCGACTTTCTTGACGGCGGTTTCAGCATCTGTGAAAACTTGATTGGCGGTGGTTTCTAAACCAGTTACTTTTGTTTGAATAGAGGAGGTCAGTTGTTCAGATGTGAGGGATGAAACAACAGTATTCGTACTTAAAGTGTCTAACGAAGCCAATGCGTTTAACGAAGCCAATGCGTTTACTACATCTGTTTTATGGGTGGCGGCGCTTGTGTGAACAGCGATCGTGGCGTTGTCGGCCTCAGAGGCGGCGTCGGAGACGTTTTTTAAAGTCGGATTATACCCAGGGCTTCCCAAAAAGGTATTTTTGTTTAAATAATGTACTTTCATTGTCATACTGTTAGTTCTTGCCCCCGATTGCATAAAATTATTTTCCAATTTAGAAGATCTTCCTACAAAAGGAATAGAAACTGAATAATCGATAGTAGTATCAGACGAACTACTTGTTATCTTATCATTTGCGTCTACACTAGCCCCAATATGTGTATCAGGGTTTGTCCCACTGGTAATTGAAGAAACTTTCATATCCACTGCTAAACTAGATTGTTCTGTAAGATTTCTGGAATATATATCACTCGGGTAAATTTTTTGAATAAGTATACCCCCGATTTTTATTTCGATGTAATCTATTAAATCTAGCAATAAAGATCTAGATAATCCTAGATCTTTTGGAAAAGTTCCGGTCAAGCTCATTTGCAATTTTATTTCGCTTATAGAATCTACATCATTTGGCAAGTAAAAAGTATCCGGTGAGTCATTTTTCGGAAAAATATTATTTCCGGGTATAAAAGTAACACCTGAACCGTTCATGTATTTAGTTGTACATTTAGTTATAAGATCAGATACTACTCTCTCTCCGTTTATGGGTTTATCTGCCCTGCATACAGATTGAGAACCGGTAGAATTAAATGTAGTTAACGAAACATTATCTATACCCATATTTTAATATATAAATATATTTATTTTTTTAATTTTAAACTTTACATTTTTCCCGTTTAAAAATATTTAATTAAATAAATTATTTCAATAAATGTCTCAATTTGAATGTGCAGTTAAAGATCTTCAAAATACGGCAAATTCAAAGCAAGAAAATTCTAATACTGAAAATTCTAATACTGAAAATTCTAATACTGAAAATTCTAATTTAACGAATAAAACTAAAAAAGAAATTGTAAATAATTCTTTAATTTCAACTATATTTCTTGAAAAGAACGTAAGAATTATTTTACTCATAGTTATATGTTATTTGATAACAAGCTCTAGTTTATTTATAGAAATATTAGGAAACTCTTTTCCATATTTATTAGAATCTGGTAGTGCAAACTTAGCCGGTAAATTGGTTATATCTGTTTTAATAGGAATATCTGTAGTTATATTTACTTCTTTTTTCCAGGTCCAGTAAAAGCTTCTTTTTTTGTTATATTATTTTCCAATTTTTCAAGCAATCCTGGTATACTGAAATTTTCATTTTTGGTTATTTCTTTATTTTTTGGTTTTTTCCAATTTAAAACGCTTTCTAACGTTGATGTTATAGGAACACAAGAACTTTGAAAATCTCTACACGGCCCGTGTATTCCTTCGTGTTCAGACATGCATTTTTGACAAAGTCCGCTAGGAGTTAATTTAAAATAAATGTGATTATTTGTATGAAAATCTTGTTTATTTTGACAATATTTTGACTTAGAATTAATTAAATAAATACATTTGTCTTTTATTTTAGAAATAGCCCTTATGTCTTCAGATCTATAACCAGTGGCATGTAATTTAAAAAATTTTTCTATAGCCTTGTATTCATCTGAATTTTTTGAAATAGCCGAGATAGTAGATAAGTTATTATCTATATTTTCTTCATCCTCGATATATTCAATCATGTCAAATATAGGAGTTATTTCTTTACTATTGCTTCGAATACTTGTGTCTTTTACCAGTTCAAAAGTATTATTTGAATAAAAATTAAATAACGTAGGATCTTTTAAGCTTCCGGTATATACTTCTTTGAGAATATATATTCTATTCTCATAGTGTTTTATACCGTCGGATATCGTACATTTATCTGACCCTATTAACCGTAAACCATTGCTTTCATATACACATTTATCTATTATTTTTTCCCAATTATCATATTGTTTTTCGTCTTTTCCAAAAACATTAGTCAAGGTTATAATTAAATTTTTTCTTATATTCAAAGCTGTTTTCTTGTCTACTATTATATGAGGCCAGTGTAGATGAAACCCCTGTTTTAAATAGACTTTATTATCCTTTTTAACTTCTTTATTTTTATTTGCACCAGTTACGATACATAATAAATCATTAGTTTTATAAAAATTGCTTAATGTATTTTGAATTAGTATTATATATACATCTAGTGTAATTATCTCTTCAAATAATAAATCAAAATCTATAAAAAATTTAAAAAATTCTGTTTTACGCTCGACTATACAGTTTTTAAGATTAATATATTTACTATACATATCTTGAAATATTTCGTGGTCTTTAGAGATGTCTAATTTTCCGCCGTCAAACATAAAATGAGTTACAGTTTGCTTGCTAGAATCACTTACAATTTTTCCAGTTGAATAAAACCAAATATTTAGTGGATGGTCCATATGTATTTAAATAAATTATATCTCTAAATTACTAACCTTTAAATTTAATTGTAATTGGGTGATTATTAGTGTAAATACCCTCCATTGCACTTGGGGACAACACCGAACGTTTACCTTTTTTTTTATATATCATCGTAGTTGTCATATCTATGTCTATTAATTTAATATTTGTAAGAGCATAATCTAAAATTTTATTTTCTATAAACCACCTAAAAAAATTTAGCTGCCCAACTGTAGTTACTATTTCATTATTTAAAATAGGGTTTTCTGAATATTCTTTCCATTTGAATGTATTTATATTTATTATTAGTCTTTTTTGTCTACAAAAAGGATCAAAAAATTTCTTAGAATAAGCCTTTAGTTGATTTTTATAGTTTAGGTATATATTAAAATAAATTACATCATTTGATTTATATATCGGATAAATTATGTTATACTTTTTTGAATAATTGGTAACAAGCCAGTCAATTAGTCTTAGACTAAGGGGGGTATTTTGATATATGATATCCTTAAATAGATCGATTCTCATTTTATAATAATTTACCAAAAAATTTATAAGAGTTTCGTCTTTTGTAGTAAAATACATATATAATCACCATAAATTAAACCTTTAAATTTATTTAAAGGCAAAGTAGTATTGTATTATATGTTAGAAGAAATAATAGACGAAAAATTTAAGAAGCAAATCTTTTTTTTATTGAACAATAATTGGACTGGGAGTGGAGATGTTTATTTTCCTCTTCAAAATTCTGTAAACATAGAAAAACAATATCTATTTAAATTAAAAAATTTTGATTACATTTTTTATAAAAAAGATACTCAAGAGACAAAAAGAGCTATTTTATTTCTTTTTACCGATAAGCGCGGAGAAAATATAGCTGTAATAATCTTTAAAGATCTTAAAATTTATAAAGTAAATATAATGTGTCCAGATGAATATTATATAAGTAGTATTTTTGATATATCATATGCAGAAGATGAATTGTGTATATACGATACTTTTTTAATATCGGGTAAAAAAATAAACAAATTTAAATACTTAGATAGAATTTTAGAAGCAGAAACTTTTACTCATAATTATATTAAAGCCGATATAAACATAACAGTAACAGAATATTTTAAATCTATTTCTTATTTAAAAGATTCTCTTACGGAAAATGATGAATTATTTATGATTCCAAATGATTTACCTATAATAACGGGGACAAATTATGCTTGTTTCAAATGGAAACCCGCACATTTGATAACTTTTAGCTTACTTGTAAAAGAAAATGCGGAGAACTTAAATTTATACAGTACTAAATTTAAAAAAGAAATTTTATTTGCAACGATTTATAATTCAGATCCCCAAGGAAAAGAGGACATTAATTGCATTAAAAAGTTAGAAAATTATAAAGACGGATGTATAATAGATATTAATATTTTAAACAAGATAGAAATAATAAGAGTAAATACATTTAAAACTATTCCAAACACGATAAGATCTATAGAAAAAATATTATCAATTAAAAAGGAAAATTTAAAATTAAGCGACATAGAGTTTAATTAGAGCTTCCACCTGACAGCGATAAAATTTGCAATATGTAAAAAAATAGATTAACAATATCCAGATATAAATTAATTGAAGCAATTATAAAATCTTCTTTTTTATAAACTTTGTAAGTTTTATCTGTAATTAGTTTTGTGTCATAAATTATGAATGCGGAAAATAGAATACTTCCCAAACATGCTGTAAATAATTGTAAAAAAGAACTCATTAAGAATATATTAAATATAGATATCGAAATAAGACTTACAAATAGTATTGTTAAAAACTGATTAAAGTAAGATATATTAAAACCCCAATTTGACATTAATCCAATAAGTGTCATTACAAAAGAATCAATAGATGTTATAAATACACTCAATAAAAGTGTATCTTCTTTCACGAATGACGATACTGTTCCAATTGTATAAGAAGTTCCAAAAGTAAATAAAAAAAACAATAAATAATTTAAAGGAAAAATAGTAAAATATTTTTCGCAAAAACATGTAATAAAAATAGGAATAAGACTTAAAAATATACTTATTCCCAAAATCCCTCTTCCGATGTCTGACACATAAAATTCTCGTAAGTTAAATATTTTTGTAAGAGAAATTGATAATAAAAAACACATAACTTGAAAAAATAAACATAAATACACTTTTAGTATAAATCTTTTAAGTTCCTTAACATTCATCCCCGAACTTATAACTGGAACATCTTCTACAAGTGGTATAGTGATCATTTCAAAATAAAATAATAAAATAATTTTAAATTACTTTATTATTTTAACTTAATTTTATGTTTAATATTTAATAAAGACCAAAGCGGCTCATGCGCTTCTTACGAAGACGGTAGGCGCGGCGGGCAGCAATGGCAGACTTAGTCATCTTAAGCTTTCTGCGCTTGCGGCGACGGAGCTTCTTAACTGCGCGACGGACACGACGTTTCTTTGGCGAAAGAAGATGCCCACGGCGCTTTAGAACCTTTGCATCAATGTAATGACGACCAGACTTTGTGCGGTAGTATAGACCGCCGTTAGATCCGCGGTGAAGCTTACGTTTGCGGCCACGGACTGTTACAAATGCACGGGACTTAGGAAGCGATTTGACATAGTGGGCGCGCTTTGGGCGACGACCCGGGGATCTCTTTACTCGGCGCTTACGAGTTTTACCAAAGAACATACTAAGCATACCAGACATCTTTTATTTTTTAATATATTAAAAAGAAAAAAAATTTAATTTAATTAAAATAAAATTTTAATAAATTTTGAAATCACATTTTGTTTAAATTCGTGAAAATTTAGAAAATCCATTAGTAATTTTTTGTCTACATTTATTTTTTCAAAATTATTTGGGATCTGGTAATTAAATTCTTTAAAAATTCTTCTAGATGCTATGTAATTAAAATTTGCCGTATCTTTTTGTAAAAAATCTAGTACATTTTCTATTGTTTTATATTTTTTTATAAGATTTAAAGAAGTAATTGGTCCAATTTGAGGAATAGGTTCTGTGTAATCACAACCAGAAAGAATACAAAAATCTACAAAAGAATTATAATCAATTTGGAGCTTGTTTAAAATTATGTCTGTATTTATTTCCGTGATATTTTTACTTATAGAAGTTTTTAAAATCACAGGACAACCAAAAGTAATTGCGTCGGTGTCATCAGTAACTACATAATCAACTAGGCCTTCTTTTTGCAAAAAGGCGCAGTATTTTTCAGCGTCTTCGGGTGCTGTACAATAAGGAATTCCAGACTTTTCAAGTAATTCTTTAGTTTGATCTATGTGAGTTTTTTTAATTACTATAATTTGAGACGTTATTTTTTCAATTTCTTCATTTCTAATACTTTCTTCTTCTTCTGTATCGCATTTTTTTTCTTTAAGTTCTTGAAGTCTTAAATATAATTTTTCCTTAACTGCTTTTCTTTTTAAAATAGTAACCTGTTTTTCTATCGGAGGAGTTCCATCAAATATAAATACAGGAAGTATATCATTCATAAGGTAAAATTTTATTCTATTTGCTATTCCTATTAGATGAGAATTTTCTACTTTAGAAGCATATTTAAATTTATATAATAGAATACTAGAATCAATTGCGATTTTGGAATTTTTATATTTTGAAATATCAAATATGTTTATAGCATCGGGCGCGACTCTTTTAATTGTGGTATTTAATCCTCGAATACCCATTTTAATTTAACAATGTTTTATTCTTTTAAGTTATATGTTTTTTAGTAATATCTCTTAAAAATTAATCTCTTATACAATAATCTAAAACAATATCTTCATTTTCATTTTCATTTTCATTAGATCTTAGATCCAATATTTTTTTTTCGACGGGGAATTTTGGATGATTTTTAATGTCATTATTTCTATAAAACTCAACTTCTTTCCAAAAAGCTTCTAATATGGGCACATTTTTATCTAACCACTGTTGATCTTTATATACTCTAACTATATTCATTGTTTTCGGAGGAATATATTCTATAAAATCTGCTACATTAAGATTGCATATAAACAAATTTAATTGAACTTGTGGAATATAATATTCTGGAATTTTGCCAATTTTAATTTTTCTTCTATATGGACACTTTACTTCTAACAAAACGGGTTCTGATTCAAGATTGTCTTTACTGATGCATATGCCATCTGGAGAACCTGCCATCCAATAATATTCATCTGTATTATAAACATCCTCATGACTTATAAGTCCAAAATTATAATTTACTTGACCTGTGAGACGACAATATTTTTCAATAGCTTCATCTTCGTACATTTGTCCATGTTTTGTTGCTATATTTCCAACGAAAGGCTTTAAATCATGGCCACATTTTTTGAATAAAACTTCGTGAGGTTTTTGATAAGGGTTTAAATTAAGAACCGTGCCTGCATCAGAACTTGTTAATTTATTTTCTCTTTGTTTGAACCACATGTCTGATCTTTGCTCATATTGAGGTATTTTTAAAAGTTTATCTATTTTATACATTTAAACATGTATTTTAAAATCTAATATAACTTTAAATGTCTAAAAAAGATATTTTTATATCCCATGCTTGGAAAAAAGATCTTTTAGGAAGAGATAACCATAAAAGATGCAAGAAATTATGTGACAAACTTAAAAATTTTGGGTATAATACTTGGTTCGACGAATATGATATGGGAAGAGACATAGACAATTCTATAATGAATGCAATAGATAATTGTAAAGTTTTTATAGTATGCCTAACGGAAGAATATTGCAATAAAATAAATAATGCAGTTAAATATAACAAAATAAATGATAATTGCTATAAAGAATGGAACTATGCAGTGAATAGAAATAAAATTATAATACCGGTTATAATGGAACCCGATGTATTAAACACATTTAAGAATGGAGGTATATTATCTATGTACTTAAGTTCTATTATTTATATAAACATGTCTGTGGACAACCAAGAAGAATTTAAAAAGTTATGCAAAAGGCTTAAAAGTTATTCTGTGAGAACAAAATTACAAAATAAACTAATGAAATCTTTTTCGTATAATAAATTAATTAAAACAATTCATTTCAAAAAAATAAAAGGGAAACATAATATTATTTATATATAATGGAATGTCCAATATGTTACAATTTAATTAAAAATAGCTGCGTCGGATCGTGTATGCATCACTATTGTTATAATTGTATTGTAAAGTGGTTATCTACGAATCCAGTGTGTCCTATATGTAAAATGCCGGCATATGAATTAAAATTAGATAGAGAATTTGATAGTATAAATAATTCGCCGACTGACGAAAATATTGAAAAAATAACAAAAACTATTGTTATAGATTTTAAAAATAATATCCCCCCTGGTATAACAATAACGAATAATTGTAACTCGCCGGGAGTTAAGGTATTAGATTTAAAAAAAAGTGAAAATTGTTATATAAATGGAATAAGGAAAGATGATATAATACTTTTCATTAATTCCGTGCCGTGTAATACTCATAAACACGCAATTGATATAATAGAAGAATGTTACGAACGAAGAAAACAAATAATTTTCGAGTTATTTATTTAAATTAATATTATTTTTAAATAGTATAACCTCAAATGGATAATCCGGATATTCTACAATTAATAATTAGAAATAGAACAATGAAAGAAAACAATAACAATAATACAGTTAACAAAATGTTCTATGATATAACTAATAAAATTTATTTAGAACAGTCTATAATGTTAAAATTTTTTAAAAGATTTATAAAAAGAACTGTTTTTCCAAAGAAAAAAAAGATGAGACACAATTATTATACACTTAAAAATATATACATAAACAGAGAAAACAGACCAATTTTATTATTTTAGATTTATTTTTTTAGTTTTTTAACCGTTACGCTCGGAGTATTTTTCTTTTTGAGTTTTTTCTCATCATAATCATCTGTATCTTTGGCTTTATTTCTATCATATTTTTTTTCACAATATTTCCAAAGTTCTTTTGAACCTATTTTAAATGTTCTATTTGGTTTTGCTTTATACCAATAAACACAGTCTTGTATATTATTACTTTTTGATGTGTTATCAAGTACTAAACAGTCATAACCTTCTGTACAACTATTTAGTACATCTTGAAATACACTAAAATGAGGAAAAATGCCAAAAAAATTTTTATAAAGTTTTTCCTGATTTTGTATTATATTCTCTCTGAGTATAAATACATAATCTATATTTGCCCGAAGATCGGGGGGTAAATCCATACAATATTGCATAGTCAATAAAAAAGTAATTCTCCAATGTCTTCCGTTCATAAAAATACCGCGTATATTTGTATCTCTCACCATTCTCTTGTCGTACATACAATCATCTAGGAGGACAAATACATCTCCATCTGTATTTTTTTTAGAAGAATTTATAACTCTTTTTTGTCTATTTATAACCTGCTGAATAATTTCTGGTTTATATTCACTATGAATTAAAATATCTGGTATAAATTTAGAATAATATGCATTACCATCTTCTGTTGCAGAGATTGCAACCCCTGCATTAATATTTTTAACGTGATATAATATATCCGCTACAAGAGTACTTTTTCCTGTACCTCTTTTTCCAATAAAAACGCACGTAGCCGGACCAGAACCGGATATTCTTTTTTCTTCTATCTTTTTAGGATTAAATCTTGATAAGGATATAGACATTATTATAGTATATTTATTTTAAATTTACAATTACTCCCAATAATTAGTAGTCATTATATCATCTGATTCTATTGTAAAATAAGAATAGAATATACTTATAAGGACTCCAATGGAAAAAGATATCAAAATATTAAATAAATTATTTTTCTCTTGGTCGTTATGATTAAGAAATAAAAAAACAAATAAAGATATTAAAAATACAACCACAATCGAGCTTAAATCAACGCGATAAAAATCAAAAACCATTTATATATATTAATAAATTTAAAATATAATACAAACTTAAAAAAATAAATTATATTTAACTTAATGGGCGTTACAATCAAAGATATAGATAATTACAAATCTATTAATAATATTAATTTTGGGGAAGTTGTAGTATTTTTTAGATTTGGCGCAGAATGGTGTATACCTTGTATTGAACTTGATAAAGTTCTAGTAAATATTCCAGAAAGCATTATTTATCACATATCAATTGACAACGAAAATTTCGAATCTCTGCTAACCGAAATGGATGTTTATACCATACCCGATACCATAGTTAAATATAAAAACTTGTCTAGAAGATTTAAAGGTGTTCGCACGACTGAAGAAATTATGAAACTAATAGAAGATCTAAAAAATGCTTGATAACAAAAACTTATACCAAATTTTACAAAAAAATAACTGGTTTAAAAATTTAGTTGATTTTATAACCAGTTATAATGGCTGAAAATTATAAAAAATATTCTCAAATAGAACATGTTCTTGCGAGGCCCGGTATGTATATCGGCGATACTAAGTGTACAACGGGAGACTGTTGGATTATAACTGATAATAAAGCTCATTTCAAATCATGTAAATGGAACCCGGGAATATTTAAAATTTTCGACGAAATCTTGGTAAATGCGGCCGATGAGATTCAAAGAAACAAAAATATGAAATTTATAAAAGTTAAAATTGAAAATGACGAAATTAGCATATTTAATGACTCTGGAATCCCAATTGAAATCCACCCTGAATACAATATTTACATACCAGAACTAATTTTTGCGAATCTTTTAACTTCTAGTAATTATGACGATTCTCAAAAAAGAACAACTGGTGGCCTCAACGGTCTTGGAGCAAAACTGACGGCTATTTTTTCAGAATACTTTACAATTGAGACTGCCAAAGACGGTAAAAAATATACACAAACCTTTGAAAATAATCTTAGTATAATTAACAAGCCTAAAATTTCAACTTGTAAAAGCGACTATACAAAGATTACATTTAAACCAGACTTTAAAAAGTTTGGAACTACGGGTATTACGGACAATACTCTTGATATATTAACAAGGCGCGTATTTGACATATGTGCAATCACAAACAAAGATGTAAGTGTATATCTTAATGATAAAAAATTAACTATTAAAGACTTTTCTGAATATATTTCAGTATACATAGGACCTAAAAAAATTTGTCCCCGAGTTATTCAGGAGACTCCTCGATGGCAAGTAGCAATTTCTCCTTCAGATTCTGGTTTTAAATGTATATCATTTGTAAATGGAATAAGCACAACTGACGGAGGATCTCACGTAGATCACGTTATAAATCCTGTGATTAAAAGAGTTACAGAGTTAATTCAAGAAAAACACAAATCTGTAACAATTAAGCAGCAATATATCAAAGACAATCTTTTTGTATTTATCAATTGTTATATTGAAAACGCTACTTATTCATCGCAGACCAAAGAAAAAAACATTACCAAGATTTCGGATTTTGGAAGTAGATTCTCCGCGACAGACGATTTCATCACAAATGTTTCTAAAATGGGAATCATTGAAAATGTTTTAATCTTGGCTAATGCAAAGGAAAAAAAATGTTTACAAAAAACAGACGGTAAGAAAACTAGTAGGGTAATTATTCCAAAACTAGACGACGCAAATAAAGCGGGAACAAAAGACTCTAAAATGTGTACAATTATTTTTACAGAAGGGGATTCAGCAAAAGCTACTGCGATTTCTGGTCTTTCAATTGTCGGAAGAGACACATACGGAGTTTTTCCTCTTCGAGGTAAACTTCTAAATACAAGAACTGCTAGTTATTCTCAGATGTCTAAAAATGAAGAAATTAACAATATTAAACAAATACTTGGTCTTCAAAACGGCAAGAAGTATTCTTCGGTTTCCGATCTAAGGTATGGAAAAATTATGATAATGACAGATGCCGATACAGATGGATTTCACATTAAAAGTCTTATTATAAACTTTATTGGAAATGGTTGGCCAGAACTTCTAAAGACTGATTTTATTTCCTCTCTAGTAACACCCGTGATTAAGTTATCTAAAAAATCTCAGATCATTCCATTTTATAATGTAGATGATTACAAAAGATACAAAGAAAAACATGACATTTCAAGTTTCAAAGTTAAATATTATAAGGGGCTGGGAACTAGTACTTCGACCGAAGCAAAAGAATATTTTAAAGATATGAAGACATTGAATTATAAAAATGAAACAAAAGAAGATGAAAAATATCTTACTTTAGCTTTTACAAAAACAGAAGCCGATGCTAGAAAAAAATGGATTCTTAAAAACATTAAGTGTCCAGAAACTCTTGACTATAATAATAAAAAGGTAAATATCAAAGATCTAATAAACAAAGAACTCGTGTTATTTTCTATAGCAGATAATATAAGATCTATCCCAAATCTTGTAGATGGGCTAAAACCTTCTCAGAGAAAGATAATATTTGCGTGTATTAAAAGAAATTTATATTCTGAAATAAAAGTATCTCAGTTGGCAGGTTATGTTTCTGAAGTGTCAAGCTATCATCATGGAGAAGCAAGTCTTCAGGACACAATAATAAATCTTGCACAAACATTTACCGGGTCCAATAATATGAATCTTCTAGAACCAATTGGACAATTTGGGACGAGACTTCTAGGAGGAAAAGACTCTTCCAGTCCGAGATATATATTTACTCATTTATCTAAACAATTTAAGGAACTTTTCAATAATGAAGATTTTGATATAATAGAATATTTAGACGATGACGGTCAATCTATTGAACCAAAATTTTATGTTCCAACGCTTCCTATTATCTTAATAAACGGGGCATGTGGTATAGGAACAGGTTTTTCTACAGATATCCCTTGTTTTAATCCAGATGATATCAAAGAACGTCTTCTTAAATTGGTAGAAAACGAAGACTCAGACATTGAAGAAATGACGCCGTGGTACAAAGATTTCACAGGATCAATTAAAAAGTTAGAATTTAACAAATGGACAACGCACGGAACTTATAAAATTACAGCAAATGTAATAACTATTACAGAACTTCCAGTTGGAACCTGGACAGAAGACTATAAAACATTTTTAGATAAACTAGAAATAGATAATATAATTTATGGATATAAAAATATGTCAACAGAAACAACTGTTCATTTTGAACTAAAATTACCACTTGAGACAATTTATGAATGGAATGACAATAAAGAAATAGAAAAGAAATTAAAACTAATAAGTCACGTCTCTGCAAATAATATGTACGTTTTCAATGAAAAAAACGAAATAGTTAAAATGGAAACTCCCGAAGAAATAATATATCATTTTTGGAGAATAAGAAACGAATATTACTCTAAACGACAAACTAATATAATTAAAAAAATATCAAATGAATTGGATATAATTACTGCTAAAATTAATTTTGTAAATGACGTAATAGATGAAAAAATAAAAGTATTTCGTCAAAAAATTACATACATTAATCAGCAACTACAAGAAAAAATGTACATAAAAGTAGAAAACAGTTATTCATTTCTAACAGACATGAAGATACACACATTTAGCGATGATACTATAACAAAACTTACAAATAAACAAAAGGATTTACAAGAAAGTCTTAAAAGAATAACAGGATTTAAACTAAGAGACTTTTGGATGGAAGACATAAATTAAAGTAAATAAAAAATATTTACACAGATTAAAATGAATTTGTTTTTAGCTTTGTTAGTAGCAGTTTCATCATGGATTACGTTTTCAACATTGAATGAATTAGCGTCGGCAAAAGGAGGAAAAGGATGCTGCATAACTAAAGATTGTGGAACTGGGATATTAGATTCTAGTTTGTGGTGGATAAATTTAACAGTTGCAATAGTATTTACTATGTATGTATTAATGGATGTCTATATGAATCACGGAAGTACAGTTAAGTCTAAAGTAAAGTCTATGATTCACAAAGTACCGGTCGCGAAGAGTATGAAGATGGTTTTTGGGTAATTACTCGCGGGTAAAATTAGTGTTAATTTCTAGTATAACAGGGGCGTGATCGCTGGCCAAAGGTATTCCTTGATTATTTTCTCCAATGTGTTTAAGACATTTACTTGCAATTTGCTCAAAATTAAAATTCTTAGTAAAGAAGTAATCAAGTCTCCATCCTTTATTTCTATTTCTAGTTATTGCCATTCCATTTTCTTTTCTCTGTCGAGGGTCCCACCAAGTATAAACTATGTTATCATCTTTTATAGCATCGGTATAACCAATTGTTTGCAAATCTGTGTAAAACTTTAGTTCGTGAGAATAGTATCCGGGGCCTTCCGGAACCGAAGATTTATTAAAATGAGTGGAAACTGCCACATTTAAATCTCCGCAGAAAAC
>MDSZ01174997.1_pt1 | contig 14525 bp, 14 predicted proteins | sample 811201 | NCBI WGS metagenome assembly MDSZ01 (sample SAMN05326647, study PRJNA326480) | marine metagenome | isolation source: seawater | place: Indian Ocean: North | collected 2010
CCGCCGCGCCCATCGCCAAGGCCGATCCGATCCGGACAGGGTGGCAAGCCTCGCGGCTTTCGGTCGCCGGCTTCCTGATCCCCTTCATCTTCATCTACCACCCGGCCGTTCTCTACAAGCTGCAGGCGGTCTTCGTCTGGCTGGGGGATAAGCCGATCCGGCACAAGGCCATGGTGGATCTCAGTACCGTGTCATGGCTTGATTACGGCTGGATCATTCTGGCCTTTATCATCTCAATCTGGCTGATTTCGTCCGCCCTCATCGGGTTCGAACGCAATCGGCTCTATGCGCTGGAGCGCGTGGCCCGGCTTGTTGTCGGCTTCGCGCTGCTGGTCCCCAACTACTGGGTCTGCCTGCCAGCACTCGGGATCGCGATTGTCCTCATCGTCGGGCATCGCTTCTTGGGGGGCACGCCCCCCAGCTTCGATCGCATCGAAGCAAAGCAGTCAGTTTAACGCAATCATTCTGGGAGGATAAAATGCGTAAATTGCTAATCGCTACAGCGGCTGTACTGGCATCGTCCACGGCTGTTCATGCTGAAACCCTGAAGATGGCCACGCTGCCGGCAAACCTTATGCCTGCCATCGTGATGGCCACTTTTGCCAATATCGTCTCCAGCAACCTCGATGACATCGACATCGAAGTGGCGGCGGGTGGTGCTGCGACCGCTCATATGATGGAAGTTGGCCGCGGCAACATCGAAATGTCCATGAGTGCGCCAACGGTTTGGTTCCTCATGAAGAACGGCAAAGCCATGTACGCCAACCAGGAAGAAGCACCTGCGCTGGCTGACAACGTGCAGCTGGTCATGTGGTACCCCTACGGTCAGTACAGCTTCACCGTTCGTGCTGACAGCGACATCCAGACCCTCGACGACCTCGAAGGCGCCAGCGTCTTCCTCGGCCCGACGGGTGGTGGCGCATGGAACGCAGCCTACGCTTACGTCAAAGGCACCACTGGCCTTGACGCCAAGGAAGGGGACTTCGAAGCCATCGACGCCAACTGGGTAACCGGCTACCAGGCGTTCCTCGACGGTGCCGTGGACATGTACGTTGGTGGTTGTATCCACCCTTGTGGTGCTTTCCTGCAGATCACCGAAACCGAAGAAATTCGCTTCGTTGGTCCTGAGGACGACACCGGTGAGGCCGTTGACAAGGCACTGGGTAAGTACCGCTACCGCGACACCATCCCGACCGGCCTGTACTCCGGTCAGATGAACGATACGCCGGTTCAGACCTTCAACACGGCCGTCGGTATCGTTGTGAACGCCGACGTTCCTGAAGATACGGTTTACCGCATCACCAAGGCGTTCTGGGAGAATGTTGAAAGCGTAACCTCGACCGCACCTTGGGCCGCATCGCTCGATCCAAAGTTCGGCGGCACGCTGCAGGGTTCCGGCATCTCGCTGCACCCTGGCGCTATGAAGTACTACAAGGAGATCGGCGTCCAGTAAGGGATGGCTGACTTCTTTGACGAAGCAAAAAAGGGTCGTTGCGCTGTGACGACCCTTTTTTCTCTCCGTAACCCATTCGCTCAAATTCAACCTTTCCTTTCGCCTGAACCATTCCTGTCTGAGGCCTGAATATGCTTTCGCTCTTTGTCATCCTGCTGTGGCTGGTGGTCGCCCTTGAACTGATCAAGGGGCTGAGCGCCAACGGCACCCCGCCGGTGCTGCAGAAGTTTTCGTGGCAGATGGATCTGGCCTACGCCATGTGGTCGTCGATCGGTATCATCCGGATCGTTGGTGCGGTGGCGCTGGTGGTCAGCGTCTTCTTTGTACCGGACCAGGCGCGTCTGGCCGCCCTGATGTGGGCGGTGCCCGCTCTGGCGCTGTGGGGCGGCATTTACTGGCTGTTCAACCACTACTGGGTCGGGCGGGTGAAGTTTCCCCCCATCGGGCAGAAGGTCTTCGCATCCGCGAAAGATAACGCCCTCGACCTCGGGCTGCAGGTCATCGGGGTCGAACGCAACGGCGTGGCCAAGGCCTTTCCGGCCAACATGCTCTACTTCCACCACCAGATTCCCGACGAGATCGACGGCAACCCGATCTGGGTGACCTACTGTGGTCTTTGCCGCAGCGGCAGGGTCTACGACCTCCGCGTCGACGGCAACACGCTGACATTCTCGCTGATCGGCGCGATCTCCTACAACGCCACCTTCCGCGACAGTATCACCGGCAGCTGGTGGCGGCAGGAGACGGGGGAGGCGGCCAAGGGCCCCCTGCGCGGCCGTGTGCTCGAAGACGTAGCCTTCGAACAGATGACGCTCGGCAACTGGCTGGACAAGCACCCCGACAGCACCGTGCTGCAGTACGATCCCGCCTTTGTCGGGCCTTACACCTTCACCGCCAAGCTGCTCAGTTACGAGGCGAGCAAGCCCGCCTGGCACATGGTCGGCGATCCTCCGCTGGTCCTCGGCGTGGTCATCGACGGAGCTGCCCGCGCCTACGACTGGTCACAGCTGAAGTCGCGCGGCCTTGTTAACGACAGCGTGGCGGGCACCGACCTGCTGGTGCTAACCGACCCCGAGCAGGTCACCGGCGCGGTCTATGACCGCAGCCTCGATGGCCGCAGCCTCAGCTTCGAGCGCGCCGAGGATGGCACCATCACCGACACCGAGACCGGCTCCAGCTGGGATCACTTCGGCCGCTGCACCAAGGGCAAGCTAAAAGGGAAGGCCCTGGGCCTGATCCAGAGCTACCAGCAGTACGTGCGCGGATGGATCACCTTCCACGCCCAGACCACCTTCTACGAATTCTGATCGGAAAGAGGCACGAAGTCCGCCATGGATGACTATCTCACCCCCGCCGAACTCAAAGGCCGCGTCATCGAGCAGCGCGCCGCCCTGCGCCGCAACCTCGTCAACCGGCTGTTCCGCCTCGGCAACGGCGTGCAGGCGCAATCCCAGCAGCTGCTCTCGCTGATCTCCGACCTCAGCCTCGTGCACTTCCGCATCCTGCTGCGGCTGAGCGAGGCCGGCACTCAGAACGTGCAGGGTCTCTCCGAGCTGCTCGGCGCCAACCGCTCGCTGGTCAGCCGCGCCCTGCCGGACCTGCGCGAGAAGGGCCTGATCGAGCTGGTCAAGAGCGAGACCGACAAACGCCAGATTTTCGTGCGCCTGACCGATGCCGGCAACGCCGTTGTCGAAGAACACCGCGCGCCCATCCGCGCCCGGGATCAGGCGATGCGCAGCGCCTTCAAACCCGAAGAATACGAGCAACTGGTCGAGTACTTCGACCGCCTCGACGCCATCACCAACGTGCCGGCGGCTGAATTCTTCCACGAACCCGACAGCTCAGACCAAGGAGACGACACATGAGCCCCGCCACCCCAGCATCCCCCAAAACCGCGCTGGTCATCAGCGCCCACGCGGCCGATTTCGTGTGGCGGTGTGGTGGTGCCATCGCCCTGCACGCGGAGCTGGGCTACGCGGTCACCGTCGTCTGCCTGTCCTTCGGCGAGCGCGGGGAGAGCGCCAAGCTGTGGAAGCAGGAGGGCATGGACCTGCAGACCGTCAAGGACGCCCGCCGCAAGGAAGCCGAAGACGCCGCCGCGGCGCTGGGCGTGCACGATCTGGTGTGCATGGATCTGGGCGACTACCCGCTCGAACTGACCCGCGAGCACAAGAACGATCTGGTCGACGTCATCCGCCGGGTCCAGCCCGCGTTCATGATGAGCCACTCCAAGTACGACCCCTACAACACCGACCACATGTACACCACGCAGGTCGCGCTCGAAGCCCGCATGATCGCGCAGGCCTGGGGCCATAACCCCGGAGAAAAGGTGCTCGGCGCGCCGCAGCTGTATCTGTTCGAGCCCCACCAGACCGAGCAGATGGGCTGGAAGCCCGATACCTTCCTCGACATCACCCCGGTCTGGGACAAGAAGCGCGCGGCCATGGAGTGCATGGACGGGCAGGTCCACCTCTGGGACTTCTACACCCGCGTCGCCCAGCAGCGCGCCAACCACTTCAAGCGCAACTCCGGGGGCATGTCCGGGGGCCGCGACTGCCAGTACGCCGAGGGCTTCGAGAGCATCTTCCCCCGCACCGTCGACGAACTCTAGACCGCAGGGAGCATCCAGCCATGGCCAGCAACACCATCGTCGTCCAGTCCATCGAACGCACCGACCTCGCCACCGTCGACCAGCTCGCCGCGCTGGGCGTCTCGACCGTGCACGAGGCGCAAGGGCGCATCGGCTATCTTTCCAACCAGCTGCGCCCGATCTACCCCGGCGCGCGCATCGCCGGCAACGCCGTCACCGTCAGCATCCCGCCCTGCGATAACTGGATGATCCACGTCGCCGTGGAGCAGTGCCAGCCCGGCGACATCCTCGTGGTCGCGCCGACCTCGCCCTCGGACGCGGGCTACTTCGGCGACCTGCTCGCCACCTCGCTGATGAGCCGGGGCGTGCGCGGGCTGGTGATCGAAGCCGGGGTCCGCGACATCCGCGACCTGACCGAGATGGGCTTCCCGGTGTGGTCGCGCTACGTCTCCGCCACCGGCACGGTCAAGGAGACGCCGGGCAGCGTCAACGTCCCCGTCGTCTGCGGCGGGCAGGCGGTCAACCCAGGCGACGTCATCATCGCCGACGACGACGGCGTGTGCGTGGTCCGGCGCGAGGACGCGGCGGCCGTCGCAGAAAAGGGGCAGGCGCGGGAAGCCAATGAAGAGGCCAAGCGCGCCCGCTTCGCCGCCGGTGAGCTGGGGCTGGATGTCTACGGCATGCGCGAGCGGCTGGCCGACAAGGGCCTGAAGTATGTCTGACCCCGCCGCCGCCGGTGACGCCCCCGGGCCTGAAACCGGGGAGGGCAAGAGGCCGCTGCCGCCGCCGGTGCCACAGCATGAACCGCGTGGCGTCCGCTGCCTGTGGATGCGCGGGGGCACGTCCAAGGGCGGCTACTTCCTCGCCGAAGACCTGCCCGCCGACACCGCCGCGCGCGACGCCTTCCTCCTGCGGGTCATGGGCTCGCCCGACCCGCTGCAGATCGACGGCATGGGCGGGGGCGACCCGCTGCGCTCCAAGGTCGCCGTGATCCGGCCCTCGACCCGCCCGGGCGTGGACGTCGACTACCTGTTCCTGCAGGTCATGGTCGACCAGGCCATCGTCACCGACGCGCAGAATTGCGGCAACATCCTCGCCGGGGTCGGCCCCTTTGCCATCGAGCGCGGGCTGATCAGCGCGCAGAACGGGGAGACCCCCGTGACCATCTACATGGAGAATACCGGCCAGACCGCGCAGGCGCGGGTGCAGACGCCTGCGCGCCGGGTGGCCTACGCGGGCGAGACCGCCATCGACGGCGTGCCGGGGACGGCGGCGGCGATCCCGCTGCTGTTCAGCGACACCGCGGGGTCGAGCTGCGGGGCGCTGCTGCCCACCGGCAGGGTCACCGACCACATCGACGGGGTCGACTGCACCCTGATCGACAACGGCATGCCCTGCGTGATCATGGACGCCGCCGACTTCGGCCTGAGCGGGCAGGAAAGCCGGGAGGCGCTGGACGCCGACACTGCGCTCAAGGGCCGGCTAGAGGCCATCCGCCTGCAGGTCGGGCCGATGATGAATCTGGGCGATGTCACCGAAAAATCGGTGCCGAAGATGACGCTGGTCAGCCCGCCGGCGCGGGGTGGGGCGATCAACACCCGCTCCTTCATCCCCCACCGCTGCCACGCCACCATCGGCGTGCTCGCCGCCGTCACCGTCGCCACCGCCGCGACGCTGCCCGGCTCGCCCGCGCACCGGCTGGCGGCCATGCCGGAGGGAACAGCGACAGAAGGCAGCGAAGCCGGCCAGAGCCTCAGCCTCGCCGTCGGCGTTGAGCAGCCCGGCGGCATCACCGAAGCCGCGCTGGAGCTGGACAGCAGCGGCGCCGTCGCCCGCGCCGGCATCGTGCGCACGGCGCGCAAACTCATGGACGGAGAGGTTTTCTGAGATGACCATGGACCCCGACTATCTGCCCTTCCACCCCGACCCCCGCGTTCCGGCCTTCAAGGCCCCGGCGGGCGCGGTCGACGCGCACTGCCACGTCTTCGGGCCGGGGGACCAGTTCCCCTACCACCCCGCGCGCAAGTACACCCCCTGTGACGCGGGCAAGGACCAGCTGTTCGCCCTGCGCGACCACCTCGGCTTCTCCCGCAACGTGATCGTGCAGGCATCCTGCCACGGCCCCGACAACCGCGCGCTGGTCGACGCGCTGCAGACGGCGGGGGAGGCCGCGCGCGGCGTCGCCTTCGTCCGCCGCGATGTCGAGGTTGCCGAGTTGGAGGCCATGCACGAGGCCGGGGTGCGCGGCGTGCGCTTCAACTTCCTCAAGCGCCTGGTCGACAGCACCCCGCGCGAGCACTACCTTGAAATCGTCGAGAAGATCCGGCCGCTGGGCTGGCACATTGTCGTCTATTTCGAGGCCAACGAGCTGCACGAGATCGAAGACTTCCTGCGCGACCTGCCCACCACCGTGGTCATCGACCACATGGGCCGCCCGGACGTGTCAGCGCCCGAGGGGCTGGCGCACCCGGATTATCAGCGGATCAAGCGCCTGCTGGCCGATGAGAAGTTCTGGGTCAAGGTCAGCTGCCCCGAGCGGCTGACGGTCGCCGGCCCGCCCTACGACGACGTGGCCCCCTTCGCCCGGGATCTGGTGGAAAGCTTTCCTGACCGGGTGCTGTGGGGGACGGACTGGCCGCACCCGAATATGAAGAGCCACGCGCCCGACGACGGCCTGCTGGTCGACCGTATCCCGATCATCGCCCCGACGGCGGACCTGCAACAGCGGCTGCTGATCAACAACCCCATGCGGCTGTATTGGGGGTAGCTCGCTGGCAAAGCAATGGCGGCGGTATGAAAGAGATGTCCGAAAAACTGAAAACGCAGGTCGGCACCCAATTGTTCAATGCAAGCTGAGTGGCGTGTTTACCCGAAAATAGGGTCGTCGTTTCTGTTAGACCACGGTTCGGAGAGCCGACGCGTCTCCGAAGATTATTAGGAATTTTCCGAATTACGCGCAACGAAGCTCCAAAACCCTCCGTAGTGGCGGAAGTCTTTTGAAGCAATTGTATCGGTTTAATCGTTACGTGGAGGGGGAGGTTAACCGTTTGAAGGAAATCACTTAGGTTTGGTTGAGTGCGATGACCTCCGGTAAGTTCAAAGTGACAGCCGACCCCACTAATCCGCGTCGAACGTATGGTGGCGCAGGATGACGGTCTCGAAAAAACGCTCGTAGAAGGCCGGGAGCATGGCGCGGGAGCGGTGGCGCGCGTCTGAGGCCATGGCGCGGTCGAGGCCGGCCTGGCTCTGGTAGTCGACTTGGAGGATCAGGGGGACGGACGGTCCGTCTTCACCTCCGGCACCGCCCCCCTCATCCGGCGCGGCCGCGTAGAGCACCCGCACCCGGTGCGCACCGTCGAAGGCCCGCCATAGCGGCGCCAGCTCGGCCTCGACGTAGGCGCGCATGGCCGTGGTCTGCCCCGGCTTCACCGTCCCTTCGAAGATCGCCAGCTTAGTGATCATGGGTTTCTGGCCCTGTTCTCAGCCATCTTTGTGCTCAACCACCACGGTGCTTGAAGCTGTCGCGGCGGAAGGAGTAGAGCGCCTTGGGGTCTACCGCGACTTCGACCACCGCCGGGCGGTCCTCGGCCAGCGCCGCTTCGACCGCGCCGGCCACATCCGACAGACGGTCGGCCCGGTACCCCGCCGCGCCATAGAGCTCGGCCAGCGCCGCGAAGTCGGGGGAGGTGATGTCGGCGCCGATGTAGCGCTCCCCGAAGAAGTCGCGCTGGTAGGCCTTCTCCGCCCCCCAGGAGCCGTTGTTCATCACCACGGTGACGGTGTTCAGGCCGTATTCGACCGCCGTGGAGAGCTCGGAGATGGTCATGCCGAAGCCGCCATCGCCCATGAAGCTGACCACCGGGCGCTCGGGCCGGGCTGCCTTGATCCCCAGACCGGCGGCGAAGGAGAAGCCGACCAGCCCGAAGTCCAGCGGGGTGAACAGGCTGTGGGGCGCGTGATAGTTGAGCGCGTCGGTCGCCTGCAGGCACAGGGTGCCGGCGTCCATGGTGATGGCCGCGTCCTGCGGCAGCACCCCGCGCAGCGCCTTGAACAGGCCCGAGGGCTGGGTCGGGTGGCCCATGTCGGCGGCGGCGTCGCGCTGCTCGAGGTAGGTGCGGCGCTCGGCCTGAAAATCGCTGACCCAGCTGTCGGCGGCGGCGCGGTCGCCCAGTGCCTTGACGGCGTCGGTCAGCTGCGCAGCGGCGGTGGGCGCGTCGGCCCAGATCCCCAGCTTGACCGGGAAGAAGCGGCCGATGGCGGTCGGCTCCAGCTCGACCTGGATAATCGCCGCCTCGCGGTTGATGTTGTCGTAGGAGTAGAAGGTAGAGTTGAAGCCCAGCCGCGTGCCCAGCGCCAGAATCACGTCCGCTTCGCGCACGAGGCGGGAGGCGACCGGGTTGCCGCGCGGCCCCATCTGCCCGGCGACCAGCGGATGGCCGAAGGGCAGGCCGTCGCCGTGCCCGGGCGCGCTCACCAGCGGGCAGCCCAGCGCCTCGGCCAGCGCCAGCGCAGGTTCGTGCGCGCCGGGGTTCTTGATCCCGCCGCCGGTTACGATCACCGGCTGGCGCGCGCCGCTGAGCATGGCCGCGGCGGTGCGGATGGCCTCGTCCGCGCCCGCAGGCAGGTGCAGGGGGCGGTACTGCTCGGGGGTCTGGAAGGGCTCGAAGTCCGCCGACCCGGCGAGCACGTCGCGGGGCAGGTTGAGCTGCATCGGCCCGCGCCGGGGGCTGAGCGCGGTGCGGAAGGCCTCGCGGAACAGCTCGGGCACGCGGTCGGTCGAGGGCGCGGTCCAGGTCTTCTTGGTGACCGGCGTGAACAGCGCCTGCTGGTCAACCTCCTGAAACGCGTCGCGGTAGACGTGCTGGGTCGAGAGCATGCCGGCGATGCTGACCACGGGCGAGTACGCGGCCTTGGCCTGCGCCAGCCCGGTGGTCAGGTTGGTCGCGCCGGGGCCGTTCTGCCCGGCGAGGATGACCCCGGCCTCGCCCGAAACCCGGGCGTAGGCGTCGGCCATGTGGGTGCCGGTGCGCTCGTCCCGGACGCCGATGAAGCGGATATCGCTGCTGGCGTCATAGAGGCCGTCGAACAGCTCCATGGTCGCTGAGCCGATCAGCCCGAAGACGTGGCGCGTGCCCTCGGCCTGCAGCGCGGCGACGGCGGCCTGTCCGCCCGTGAGGGTGGTGGTGGTGGTTTTTGGGGTGCTGGAGCTCACAGCAGGGTCCTCTTCAGGAAATCAAGCGTGGGGGCGGCGAAGGCCTCGGGGTCTTCCATCAGGCCGAGGTGCTGCAGGGTGGGGACAATGGCGGTGTGCGCGCCGGGGATTTCGGCGGCGATGGCGTGGGCCATGGCCGGGGTCGAGCCGCTGTCGTTTTCGGCTGTCATCACCAGCGTCGGCGCGGTAACGGGCGTGGCGGGGCGGACCAGCTCGGGCACGCCGCCCGCGAGCACCCAGGCGGTCTGGGCGTAGCCCTCCAGATCGACCCGCTGCCGCCACTGCCGGACCAGATCGACACGGCCGGGCTGGCTGGCGCGGAAGCCAGGGGTGAACCAGCGCTCGATGGCGGCGGGCAGGGTGCTCATGGTTCCTTGTGTGCGGACCTGCGCGGCGCGGTCTTCGACCAGCTGCTGGGCTTGCGCACCGCGGTCGTGGGGGCTGTTCCAGATGGCCAGCGCGCTCAGCCGCTCGGGGTGGTCGAGGGCGAAGCGGCGGTTGATCATGCCGCCGATGGAAAAGCCGACCAGCGCGGCACGCGCGATCCCCAGATGGTCGAGCAGCCCGGCGATCTGCTGGCTGTAGAGCGAAAGGGTCGCCGTCTGCGGCGGCGGGCCGCTGTCGCCGTGGCCATAGAGGTCGTAGCTGATCAGGTCGAAGGGCGCGCTGAAGCCCGCGATCATGGGGTCGAACAGGCGCTGGCATAGCCCCAGCCCGTGGATCAGCACAACCGCCGGCCGGTCGGCAACCTGGTCCTCGCCGCGCGCTTTGCCGCCGCTGTGGCGGATGAAGGCGGTGCCGTCGGGCGCGGTTGCTATGGCCGGACTTTCGCTCACACGCCGACGCTCACACGCCCGCCGGGTTGTCGACGCTGCGGCCCATTTCTTCGAGGTCGCTGTAGCGGTTACCGATGCGGTGGTTCGGGTGCCCGCCGATCGAAGCGCCGAGCGCGACCACGATCTCGTCGTCGGCGGGGGCGTCGGGGATGGTCAGGTGGATGGTCTGGTAGTGGCTGCGCAGGCCGCCGTCGTCCTTGTGCATCAGCGGGATCATCATCGCTGTGCCCATGGCGCCGCGGGTGTTGGTGAAGGCGAGGTAGGACTTGGCGTTGATCGCTTCGCGGAACTGGTTGCCGAACCACAGGGTGTGGGTCAGGGCCTGGGCGTGCTCGACCTCACCACCCGCGCCGACGTTGGATGCCTTGCCGCAGCCTTCGAGCCGGTCGCCGGTGATCTCCAGCAGCATGCGGGTCAGTAGCTCGCCCAGCACTGGGCCGTGCTCGCGGATCTCCGGCTGGAGGTCGGCGACGTAGCCGCGGCCGAACCAGGGATTGCGGATGACGGCGAGGGCTGCGACCAGCCGCGTTGGAGCCTCGAGCGTGAAGCCGCCCTCGATGAATGTGTCCTGCACGTGGGTCAGGGTGCGGCGGATTTCGACGGCCATGGGCGGGCGTCCTCTCGGTCAGTGGCGGAAGGGGCGGGTCAGGCGAACGGCGGCATGACCCGATCGATGAATGTGGCTAGGGAGCGCTTCTGCTGCGCCATGTCCAGCCCCATGGAGGCGTAGTAGATGAACGCGTCGACGCCGAGGTCCTGGTAGGCGCCAAGCTTGTCGATGACCTGGTCCGGGGTGCCGAACATCAGGTTCTCTTCGAGCGTGTTGGGGTCATAGCGCATGTTACCGTCAAGCTCTTCGACCGGGACCGGCTCGGGGAAGCCGTTGACCACATCGCCCTTCTTCTGCATCAGGTTGCCGAACTGACCCAGCACGTGGCGCAGGGCACCGAGCGCGGACTGCCGGTCGGCTTCGGTCTCGTAGACCGAGGTATGGCGCATCATGGCAAACGTACCGGAATAGCCGCCGCCGGCCTTGTCGATGGCCTCGTCGAGTTGGTGGCGGTATTTCTCCGCTTCGGCCATGGGCAGGGTCAGCGGCCAGCTCATGATATTGGCGTCGTTGGCGACCGCGTAGTCGAAGGTGATGGGCGAGCGCGCAGCCACCCACAGCGGCACGTCGTCCTGCAGCGGCTTGGGGCAGGCGGTCGCCTTGGGAAACTGCCAGAAGCGGCCGTTGTGCTCGACATCGCCCTGCCACAGCTGCCGGATCAGGGGCAGGGCTTCCTGCATGTACTGCCAGCTGTCTTTCTGCTCCAGACCCGGCTTCATCCGGTCAAACTCGCGCTGGTAGGCGCCCGAACCCAACCCCAGTTCGAGCCGCCCACCCGAGACCAGATCCAGCAGCGCGGCCTCCCCGGCGAGGTTGATTGGGTGCCAGTAGGCGGTGTTTGCAACCCCGCAGCCCAGCCGCATGGTTTCGGTGATCGACGACCACCAGGTCAGGATCTGAAACGGGTTGGGGGCGATGGTCATTTCCAGGGCATGGTGCTCGGCGGCCCAGGCAATCTCAAACCCGGCCTGATCGGCCATGCGGATCATGTCCTCGACGTGGTCGCGAACCTCGGTCATGGCCGTATCCGGCGAGTTGCGTTCGAGGTTTATGGCGAGATGGAATTTCATGGCGCTCTGGTCCTGCTGTCCGATCCTGTGGTCTGCGCGTCCGGTGGGCGCCGCTAGCGCGGCTGGAAGGGGCTGCTCAGGGGTTCATCCGATAGGTTCATCCACACCGTCTTCGGGCGGGTGAAGTCGTACATGGCCTGGAACCCCGCTTCGCGGCCGTAGCCCGACATCTTTTCACCGCCAAAGGCCGCGATCGGCGAGATTGCGCGGTAGGTGTTGACCCAGACAATCCCGGCGCGGATGCGCTTGGCCATCCGCAGCGAACGCGCGCTGTCGCGGGTGAAAATGCCGGCGGCAAGGCCGTGCTCGGACTGGTTGGCCAGTGCCAGCGCCTCTTCCTCATCGCGGAAACGCTGCACCGTGAGCACCGGCCCGAACAGCTCGGTATCGACGATGTCCAGCGACGGGTCAGGGGCCTCGATAATGGTGGGCTCGAAGAACTGTGGTCCCAGACCTTCGGGCTGGTGGCCACCGGTGATCAGGGAAGCCCCCTGCTCAAGCGCGCGGTCGACCTGCTGGCGGATGTGGCGGACCTGCGCGGCCGTGCACAGCGGTCCCATCTCGGTTTCCTCGGCCATGGGGTCGCCGATGCGGATCCCCTGCGCGGTGCGGGTCATGGCGTCTAGGAAACGGTCGGCGATCCCTTCCTGCAGGAACAGGCGCGAGCCGGCAACACAGCTCTGGCCCGATGCACCAAAGATGCCCGCGACCGAACCGTTTACCGCGCTTTCGAGGTTGGCGTCGTCGAAGACGATGAAGGGTGACTTGCCGCCCAACTCCAGCGAGACGGCGGCAAAGTTGTTCGCCGTGTTCCGCACCACCTGGGCTGCCGCCTTCGGTCCGCCAGTGAAGGCGACCCGCGCCACCAGTGGGTGACTGGTCAGGGCGCGGCCGCAGGGCTCACCGTGGCCGGTGACGATATTCACAACACCGTCGGGAATGCCGGCCTCGGCGACCAGTTCGCCGAAGGCGAGCAGGGGGGTGGAAGCCTCCTCGCTGGCTTTGAGCACGATGGTATTTCCAGCCGCCAGCGCAGGCGCGATCTTTACCGCTGAGAGGAACATCTGACTGTTCCAGGGGATCACAGCCGCGACCACGCCCAGAGGCTCGCGGTCGGTAAAGACGAACATGTCGGGCTTGTCGATCGGCAGCGTCTCGCCGCTGATCTTGTCCGCGGCACCGGCGAAGAAGTGGAAATACTCAGCGATGTACTTGGCCTGCCAGGCGGTTTCCTTGAACATCTTACCGGTGTCGCGGGTCTCAACCCGCCCCAGCGCCTCAGAGTTAGCGGCGAGCAGATCGCCCAGCCGGGCAAGGCACTTGCCCCGGGCCGAGGGGGTCATCTCCGCCCACGGGCCACGGGTCTGCGCACGGTGCGCGGCCTGCACGGCGGCATCCACGTCGGCCTCGGTGGCCTCGGGGATCAGCGCCCAGGGGGCATTGCTGGCCGGGTCGAGGCTCTCGAAGGTCCTGCCGTCGCTGGCTCCCACCCAGGCCCCGTCGATCAGCATCTCGAATGTCTCTAGAGACACCATCGCCCTCCCTTGCGTCAAAATGTCCTCAGGACGTCGTAGCTCAAATCAACAATAGTGAAAATTGAAATTATTCGGGGCTAAAATTCTAAATTCTCAATGTTGGTTTGTGTATGAACATCGCAGCCATTCAAACGTTTCTAGCCATCGTCGAGACGGGTAGCCTTGCCCGCGCGGCCAGCAAACTGAACGTGACCCAGTCGACGGTGACCACGCGTCTGAAGACGCTGGAGGCCACGCTCGGGCAGAAGCTGATCAACCGCTCCAAGACCGGGGCGACCACCACCAACGCCGGTCTGCGTCTGCAACGCTACGCCGAAGCCATAGCCGGCAGCTGGCGGCAGGCGCGGTTGGAGGTTGCAGCGCCTCTGGGAAGCCGGAAATTCCGTAACATTGCCGTTCACAATGACCTGTGGGTGGGCTGGGGTGAGGGCCTGTTCGAGCACATCGACGAGGGTGTCGGCGTTGCCGTATCGGTGTTTACGGGCAGTGATGCCGAGATCACGTCTTGGATGGACGGCAATATGGTGGATCTCGCCGTGGGGTTCAGCCCGGTGCCCCGGCCAGACGTGGTTGCTGATCGCGTGGGCGCAGACCGGCTCATCCTCGTCTCTACGCGTTTGGACGCGCCGGTGCGCTTCGACCCGGGCTATGTCTACGTCGACTACGGCGATTTTGTCGGCGGCCAGCACCTTACGGCCTTCGCCGATGCCGATGCCGCACGCCTGACCTTCAGCGCGCCGGGACCCGCCATGAAGTATCTCGAAGCTGTCGGGGGCACGGCGTATCTGCCTTACCGGATGGTGACGAATGAGCTCGCCAAGGGTCGTTTGTTCGAGCTGACAGACGCGCCCGTATTCGAGCGACCGGTTTTCCTGAACCGGCGAAGCAGTGTCCGCCGCCCTGATCCCGCTTGGATCCCCGCGCTCTAGCACCTGCCTTCGAGAAAGAAATACCCCGCCAGAACGGATCGGGCCGGGTGCAAGACGAGTTTAAGCGGGTTGCGCCTGCAATCCGTGCAGAATTGACGGTCAGGGAGAAAGGGAGGTCGACGCGCGGTTTTGGCGCTTGACTAGACCGATAAACGGGGCAATTTCCTCGCTATAACGAATAAGGAGACTCCCCCGATGAACCGCGTGCTTTTGACCTCTGCGCTCTTGACCCTTCCCGCTGGTGTTGCCGCCGCGCATCCGGGCGCCGGGACTGCGCATAGTCACCCCGA
>MDSZ01244163.1_pt1 | contig 14524 bp, 9 predicted proteins | sample 811201 | NCBI WGS metagenome assembly MDSZ01 (sample SAMN05326647, study PRJNA326480) | marine metagenome | isolation source: seawater | place: Indian Ocean: North | collected 2010
GACAGCACCACCGGCGGCATGATCCGCTGGGAGATAAAGAAGAAGGTGATGTCATTGTTCTTCACGAAGCCGAACTTGAACCGGTAGCGCGACAGTGCGTAGGCGGCGAGGGTGCCCAGAATGATGCTGATCAGGCTCGCCAGACAGGTCACCATCACGCTGTTGAAAAAGGGCTCAGCGATATCGACGCCGCCCTTGGCCGGGGTCCGCCATAGCACCGCCCAGCCTTCGGTCGAGGGCTGGAACTGCAGCCAGGGGATGTACTTCGCCCCGGAGGTGACCGAGTTGAAGTCCTTGAACGACGTGCTCAGGGCCCACAGAAACGGGCCGACCACGAAGATGGTCCAGAGCGTGATCGCCAGATATTTCAGGCTCGTATACAGCGCGCGCATCAGCGGTTTCTCCCGATGAACAGACGGATCAGAACATTCACGATCACCGTCAGGCTCAGGATCATGATGATCAGGTAGGTAAAGGACATGGCGGCAGAGTAGCCCATCTGGAACTCACGCAGGCCCTTGATGAAGATGTAGAAACTGGTGGTTTCGGTCGAGGTTCCCGGCCCGCCGGAGGTAAGCACGTAAATCGTGTCCATGATCTTCGAGGCTTCGATCAGACGGATGATGATCGCACCGATCGAAATCGGGGCCATCAGCGGGAAGGTGACGTAAATGAACTTGCGGATCGGTCCGGCGCCATCGATCGAGGCGGCCAGAAACGCTTCCTTCGGTAAGGACAGCAGGCCCGCGAGCAGCAGCAGGAACATGAACGGTGTCCACTGCCAGACTTCGACGATGATCACCGTGATCTTGGAGACCAGCGGATCGCTCAACCAGTTATAGGACAGGCCGAACAGCGACAGGAAGTCGTTCACCGGGCCGAGAGATTCGTGGAAGACCGTCTTCCAGATCACCGTCATGATGACAGGCGTGGTCATCATGGGGATGAGAAACAGGACGCGGAAGAACCGCTTGAACAGGATGTCTTTCCAGACGAGCAGGGCCAGGCCGAAGCCCAGAATATACTGCAGGAACACGGTGGTCAGGGAGAAGAAACTGAGCCTGAAAAAGGCTTCCCAGAACCGCGGATCATTGGTGAACAGCCGGACGTAGTTCTTCAGGCCGACGAAATCCAGCGACGGGTTGTAACTGTTCCAGCCCGACAAGCTCAGCCGGATTGTGAACAGCACCGGAAAGATCAGGATCGCGATCAACACGATCAGGCCGGGCAGCAGAAAGACGTACTTGTGACCGAAGCGCATGATTTACTCCAGAAAGACAGCGAAGTGGCCACCGGGGATGCCGGTGGCCACGATCGGGAAAGGCGATTGCCTACTAGCGCAGGTTGTCTTCGAGCGCGACACCTACAGCGTAGGCTTCACGGACGTTGTCGACACCAACACGTTCCAGAATGGCTTCCCATTCGGCCGCAACTTCATCCAGTGCTTCCTGGGGGCTCAGCTGGCCCGCCAGTGCCTTGGAGGTTCCGGTTGCAACGGCGCTGGTGAACTCAAAGACGCCAGGGACACGCAGTGGGAACACGCGGTTGGTGCTCTTTTCTTCCATATCCAGAAGGGTCTGCGTGTATTCCTCGGCGATCTCCTGATCCCAGCCCTGCCGTTCGACGTAGATCTCAGGCACGAAGTCGGACTTCTTGAACGGGTTGACGCCGAAGCGACCGATCGCGATGTCCGCCTGGTGGTTGGCGTCGTTGGAGAAGAAGCAGAGGTAGTCGAAGGCCACGTCGTGGTTCTTGGACTTCTTGGCAACCGCAGCGGTCCAACCCCAGACGATGTAAGGCGCCTGGTTGTAAGTCTCTTCCCACGAGCCGCTCACACGGTTCCATACGCGGTCAGAACCGGGCAGAGGTGCTGCACCCACCTTGTTCTTGATCGGGCTGGTGTCCTCCATGGCTGCCACGAAAGCATCGTCCCAGGAGAAGCTGAACAGGGTCTGTCCGCCGCCGAAGGAGTTAATTTCGTCGCCCAGGCTGAAGTTGATACCACCGGGTGGTACGTAGCTGGTGGCTTCCACCCAGTCGGTCAGCGCTTCGACGAAACCCGGGCCGTTGATGAGCGGTTCCATGGTTTCGAGGTCGAAGAAGAAGCCGCCCGGGGTGCGGGGGTTCTTCGCGTAGGCAACCGAGCGGCTGAAGAAGGCCGCGTACATCAGGTCGTCTTTCTTCATGACTTCAGCAGAGCCGTACTCGAGCTCGCCGTCGCCATCCCAGTCCCAGCCGTTGAAGTAGGCTGCGATTTCACCGTACTCTTTCCAAGTCCGGGGCACGCGCAGTTCACGGCCGGTCTCGGCGAGGTACTTCGCCTGCATTTCCGGGTTATCGATAACGTCCTTGCGGTATTTCAGGTAGTGACGGTCGCCATCGATCGGGAACTGCATCATCACGCCGTCCCATGAGTTTACGTCGATGTGCGACTTGGTGACGTCCTGCATCTGGCGCATGTTGACGTAGTTTTCCGGCACGGGCTCGAGGTAGGCCATCCAGTCACGGATGAAGTTCGAGAAGCCGAACACGATGTCGTATGGCGCCTGTCCCGCCTGGAACGGGATCATGGCCTTGGAGTACAGGTCGCCGGCCGGGGTGTGGATCACGTCGACCTTGGCGCCGGTCAGCGCTGCGAACTGTTCTGCGTGCAGGGCTGTTGGCTCGCCCATTACCGGAACGGCGTGGGTGTTGATGGTCAGCGTACGGCCGCTGTAGTCCTTCTGTGACATGGACTCATAAGAACATTCGCCGGGAATATCACCCGTGTTCTTGATGTGCGGAAACTGATCGCTCCACTTGTCCGCAACAGCCGTATTGGCGAGCGCAAAGCCAGCCAAAGCCGTTGATAAGATTGCAATTTTTCTCTTCATTTTAGCCTCCCATAAGAAAAAAGAGAAACGGTTAACTCCGGGCTCAAGGCACCAGAACGGCTCGCCCCTTGACGTTGCCGTCATTCAGGTCGTGGAGAGCCTTATTTGCTTCGGAAAGTTTGTATTCACTCATCGAGAGCTTCACGCGCCCTCTATCTGCCAACTCCATGAGCTCATAGAGTTCGGCCCAGGTTCCCACCAGATTGCCGATGATGTTCTTCTCTGCGATGATCATATCGACCGCGAGAACCTGAATTTCCTCACCGTATCCAACGATGTAGTAGTAGCCGCCAGCACCGGTCATCTGCAGACCCATGGTGGTGGAGCCGTGCTCACCGACGAAGTCGATGACGGCCTCGGCGCCCTTGCCTTTGGTCAGGCTTTCGATGGCTTCCATTTCGGAGCCGTCGATCAGAACACCATGATCGGCGCCCAGATCCATGGCGTGGGTCAGCGCATTGACCGACTTCTCCACGACAATGATATCCGCGGCGCACATCGCCTTCAGGCACTGGATGGCGATATGACCAAGCCCACCGGCCCCGATGATGACGCAGGCTTGCCCGGGCAGCAGGTGCCGGGTCGCCTTCTTCACCACGCGGTAAGCCGTCAGGCCCGCATCGGAGAAGGGTGCAACGTCCTTGGGCGCCAGCACGGTCGGCAGCTTGATCAGGTTACGAACGCTGGTCTTCAGATACTCAGCGTAGCCACCTTCCTTGATGTTCAGCCCGGGAAAGGCGCCGTCTTCGGCATGCATGTCGTGACCGCGGCGGCAGGACAGGCAGGTGCCGTCGGTGCCGGAGATCAGTGGATGCAGGATCACGGCGTCCCCGACCTTGAAGCCGGTGTTGTCTGACCCGATCTCCTCGATCCAGCCTGCATTCTCATGCCCCATCACACAGGGGAGGAGCGTGTCGTCTGGATCCTGGATATGGCGCCAGACGCCCTCAACAATGTGGAGGTCCGTGCGGCAGACGCCTGCCGCACCGATCTTCACGACCACATCGGACGCCGTCTCGACTTGGGGGGCGGGCATCTCTGCCTCTTCCACCCAGACGGGGCGCTGCATCGACGGGTCGTATTCGTAGAGAACCTGTGCTTTCACAATTTTCCTCCTCGGCAGCATTTCTCGGCTGCTCTGATCGTCTTCGGAGGCGGTGAATCACAGTCAAATCGCTGTTCAGTTTTTTTGCAGCGCTCAAAAAAACTGTTCAGTTTGTGGACATGGGCGTTTGTTTTTGTACGCTTTGGCCCACGTTAACTTGTGTCTCATTACGCAGAGTTCGTTAGTGGCGGGGAGGGCCACGTAATGGAGGGGGAAATTCTAGGCGCGGGTTCCGAAGGGGCTGTCGCGGGCGCTCCCATGAACCAGACCGTTTCGGATAGCTGGGACCGGTGCTGGCAAGCGGGTTTGAACCGATCAGACAAGCCGCGCTCCGCCGTTTTGCTCGAGCCCGAGCTGCGCATCCGTCGCGAGCAGAATCAGGAGCTGTGGAAGCTCGCACAGACCGAACTGCAGGAGTTGTTCACGCAGGTCGCAGGCGCGAACTATGTCGTGGCCTTTGCCGACCGCACCGGCACCATCCTCGAGGCCATCCACGATCAGGAATTTTCTTCGTCCAGCGCCAGCCGCATGGTCATCCCCGGCTCTGTCTGGCAGGAAGACATTCGCGGCACCAATGCACTGGGTCTGACGCTGGCGACGAAGAAGGCAACGGTTGTTGATGGCAGCGAGCACTTCCTCGACCGCTTCGACAACATTTCCTGTTTCGCCAGCCCCGTGCGCAATACCCGCAACGAAGTCGTCGGCGTTATTGATGCCTCCACCGATGCCCGCTCCCGGGGGCGGCATACGCTGGCGTTGGTCAAACTTGCAGCGGCCAACGTCGAGAACAATCTGTTCAAGGCTGAGCAGCAGGGGGCACTGATCCTCGGCTTCCACGCCCGCCCGGAATACCTGAATACCACCAGCTCGGGCCTGCTCGCGCTCAGTGAAGAAGGTTTCATCGTCGGCGCCAATGGCAGCGCGCAGGAAATGCTCAGCGGCTTTGATCTGACCGAACCCGTGCTGTTCGAGCGCCTGTTCGATATCCGCTTCTCGGCCCTGCTGCAGGAGGTTTTGACCCAAGGGACTGCGACGGTGAAAGATCGCATGCAGTCGACCGTGCACTTCACCATCAAGGAAATCGGTCACCTGATGCGGTACATCGACAAGGTGCAGTTCTCGGTGGGCCCGTCGGGCAATGAACGCCCCACCAAGTCAGCCTGGTCGAAGCGCAAATCCGAACAGCGCGTTGCGCGGAAGAGCGATTGCCGGGATACGGTGATCGTCGAGCAGCTCACCGGGCTGACGAAGCGCCTCACCGCATCGCCCGGCACTGTCCTGTGCTCCGGGCCGCAGGGGTCGGGCAAGTCCGTGATCTGCCGGGAACTCCTCGAACGGCTGTCTCCGCGGGCACCCTTTGTCGAGATCGACTGCACCCTGATCAACGAAGACAACTACGAACAGCTCCTGTTCGGGACCGCCGGCCGTCTCGGGTTCTTCGAGCCTGAGTTCTTCAGCCCCGATGCCAGAGGGGCCGGTGCTGACGCCGGTGACGAGGGATCCAGCCGGATCCCACCCGCGTTCTCCGGCAAGATCCACAAGTCAGCACAGGGCATGCTCTATCTGCGCAATTTCGACGCCATGCCCGAGACAATGGCAGAGGACCTGCTGCGGGTGGTGCGGGCAATCGAGCACGAGCAGGTGGTGCAGGAGAAGTTTCACCGGCTCCTGCCGCGCGTGCTGGTTCTGAGCACCCAGAAACCGTTGGACAGTCAGCAGGATCCGCGCCGTCAGCGGCTCGCCGAACTGCTCGATGAGATTGGTGAGGAACTCACGATTCCACCGCTCAACGAACGCCTCGACCTCGACTACGTCATCCGCAGCGTCACCCACGACATCGACGCAGAGAAGATCATCACCGTCGAAGCCGAGCGGATGCTCGCTCAGCACTATTGGGTCACGGGTTTCCGCGGGCTGCGCAAGGCCATGCGACAGATCATCCGCAACTGCCCGGGCAAGTACATCCGTACGGAACATCTGGGCGCTTTGCTTCGTCCGACTGATGACGACTGCCAACCCTGCCAGAACTGCTCGGACACGGTGATCAAGCGCAACAAGTGCCTGACCATCCGCAAGAGCTGGCGTGACAACAACGGCAACGTCTCCATGGTCTCGCGCAAGCTGGGCCTGTCGCGAACGACCATCTACGCGCACATCAGCCGCTCCGACGCTTTTACCGAAGAGACGAACTGACGCTCAGCGGACGGGGGCGGGCAGGTCAGGCCGGTGATCAGGCTTCTGAAGTCGGGAATGGCACGCTGTTGATGACGTCGATTTCCAGCTCGGCAAGCTGTTCGATCAGGCTTGCCTTGACCTCCTGAAACCGCTCGTGGTCCCACAGGTTGACCATCTCGTCCGGGTCGGTGTCGAGGTCGAACAGCTCGTTCTGCGCCTTCCCACGATAGAGCGTGAGCCGCCAGCGGTCGCGGATGATGGTGTGGGCGCGCGGTGTCTGGCCAAAGGCTTTCTGCGGGCGCTGGGTTTCGTACTGGATGAAAGCCGCCTGCCGGCCACCCCCACCGGCCACGGACAGCGGCTGACCCTGCATGCCGTCGGGGGCCTCGATGCGGGCGTGCTCCATGATCGTGGTGCCGATGTCCAGCGTCTGCCCCAGTTCGTCAGAAAGCGTGCCGGTGGCGCCCTTGGGGTCCGACCAGATGAAGGGAACATGGGTGATGGTGTCGTACTGTTCAGTGCCCTTGAACAGCAGGCGGTGGTCGCCGAGGTGGTCGCCGTGGTCTGAGGTGAAGATCTGCACCGTGTCGTCGGCCAGCCCCGCCTGATCCGCCGCCGCGCGCACCCGGCCGATGGCATCATCGACCATGGTGATCATACCGCAGGTCAGGGCGCGGGCTTCCTGCGCCTCCCGGGCTGACACCGCCAGTGAGTAGCCCATTTTCTGCCCCAGCGTCGGGTCTTCGGCCCGGGCCTCTTCGGCCAGCCGGATATAGTCGGGCATGACCCAGTCCTCGTCGGTGAAGGCCCGTGGGATTTCCATATCTTCGGGCTTGTACATGTCCCAGTACTTGCCCGGCGGGTTAAAGGGATGGTGGGGGTCGGGGAAGGACACCATCAGGAAGAAGGGCCGGTCCTGATCTTCGCGGCCCGCCAACCACTCACAGGCCTGATTGGCGATGTAGGTGGTGGAATAATATTCCTCCGGCAGCTTGGTCCGCACTGCCTGCGGCACCGTGTAGTCATGGGGAAACTGCTGATCCCGGCCGCGCAGCGCCAGCACGTCAGGCGCGACCCGGCGCAGCCATTGTTCGTAGTCTCCACCGGTGTTGGTGCCGTGGCGCAGCACACAATCGTAGTGGTCGAAGCCGTAGAACGGGCTGGGGGACCGGGCGTCTTCGTTCTTCCAGTAGCCCGGGCGCTCGTATTGGAATTCGTCCGAGTCCAGATCCGAGCGGATCGCGTCTCTGAGTTCCGGGGGCGGCGGGGTGAAGCCCTCACGAAGAGGCTTGCGCTCGTACTGGGTCGGGAAATTGCTGACGTTCTGCAGGTGGCTCTTGCCGATCAGGGCGGTGTCGTAGCCCGCCGCACGCATGACCTCGACGAAGGTTACCTGATCCATGTCCAGCGGGATCCCCAGCGACCGCACCCCATGGCTGGTGGGCATCCGGCAGGTCATCAGGCTGGCCCGGTTGGGCATGCACACGGGCGCGGCGACATAGAAACGCTCGAACCGCACGCCTTCGGCGGCCATCGCATCGATATGGGGGGTGCTCAGGCTCGGGTGGCCGTAGCAGCCCAGATAATCCGCGCGCTGCTGGTCGGTGATGAACAGGATGTAGCTCGGACGTTGGGTTGACACCGCCTCGATCTCCCTCTTTCTCGACGGGCCCAGCCAAGCAACGCCGGGCCCCGCTAAGGATCAGGCGCTGGCTGGTGCCGGTTCGCCCTCTGCTTCGCCATCGCTATCGCGGCCTTCACCATCGTCGCCGTCGCGCCGGGCGCGGACGTAGTGTACCGCCATGATCGCGAACCAGGCCAGCACCGCCGGGCCATAGACTGCGAATGGCTTGAACAGGATCAGGGCAGCAACCACCAGACGCAAGCCAATTTCAACCGGGCTGAGTGCCCGCGCGTCGTAGCCCGCAAGAGAGCTCGAAACGAAGTACATGGCGAGGATCACCCGGATCAGCAGCAGGGCGAGTGCCTGATACTGGATCGTGCCATCATAGCCTTCGAGGAACAGCCCCGGCACCTTCGGATCCATCACGGCTTTGTCGATGAGCAGCAACTCGGGGTAAATCGCGAAGACAAACGGAATGGTGAAAATCACGATGCCGGAACGAACCGCTGACAGCCCGGTCTGCATGGGGTCGGCCTTGGTGATCGTCGCTGCGGCAAAGGCAGCCAGTGCCACTGGCGGCGTAATCGCAGAGGCGACGGCAAAGTAAAAGATGAACATGTGCGAGGTCAGCGTCGACAGACCCAGACCGACCAGCATCGGGCCGAGCAGCAGTGCCACGTTGATATAGGCCGGCACTGCGGGCATGCCCATGCCCAGCACCACCGCCAGCACCATGGTCAGCAGCAGGGCCAGCAGCACAAACCAGACCGAGCCGCTGCCGATATCGAAGGCGCGCAGGAAGGTCAGGACATCCACGGACAGGAACTTGGAGAATGCCGTCAAGGTCAGGCTGACGTCGATCACGGTCACGGCGAGGAACATCAGGTAGAGCGTGGCGATGCTCACCCCGGCGGCGGCAAGCGCGCCGAGGATCTTGCCCGGGTTCTGGCGGAAGGACCGGTCGACGAACATCAGAACGATCAGCAGGACCACAGCCCACCAACCGGCAGCACCGGCATCACCGGCTGCGTTCTGGATCGCTTGTGGCAGCCAGGGCAGGGAGACGACGCGGCACGAACCGGCTTCGCGAATGACCTCTGCGCCCATGGCGATGGAGTACCAGCTACAGCCGACGCTGTCCTTGGGCGTCAGCAGCAGGACGAGGATCAGCAACACCGGCCCGAGCACTTGGGTCAGGTGCAGCCAGTCCGAACGGTTGAGCCGCATTTCTTCGGTGATTTTGCCGACTGCGCCGATCTTCTGCTTCCTCGACTGGAAGATGACCGAGAGGAACAGGCAGAAGAAGTAAAGCACGGCAGGAACGATCGCCGCGATGACAATCTCGCGGTAGGCGACCCCGGTAAGCGCTGCCATCACAAAGGCGGCCACACCGAGGATCGGCGGCATGATCGAGCCACCGGACGAGGCCGCGGCTTCAACGCCGCCGGCAAAGACGCGGGAGAACCCGCGCTTGAGCATCATCGGGATGGTCAGCACCCCGGTTGAGAGCACGTTGACCACAGGCCCGCCGGTAATCGTGCCGAACATGGCCGAAGAGAAGACCGCCGCGTGGGCCGGTCCGCCGCGCAGGTTACGGGTGAGCAGGAACGCCAGCTTGATCAGCGCCTGTCCCCCGGCGCAGCGCCCGAACAGGCTGCCGAGCACGATGTAGGGGAACACCATCAGCATCAGGACGTTCATGAACCGCCCGAAGAAGCCGGCGGAGTGGTTCACCAGCGCGTCGTGGAAAACTTCGTAGCCCGCAGCGAGGCTTCGTGGTTCTTCACTGCTGAGGATGGTCATCAGGTATTTGTTCTGACCATCAGCGCCGAAGAAGTACCAGTTGAGGATCGTCGCCAGCGTGTAGATGGAGACGATGATCGAGATCAGAACCAGCGGCAGGCCCCAGACCTTGACATTGTAGAGCAGGAAAACCACGACGCAGAGGAACACGATCAGCGGCAACAGCCCGGCCGTTGTGTTCAGGCAGAAGGGGTCTTCAACCGTATCCGGGACGGGTAGGCCGGCGAGCTCGGCAAAGTCAATTTCGCCCTGCAGCGCCTCGGCGATCATGCGTTCGCGGTCGCCGGTGATCACGTCCAGAAGACAGATGGCCTCGATCTCGACCATGTAGGTGACCGACAGCGCTGCCGCGGCGGTTACCAGAGCGATGTCGAGCATCAGGCCGATGATCCGCTGCCATCGCACGCGATCCACCCATGAGCGCCATAGCGAGTGCTTGAGCGCGACGATCAGCATCATCAGGAAAAAGACAAGCGGGTACAGCATCTCGGTTTCGAACCGGCGCACCCTGAAAAACTGGTTGCCCGTCATGGACTTCCACAGGTCATCCCAGCCAGGGATGCCCGGAGTCACGTTGATCAGGCCGACGAGGACCAAAGTTAAGCCTAACCAGAAGACAACCGTCCCGATAAAGGACTTGGTTTCATTTTCGCTCTCTGGCGCCGTTTTCTGCTCGTCCGACATCTTAATTCACTTGGCGTTGGTTGAGTGTGGATTGAATTGAAAAAAGGGAATGGGGAATGGGGAAGGGGTGTGGGCGGCCGGAGATCCCGCCGCCCACAAATCAGGTGCTAGAGCCTGTTATGGCTTTGCACAGTCTGGCACGTCGTAACCCGCTTCTTCCCAGGCGCGGACTGCACCGCGGTGGAAGACCATGGGGTTGTTGCCGCAAAGACCAGCGACCGATGCGTCAATCTTACCGAAGTTCAGTGCCGCCATGAATGGTGCCTTGGCCATCAGCGCATCGAGGTTGTCGATGTGTGCCTTGGTCAGTTGATAGGCGACTTCTTCATCCATATCGACGTTGACGTAGTCACCACCCACCATGGACATGCCGCGGAAGGTGTCGTCTTCGGAAACAACGGTCCAGTTGCTGCCCAGTGCGGCCTGAATTTCAGCCACAGGCGCTGTAAATGGCGCCGCACCGACGTTGTTCAGCAGCTTGGACGCAGTCTCGCTTTCGAACATGGCCTTAGGCAGCGAGATCGCGGTTGCCGCACCAGCGGCACCAACCTGGCTCTCCCGTGGGCCGGGGAAGGTCCCCGGGATCACGGCAACATCAGCCGTGCCGTCGATCAGGGCGTTAGCAAGCTGGTTCATGCTGACGGTAACGGACTCGTAGTCCTCGCCCGCTTTCAGGCCTGCTGCGAGCTGCACCAGCGCCTGAGAGTTGCGCGGCATGCTGCCCTTTGGCGGACCCTGCAGGACCTTCTTGCCCTTCAGGTCATCCCAGCTGGAGATGCCCGTCGAGCTGAAGCCGTACATGTAGAAAACGCTGAAGGTGTAGGGGTAGAGCAGCTGGATCTTGGCTGCCATTTCAGCACCCTTTTCCTTGCCGACGGAACCGAATGGACCTGCGGCACGACCCAGCAGGAACGGCACGTGGTGCGGTGCACCGGCGATGTCGATCTTGCCTTCCCCGAGCGCTGGAATGTACTTCGCGCCGGTTTGACCGTCTTTCAGCTGAATGTTGGCAACGCCTGCTTCGGCGGCAAATTCAACCAGACCCGTTGCCGCCAATCCGCCGGCGGTACCAGCACCAGCTGCATGGGCGACCAGGTTGACCTGCGCCATGGCAGGTGCCGCGGTGAGAGTTGCTGCGGCAGCGATTGCTGCCATCCGGAGTGTCCTGAGCATCTTTTCCTCCCTTGCTCGGTGACGATAAACACTTGAATACAGGAATAACATGACCAGACATATATGACTAGTCACGCTCTTTCTCATGAACGTTAATTCATGATGATTTTTAAGCCTCCACGCCCGAATTGGGCCTCTTTAGGGATCCCAAAGTCAAGGAAAAAGCAGACTAAAACGACTTTAGTCGGGGTAATGTCCGCGAATGGGATCCTGTTAAGGGTTTATCCACTCTGTGCAGATCGCCCTGATCTACCCCCAAGACCGGGCCTTTTGTTTGCGAGCCTTCCGCCCGTCGGGCTTTGGGGTGCAGGGGCCGTGTTAAGGCCTCATTTCACCGTTTCTTCGGGCGGCGATCGGGCATCACGGCCCGGTCACGGCCGATGGCGCTGTCTTCGTTCCAGTAGCCGATGATCACACCGAAGTCTTCTTCGTGTCCGCTCATCTCCAGCGCGCGTTCCTCGGTCCACGTCACCCGCTGGCGATACTGCAGCGCCCAGTCGGCCAGCTTGTTGTGCATGGTCTGGCGTCGGTCAGCGTGGGCTTCGCTCAGCCCCAGGTCGATGAGCTCTTGCGGGTCGTTGACCAGATCAAACAGCACGGGCGGAAACCCGGGGGCGTGGATGTACTTCCATTCGTCATCCGCGACCATGTAGGAGCGGCAATCCAGCGGCATGCGCCCGGTTTCTTCACGATAGGTCTGGCCCGCGTAGTCGTACTCGCAAATGGTGTAGCGCCGCCAGTCGGCCGGCTGCCCGTGCAACCGGGGCTGCAGAGAGCGTCCATCGAGGCGCTCGGGCGCCTGCTCACCATCGAAAAAGTCAAGGAAGGTCGGGATCAGGTCGACGAGTTCGACCATGGCGTCATCCCGGCTGCCGCGGGTCGCATCCGCTTCCGGGCGCGGGTCGACGACGATCAGTGGCACTCGGACCGAAGGATGATGGAAGTACCCTTTGTCGCCCATCCAGTGGTCGCCCATATAGTCGCCGTGGTCGGAGGTGAAGACGATCAGCGTCTCTTCCATCAGCCCACGCGCCTCCATGAAGTCGAACAGCAGGCCGAGTTGGTCGTCGATCTGGGTGATCAGGCCCATGTAGGTCGGCAGCACCCGGTTCCGGCCTTCTTCGGTGCTGAAGGTCTCGCCCGCGACCTTCTCCATTTCCAGCCGCATCAGCGGATTGGCTTTTTCCCGCTCTTCTTCGCTGCGGTTTACCGCCACCAAATCGTCGACTGAATACATGTCGTTGTAGGGCGCCGGCGCGATGTAGGGCCAGTGCGGCTTGATATAGGACAGGTGCAGCAGCCACGGGGTTTCGCCGTCGTCCTGCTCGAGGAACTCGATGGCGCGGCGGGTCATGTAGGGGGTCTCGGATTCCTCATCGCTGACGCGGGCGGGCAGGTCGGCGCGGTCGTTGAACCAGCCGGAGCGGACCTTGCCATCCTCGGTCTCGACCGAATTCGCCGCCCAGTGCCACGGGTTATCGTCTTCGTCGTAACCGCGGGACTTCAGGTATTCATTGTAGGCGAGGTTCGGCTTCACCATCGTATCGGGATGGATGCCATCATCGCGCTCAAAGGCTTCGAAGCCAATGTGGGCATGGTGCACGCCCAGCGCGCTGTCGATCTCGACGCCATAGTGCGACAGCCCCTTTACGTCAGGCACCGAGTGGGTCTTGCCCACGAGCACGGTCCGCACCCCGAGCGGATTGAGGTAGTCCCCGATGTTCTTTTCACCCACGCGCAGGGGCGTCCAGTTCTGAGAAGCGCCATTAGAGGACATATAGCGCCCTGTATAAACGCTCATGCGCGACGGGCCGCACACCGGGGACTGACAGGTCGAGTTGACGAAGTTCACACCGCGCTGCGCCAACCGATCGATATTGGGCGTTCGAATACTCGGGTGCCCGGTACAGCCAAGGTAGTCGTACCGGAGCTGGTCACACATGATGAAAAGTACGTTTTTGCGAGCCATGGATTCGTCCGCGAAAGAAAGGGTGAAAGGGGTCCCTGGGAACAACCCCCTTCACTCGGAAGGCGTCAAGGTCAGAGGTTGATCTTGCCACCATCCACGTTGAGCGTCTGCCCTGTCACAAAATCGCTGTCCGGCGACGCGAGATAGATCAGCGTTCCGAGCAGGTCTTCGGGCACCATTTCCCGCTTGATCGAGCGGGAAGCAACGGTCGGCGCGCGCGCCATGTCGAAACCGCTGTTGCCGCGCAGGCCTTCGCTTTCGGTCAGCCCGGGCGCAATCGCATTGACCTGAATGTTCTTCTCACCCAGTTCGCGGCCGTGGCAGCGGGTCAGGGCGATTACCGCACCCTTGGAAGCGGTGTAGTGCGACAGGCCGGGGGGGCCGTAGTAGAAGGTGCCGGAGGCAATGTTGATGACCTTGCCGCCACCGGCCTGCAGCATCGTCGGGGTGATGGCACGCATCACCTGGTGCACGCTGCGGGTGTTGACCCGCATGATCAGGTCGAACTCATCGTCGTCGATCTCAAAGAAGGGCTTGGGCTGAATCGTCGCGAACACCGAGGCGTTGTTGACCATGATGTCGAGCCCGCCCATGGACTTGGCCCGGTCGACCATAGCGGCGAGGTCGTCGTTGGAAGTCACGTCGACCTTCATGCCTTCGGCCGTGCCGCCGGCGTCCCGGATCTGGTTTACCGCGTTGGCCGTGTCTTGAATATCGGTCACCAGAACCTTGGCGCCATGCTCGGACAGGGCCTGCGCCATCACCGCCCCAATGCCCTGCGCCGCGCCGGTCACGACGGCCACTTTTCCTGCGAGTCTACCCATGCTTTCCTCCCGTGGGTCAGATTTCGATTTCGAGGATGCGCGCCACCTCGGGCCAGCTCTGGGCTCCATTGTCGCGCAGATCATTCTTCAGGTGGTCGGGCACCCAGTCGATCAGGTTTGTCTGGAAATTCGGCAGCGCTTCGATCCGTGCGAACCACTTTTCCACGTTCGGCAGCCGGCCGCGCTCCCACATGCCCCGCATGGACATCATCGCCAGTCGATTGACGTAGGGAGTCATGGCGATATCCGCGATCGAGAATTTATTGCCGACCAGCCAGTCGTCGCCACCGGCCA
>MDSZ01234462.1_pt1 | contig 14523 bp, 12 predicted proteins | sample 811201 | NCBI WGS metagenome assembly MDSZ01 (sample SAMN05326647, study PRJNA326480) | marine metagenome | isolation source: seawater | place: Indian Ocean: North | collected 2010
AACCCAACATTGTACTCGTTTTTGCCGATGATTTAGGCATCGAGGCCCTCAACGCCTACGGTGGACATGGTATCACAACCCCTCATCTTGACAGGCTGGAAAAAGATGGAATGTTATTCACCCATTGCTTTGCCAACCCCGCCTGTTCTCCATCCCGGGCGGAGCTTCTTACCGGCACCTATCCAGTTCATAATGGGATTCAACATGTTCTGGGAAAGTGGGAGGATCAAAAATATCTGGATCCCAAAAAATTTAACAGCTTTGCCAATCAGTTAAAAAAGGCGGGGTACGCAACTGCTGTGGCTGGCAAATGGAACCTATCCTGGTTGGCACGAAATAATACAGTCAAAGCCTTCGGGTTCGACGAGCATTGCCTCTGGCAAATGTATGACCGGAATGGAGTGAAGCGCTCCCGTTTTTATAAGCCCTATTTTCGAATCAACGGATCGATTGAAGAGGAATCTATTGCCGACCGGTTTGGCCCGGATGTGCTCGCAGACTTCATCATCGATTTCATGAGAAGAAAGCGAGATGAGCCCTTCCTCATCTACTACCCTTCCCTTTTAGTTCATACCCCATACATTCGTATTCCAGGTAGTACAAAAGTAAATGCACTTCCCGATGATCAGCAAAAAAACGGCACCGAATGCTTCCCGGAAATGGTTGAATATCTGGATAAGAATGTGGGCAGATTAATGAACACGATTGATGAACTGGGCATAGCCAAAAATACAGTCTTTATTTTTTGTGCGGACAATGGCACGCATGGTCCAGTCACATCGGTCTGGGGAGATAACCAAACCAAGATCAAGGGAGGAAAAATGACCATGACCGATCGTGGATCCCGGGTACCCTTGCTCGTTAGTTGGCCTGGGAAGATTAAGCCTGGTTCGCAGTGTGATGATCTCGTTGAATTGGCGGATTTCCTGCCCACCTTTCTTAAACTTGCTGCAGCCCCTGAGCCTAAGCAAACGATCGATGGAACAAGTTTTTTACCCCAACTACTTGGGAAAAAAGGCACACCCAAGGAATGGGTTCATATCGAATATATAAAGAACCGGCAGATCCGAAATAAGGAATGGACCTTCACCAATAAAGGAGACCTTATCAAAGTAAACCAACTGGGAGAACCAGAAAACCGCCCAGAGAGGACGAAAGATCATCTCAAAATCCGCAAGGAGATGGAGCGAATATTAAACAAAATTGCCCAAAAATAATTACGCCCGGATGAAATGGAATAGGGGATAATTTCTTTTCATGCTGATCCTATTCTATTCGGAAAAAGGGTTTAAATAATCGAGCACTGTGGATGAAGTACCTCGAAGTATTCGTACTGTTGGACTTTCCTTTTGCTCTTCTTTTTGAGCGAACCATTGAAATGGATAGTTCGGTATAGATTCAGAGAATTGAATGACTGCTTCTTCATTCTGCCAATGGGTTTCCAAAAGGACCGCAGAATTACCATCATCAAATTGCCATAATGCCCAGCGATCTCCGCTCCATTGGCCCGCTATACTTCTGGCAAGGTAACTGGTATTAGGATCGGCCAACCAGGGAATCAACCCACCCACCCCAAGAACATCGGTCAGCACGGGATCGATATTCATAAAGCCATCTGCAAAATTTTGTGGTACCAATCGATGCTTCCATAGCTTTGGGTCCCGGTACCAACTAGGACGTAAAAACTCAATCATTGTGGAAGGCGGGCGTTCAATAATAGAGTCTAAACCTTCCATTGAACCAGTTGGTCCAATTACAATATCCATAAAAAACGGACCGACAAAATTCGGCAAGGTGTACCACCTGTGAAAGAAAGAGGCACCATCCATCCATTTTCCCGTTGGCACAAATTCATCAGGCGGGGGAACAGAAATGGGAATAGTCATCAACCTTGAATATCTTTCACGGACAGATTTTCGCACACCTTCCCGTACTGCCATTTGAGCTTTTTTCAGATCATCACTCCACTGAATGCTTTTGGCTTTCTTATTTTGATTATCAAAAATTTTCTGACGAATAATTGCCTCGGAGATGGCACCAACGATTTCCAACCTGACATAAGGATGATTGATCGGCAGGTAATCCAATACCAATACTTTTTTTCCTTTAGAATCAGGAATCGCAAATCGTCTACCGGTTTCAAACTCAAGAAGTAGTTCAAGCCATTCAACGCCTTCTGGGAGAAAACCAAGAATAGAAAAGGCTTTCGAACGCATTTCATTTGAGGATCGAGGATAAATCGCTTCCAATTCTTCCCAAATTAAATTCCCAAATATTCCTGACTCAATCGGTTCTATCTCAATTGAGCTTAGAGGTTGTATGCCCATAATTTCAGTAACCGCACTGACAAGATCAGTGGCTGTTATCGGATCAAGAGTAGTATTAGTCTCAACGCTTTTATGACCATCTGCGGTCAAATGTGATGCGATCCGTTCGGAAAAGTCGCCGGTGTAAGCAGTTACTTCTGCCTGCTCGATTGAGTAGACGAAACCATCCCCCTCTCCTTGTAAGCTATCCTTATCTTTCGATATGCGAAAAATACCCCTGACATGAGAGGGCTCTTCAATAAATGGATATTCATCGGTTTCATTTTTATCGCCCTGGGTTACATAAACTACCTGGGTCAAGTCCGGCGGGGTACAAAAAGTGCAGCCCACATAACTGGGTACAATCATGCAACGTGACATATCCTCGAGACTGTCCAAGGGTGCCATAAAACCAACCATCTCCACCTCTTTACCATCCAATACTTTGAGGGAATCGGGGAAACTAAGCTCCATATCGATTAGGTCAATTGGGCGTGCATCTGCCAAGATTGTAAAGTTTATCATGGTTGGTCCCTGTAAGCCATGATCTTCATGGTTGCCTGAACCTTCATCTTCTTTGTGGGAACCGCTCTTATTCATATTTTTCAGAACAAGGAGCAATACGAGGAATACCGAAATACAGAGAGTCAGTAGAAAGATTCCTTTTGGTTTCATGGCTAAAATTCAAGAACTGTAGTGCAGGTCTTGAAGGGGGGTTCGTTTGTAACACAAGAGTGCCGGAAGGAGGGATGCAATCGCTCCAGATAAACTCATAAGTATGAGTGCCAATAACTCTTCATTGGGAATGACCCAAGGATCAACAATCAGACCAGTAATTTCACGAAAGGTACCACTAAAAAAAGCCAGTCCACCATGCCCAATGAAAAGCCCCAGGATGAGACCAGCAAAGGTAAGCAATAAGCCTTCGGTAAATACAAGAGTTGCCACTTCGCCACGGGATGCACCAATGCTTCTGAGTATGGCAATATCGCGACGCCTACGCTCCGCAGCTTGATGCAGTGTTATTAATACTGTAAGGCAGGAGACCAGAACCACGGCTCCCGCAACGATGAGCAGAATTCGCTGAACCGGGCCAACTACCCCTTGCTGAAAACGCATAATCTCATTGATTGGAACCGTGGCAACTCCGTCTGTATTTTCTCTAATTTCATCAACCATCCATAAACGTAGACCAGCTGATTTGAGCCGAATGAGAATTGCAGTGGTTTCCCTTTTTTTATTACTACCAAGCAGTGCCGCCCCTTGAATTGCATCGTGTAAACGGTCTTCAGTCTCATGTATTTCCCAGACCGATTGAAGCGTTCCAAAAATCGCTCTATCCTGAGCAGTACCAGTAGGTGCGAGAATACCACTTACACGATAAGGGAAATCACTATGGACTTCGGCTCCGGGCACAGAAACAAGACCATGAGTCCCAGCAAAAGTATCCCCTATAGAAAGACCAGTTGATCGGGCAACCTGATTGCCAAGAACCACATCAAAGGAATCTTTAAATATCCCACCATCCTCAAACCTAAAAAAAGGCTTACCATCACGACTTTTTAGATCAAAAAAATGAGATTCTGTTCCCACGATTCGATAGCCCGCATAATTATCACCCAAACCAATGGGTACTACCCAATCAACCCGAGGATCACGTTTGAGTCTTTGATAATCTGAATATGGCAGGTTTCCGGTGGGTGAATCCAGATGATAGATACTTGAAAGCACAAGTTGCAAAGGGCTTCCTTTACCACCAGCCACTAAATCATAAAGATTGGCGTCTCTGGACAAAGCCCGTTGCGACTCCTGGCGCAAAATCAGAACAGAACAAACCAATGCCACTCCAATCGCGATACCCAGAACAGTAAGTAAGCTAACCAACCAACGAAACCGTAGGTATCTGCATGCCATTATTAAAAGATTCATCAGAAACTGGAGCCGGGCTAAGATATCTCGGATCGTATAAGACGCGAACAGTCAAAGCTTCTTGGAAATTTACCCGCAAGCGAAAGATCATGCGTGACCATGATTAAGGTGTGCTTATCTTCAGAGGAAATTTCCATCAAAAGGTCAAAGATTTCCTTAGCAGTCTGAGGGTCTAAAGAACCGGTCGGTTCATCTGCCAAGACGATGTTCGGATTACTTATTATTGCACGGGCAATGGCAACCCGCTGACACTCACCTACTGAAAGTTGATGAGGGCGAGCATCAAGCCGATCCCCCAGCCCTACACGAAAAAGAACATCTTTTGCCCGCTGTTTGGTTTTATCTTTCTGCCGCCCACCAAAGCTCTGACCAATCAAAACGTTTTCGAGAGCACTAAACGGAGCCAATAAGTGGAAAGTTTGAAAAATCATTCCACAATGAACGCCACGGTGGCGGTCAATTCCCGCAGCACTCAAAGAATTTATTTCAACCCCGGCTACCTCGACAACTCCTTCATCACATCTGTGCAATCCCGCAATTAAGTTAAGTAAGGTACTTTTACCACATCCACTCGATCCTGTGAGTGCAACTGCTTCGCCATCTCCAACAATAAACTTAGGAAGCTTAAAACTCAGAAAGCTAGAAAGCTCTGAATTACTCAGGTTCAGTGAAACATTCTCTAGGCGAATCATTACCAGAAGAATTAATTGTCTTCTCGGTGAACATGAGGACGAAGCACAAAAGAACCAGTGGTACTATCCAAAAAGCTTAACTCTCCTTTGGCGGCAAAATCTGCCCCGATTAACCAAGATGGATCTACACCACTTTCTCCGGGAAAAACAAAATAATTGGTTTTCCCATTAACAATTGTACAAGTACCTGACTCATCCTGGTTATGGTTATGATCACGCACTGAAAGCGAGATTTTTTGATTTAGCCCTGGGAATTCCAAAGAAAGAACAGAGGTTGAGGAAATTAGCCAAGGTTCACCACCGTGCCCCCCCTTCATAAGCCAAACTTCAATATCTCCGGCATCGTCATGTAGTTTAATCTCGGCGGTGCCAACCTGTTTCTTTTCTGGCCCAAATATCGGAAACAGGAAGCCACTATTGGATCCTTCATTGGCATGAATATGTGGCATCTCCGCAGCTACAATGATTTTCTCAATCACAGGATGGAGTCCAAGAATTAGGTTTTTCAAGGTAAGATCATCCAAGTTATTATCTCCCAAGTTTTGTATGAGATTAAGCAGGTCTGCCAAAAATAGCTCAACCTGCTCAGGATTAGCTACATTTTGCGGAATCGTAGAGGTTTTTATGGAATCACCAGCTTTCAGTAAATCCACTAACATATCACGAACAGCAGCAAGGTCCTCCACTCGGACTAATCCATCGGCTCGGAAAGCAAGATCATCAAACCGGGTAATTTCAGGCCAAGCAACGATATCCTCATTGGGCCCGGAAACGGATTTTTCGCAAGATGAGGAAGCAAGCAGATAAAACAACAAACAGAGAGAAAGTATATTTTTCATACAAACCTCAGAATACTAAATGCAAGTTACTTGCAATAAGTAATTGCCTGTTTATTAAATTTCGGTAATACAAATAGGTTAAATTTTATGTATGTAATTGGTGACAGTAATTCACAAGAACCCGAACATTCCGAGGTCCTCGTTGTGGGTGCCGGGCCAGCAGGAATCGGAGTTGCAGCGGCACTTAAATGTGCAGGTGTCCAAAGAATTAAGTTAATTGATGCCAGAGAAATTGGTGCCTCTTTTCTGAATTGGCCAAAGCAGATGTCCCTCCTGACCCCCTCTTTTCACTCCAACGCATTCGGATTAACCGACCTAAATGCGATAGATCCGTTAACTTCCCCAGCTGATTTTATTAGAACCCAACACCCGAGCGGGGAACATTATGCAAAATATTTACAGGCAGTAGCAGAATATCACGAACTCGATGTAAGTTGCGGAATTGAAGTACAGTCAGTCAGTAAAGTTGATGACCAATTCATAGTTAATACCAACAAGGGCGACCTATTTGCGAATTATCTAATCTGGGCAGCAGGTCAGTTCTTCTCTCCCAAAAGTCGTTCTTTTGATGGGGCTGAACATGCAATCCACTCATCCAGCATCAAAAATTGGGACGAACTGCAGGGCGAAGAATTTACGATAATTGGCGGATATGAAAGTGGCATAGATGCTGCCCTAAACTTAGTGGACCGAGGGAAAGCAGTGCGTCTGCATTCCAGGGGAGAACCTTGGACATCTGATGACCCAGATCCTTCACGCACATTAAGCCCGCGCACACTCGATCGTTTATGTGAACTTTTGCAGTGCGACGAAAAGGCCAAGTTGGTCGAATTCTACAAAAATTCAGACATCCGTCACATTGAATACAATGATGGTTGGTGGACACTCTTCGATCAGGATGATATCCCCTCGCTAAGTCGTACACGCCCAATTCTTGCGAATGGTTTCTATTCAGGACTTGGTCATGTGACACAACTTTTTGATCATGATGAAAACAACCTACCAGTTTTTAGCGAAGAAGCTGATGAATCGACAATAACTCCAGGGCTTTTTTACTCTGGCCCATCTTTGGTTCATAGAAATTCACTCTTTTGCTTCATCTATAAGTTTCGGGCAAGATTTGGTGTGATTGCCCGGGAGATCGCCAACCGTTTATCGCTTGATGAAATCGATGAAAAGCTTTCGTCCTACCGTGATGCAGGATTTATGAATACGGATTTGGATTGTTGTACAAACTGCGAATGCGCGATCAAGCCTGCTGATTCCGCTCCTGAACCCTCCGCTTTTGCCAAGTGAATAAATTAACCCCACCGTTATTTATTCTTCTTCCCACAGCTATCATCATTGGACTGGCATCAGGAAAACTCCTCCCATCTTTTGGAAAATCTCTTGATGTAATAATTGATCCATTGGTACTCGCATTACTGGTACTTCTCTTATTCGAAGTTCGGCTTAAACCACTTCGGTTTGCCCAAAAAAATCTTCCGATAATCGGTCTATCCTGGGTGGTTAATTTTCTCCTTATCCCCGTTATTGGCTGGGCGATTGCATCTTTTTTCTTCGGTGGACAAGATGCTATCTTTCTTGGTCTTTTTCTCTATTTTCTATTTCCCTGCACGGATTGGTTTCTGGCATTTACCAAGATCGCTAAAGGGGATACAGAACTAGGAGCTGCACTCATACCGATAAATTTGGTTTCTCAACTTTTACTATTTCCCTTGTACTTACTTATTTGCACTGGGATTCAAACAAATATCGAATTGCAGAGTTCTATGAACACTCTGATTGATTGGTTCATCCTCCCCTTTGCCTCCGCTTTTATTTTGAGGTTCTTTCTCTACAAAATGCTTTCAACTGAGAAATTCAAATCCATCACCTCTGCAACGGAGTGGATTATCCCATGGGTTCTTTTTGTCTTAGTGTTTTGTATATTCTCGTCCAATACAGGGGAACTCACAAATAGTCTTGCAGACTTCCCCAGTCTGATAATGGCGGTATTTACATTTTTTCTCTTTACCGCATTAGTGGGCGAAACTCTAGCAATATGGCTTCGCCTGCCACGGGCTCAACAAGTAGTTCTTGCGATGACAACCACTGCTCGCAACACCCCTCTAATGCTTGGGGTTGCTGCAGTCGCCCTACCCCACCAGCCTTTAGTTTATGCGACTCTTATCACAGGCATGCTCATAGAATTCCCCCACCTCACCGCACTTTCCCGCCTTTTTTTATGGAAAGAAAAAAGAGAACTACTATCTGTTGGATCACCTGCAACATCCACTTAACATAACATGTCTGACAATAACAAACCCACGAACATTTTTGGCAAAAGAACCTCTGTAGAAGAGGTCGAAGAAGGAAATCAACTTGCTCCCAAATTTGATGAAAAAGGCTGCATTCCCTGCATTACCACACATGCAGAGACCAAAGAGGTTTTGATGTTTGCATTCATGAACTCTGAAGCTTTGCAACTTTCTATTTCCACCAAGCTGGCCCACTACTGGTCGCGCTCGCGACAAAAACTTTGGAAAAAAGGGGAGAGTTCAGGAATGTTTCAAAAGATTCAGCGGATGCTGATCGATGATGATCAAGACTGTCTTATCATTGAAGTATTGCTTACCGCTCCAACCAGTGGCGGAAAGGAAGCATCCTGCCATGTGGGGTATCGCTCCTGCTTTTATCGGGAAATCCCCCTGTTCGAAAATTCTACAAGTGACTTAAAATTGAAATTCCTAGAAGATTCTAAATCATTTGATCCTGAAAAGGTGTACGAAGGCATTGCCAACCCCACACAATTGTAACTTCAAAAATGATTTCGATGGATAACAGGGAAGACGGAAAAATTCGCCCACTTTTTGAAATGGGCACAGAGACACCGGCACCACCGGAGCAAACACAGGAAATTGAGAATCGGATAGAAGAAGGTAAGAGAGTGGTAAAACGCCTAACCGCGATCTACAAAGATCATCAACAAGCTGCCATTCCCTTAAAGATTAAACTTGGACATAGTGACCTACGGTTGGTCATTGATGCCTTGAAAAAACACGCCAAGGGAGAAGATGCTTCGCCTGTCGCTGGAGCACGGGACGAAATTCACGGATACTGCTTAAACCGGCTATTTGAAGAACTGGTAGTAGAACCAAGCAATATTTTGTTTACCACTAAAACTGGCCCGGACACCATTCGCTACGATGCAATGAATCCAACTTTTTGGACCGAATGCCTGGACTTATTGGAGAGCTCAATTTGTTCAGAGAAAGAATGATCCAAAATAATTCCAAGCTCCCAGTTACCGTACTTTCCGGATTTCTTGGTTCGGGAAAGACCACCTTGCTCAATCATATTTTATGCAACCGTGAAGGCTTAAAGGTAGCGGTGATAGTAAATGATATGTCGGAAATTAATATTGATGCAGATCTTCTTCGTAACGGAGATGCATCCCTTTCTCACACAGAGGAACAGCTGGTTGAAATGTCCAATGGTTGTATTTGCTGCACCTTACGTGAAGATCTGCTTAAAGAAGTGAGCAAACTTGCTAAGCAAAATCGTTTTGATCATTTGGTTATTGAATCCACAGGGGTATCTGAACCTATGCCAGTTGCGGAAACTTTTACCTTTGAAGACGAAGAGGGAGCTTCGCTTGGTGATATCGCCCAGATTGACACCATGGTAACGGTGGTGGATGCTCCAAACTTCCTTCATGACTTTGAAACGAAGGAACATCTTGTTGACCGTGGACAGGCAGTTGACCAGGAGGATGAACGTACGATTGTAAACCTGCTCACGGATCAAATCGATTTTGCCGATGTCATCTTGGTGAATAAAACAGACTTGGTTTCGCCCGAAGAAATTCACAAAGTTCATGGAATGATCAGGGCACTTAATCCAAGTGCTGAAATTCATGACACCATCAATTCAGAGATAGCAATAGGAGATGTACTTGGAACTGGAAAATTCAACCAGGACCTTGCCTCTGAGAAAGAAGGGTGGTTGGAATCCCTGCTTGAGCAGACCCCTGAGACCGAGGAATATGGCATTGGAAATTTTGTATACGAGAGACGCATCCCATTTCATCCACAACGGTTCTACGACTGCATTCAACATAAGTGGCCGGGAGTGATCCGTTCAAAAGGAGTATTTTGGTTGGCTTCCAGACTAAAAGTTGCCGGTTATTGGTCACAGGCGGGCAGTGTATCCAACCATCAATGCGGGGGCTATTTTTGGGCTGCCCTACCTCGTAGTTATTGGCCGGAAGACCAGAGCCACATCGAGCGCGTCTGGGACGAACAAAATGGGGATTGCAGACAAGAAATCGTACTTGTTGGATGCAATATGGATCATGTTGCTCTTACCTCCATGCTCGATGAATGTCTCCTCACCAAGGAAGAATTATCTAGCGATGAAAAGACCTGGCATACCCTCTTCCCTGATCCTTTTCCCGAATGGGATCTCAGTGCATAAACCCCACGGTCACAAGCTATTCATTTGATTTGAAATCAGTTTAGTTGGAACAGCACAAGCGTGCTATTAAAATTTTGTACTCAAACACTATCAGCCAAAGTCCCTAATGAAAAAAAATTATCCAAATTCTAAATCTTCTCTTTCCCGCCGAGATTTTATTTCTAATTGCGGGAAACTTGCAACTGGCTGTGCCATTGCAACAAATTCAATTCCAATGGTTCATGGAGAGAAAGCAAGTGGGTCCAAACGAGCACTCTTGGTCACCGGTGGGTGTTGCCATGATTATGATAGACAAAAAGATATTCTCAGTGAGGGGATCAGTCAAAGAGTGAAAACCCAGTGGGATATCCTGTTTGAAATGGATGAAAAGAAAAGTAAAGCGTGGTTAAGTAAGCCTGGCTGGGCAGATAAATATGATTTTATTGTTTATAATCACTGTTTCGCACATGAGAAGGATGCAGCATTTGTTCAGTCTATAACTGATATTCATAAGGCAGGTAAACCGGCCATCGCCTTGCATTGTGCGATGCATTCCTACCATTGGAATATTCCAGCCAAGGAAGGTGAAAAGAAAGCATGGAACGATATGTTGGGTGTAAGTTCAAAAGGACATGGTCCAAAGGCTCCGATAACAATCAGTAAAGTTAAGGGACATGACCATCCGGTAATGAAAGACATGCCGGATGGTTGGAAAACTCCTGAAGGTGAACTTTATAATGTTCAGGAAGTCTATGAAGACACGATTGTGTTAGCTTATGGTGATAATGGGAAAAACAAAGCCCCTAAAAAGCCACAAGCTTGCATATGGGTTAATACCCATGGAAGGGGGAGGATTTTTGCGACAACCATTGGTCACCACAATTCAACTATGTCTACAAAAGAATATTTAGATATGCTGGGGAATGCGGTCCGTTGGATTACAGAGAAATAATCACGATCATTCCATTGGCTAAAAATTTTTTTATCAAAATTTACCCTTTTATGCTCAACAAATAAGATTTTAATATGTAATCACTCAGATTTGTTAAAAACTATATATTTATGAAAATAACATCCACCCGAACTCTCATCCTTACACTCACGCTTGTTGTATTTTCGTCCTTTGCTTTGGGGGCGAAGAAAGTTGTCTTTTTGGCTGACGGCGGGAAAAACAACGAAAAGCATAACCATGTTGATGGGAATGATATTTTGGCTGCTGCCCTCGAAGAGAGTAAACTGGGGTTTGAAACTGCCCAGTACAAAGGCTGGCCAACTGACCCAAAAGCCTTTGATGGGGCGGACTCCGTAGTTATGTTCTGTAACGGAGGAAAGAAACATCACTTAGTGATGAAGCACCTCGACCAATTTGAAAAACTGATCGATGCAGGAACTGGATTTGTATTCATGCACTACGGAGTGGAAGTACCCAAGGGACGCGCAGGCGATCTTATGCTCCGGGCAATGGGTGGATACTTTGAGGAACACTGGTCGGTAAATCCTCACTGGAAAGCCGATTTTAAATCACTTCCCAAGCATCCAATTACCCGTGGTGTTAAACCTTTTGTGCAGGACGATGAGTGGTATTACCATATGCGCTTCCAACCAAACATGAAGGGCGTAACACCGATTCTCTCAGCACATCCTCCCCAGTCCACAATGAACCGCCCGGACGGACCACACTCCAACAATCCACATGTGCGTAAATCCATGGCAGCCGGAGAAATCCAACATATTGGATGGGCCTATGAACGCCCCAACGGCAAGGGACGTGGATTTGGAACCACCGGTGGTCACTACCACAAGACCTGGGCAAGAGATGACTGGCGCACCCTGATTTTAAATGCGATCGCATGGACCGCAGGAGTTGAAATACCCGCAGACGGAGTACCTTCGGTGGCTCAATTAAATATCAAGCCCTCGATTAAAAAGTAGGTCTTAAAGCAAATTTTAGCTTTATTTAAAACATACTCTCGCCGAGTCGTAACCGACTTGGCGGGAGTAGGATTCTTCATACTCCATCCTCGGTTCAACTGAGACAAGTTCGATACGCTGAACAAGTTTACAGAACCCCTTAAGCAGGGAACGAATCACGGCCCGTGCATGCGGAGCACCCAGGCAATTGTGCGGACCAAAACCAAAGCCAATGTGCGGATTGGGTGAACGATCAAGCATCACTTCGTCAGGCTTATTAAATACGGATTCGTCCCGGTTAGCGGAGGGCCAGCATAACCCGATGCGGGAGCCCGCGGGAACTTCATGACCCGCAACCTCAGCAGCGTGCGGACAGGTACGGGCGATAGCAGTAAGTGGGCTGACGAAACGGACAAATTCCTCGCAGGCAGGTATGACCCGCTTCTCATCTTCCCGTAGAAAGGCAAGAGCTTGCGGGTTCTCACTAAGATAAACCAGGATGCTACTGACCACATTGATGATGGTGTCCTTGCCCCCTGCAAAGATGACATTGGCTAAGCCCTGCTTTTCTTCGATGGATAATTTCCGCCCCCGAAATTCCGCCTGATTTAGAAAACTGAAAAAATCGTCCCCAGGATCTTGTTCTGCTTTGGCAAATTGCACAGCAGTGTATTCCTCCATGCCCTCACCCTCGGTCAAAGCATGCATACCCCACCCTTTCCACACTTCTGCCTCTTTCTCGGGCAAATTGAGCAGACGGGTCAAAGCTAGGCATTGCAGGGGTAAAGCAAAGTCATACACGCCATCAAATTCCCCTACGCCTAATTTTTCGGAAATCATCGAGTCCACCAGATCTTCCATATCCAGGAGGTAAGCGGGATCGGTCGGGCGTTTAAAGATGGGTTCCACCAGTGCCCGGTACTCGGTATGGTCGGGCGGATCCAGCTCGATAGGAATCTGGCGCATAGAGCGCATCTTTTCCTCGGTATGGGGAACCACCTTAAAGGGATGATCACTGCTGAAAGTCTCACAGTCCTTGACCGTCTTTCGTAGTTCCTTGAGTCCAAGCACAAAGGGAATTTCTTCCCCATTAAAATGAGTAACCTGTACACCGCTGGACTTACGGGCCCCGGCAAATGGATCGCGTTGGTCAGCCATAGACGACCAGCCTTTCAGATAGGTTGATTATGGAAACTCGGGCACTTAGGGTCATCGATCCAATATGCTTGGTTAATGGTTGTATTATTGGCAACTCTTCTTCCAGAATAATTTGGAAGAATGAATCTTCAGATGGTTGCCAAATATAAAGATTTGTTCCATCAATTCCTCCTTATGATTAAAACTTTCGCCCGCCAGTTATTGTATCTGCCCCTCCTTTTCACTTCATTAAGTGCTGCTCTCAACCTCGCGGATCCGGAAAAGCATCCCTATGCAAATCCAAATGCGAGCAGGAAAGGATATGAGTTGGCCGGGGAAACCGTGAATGAAGCACGTGTGTATGATTTTTATCAAAGGCAGGCAGACTACTATATGGAGAACCCTAACCTTACCCCAAAGATCATTCCTGCATATCCGGGCTTGGATGCGGGATTACATGGGCACTGGGGAAAGCATAATCAAAATAACCACAACGATGGCAGGTGGAATGATGGGGATACGGGGGAACACTTCGCTCATGTGGTCAAGGGAGCCAAAAACTTTAATGTGGAAAAAGGGGTCTGTGTAAAACTGGGGACTGGACATCTGCTTTCCACCTGCTTCGATCCACAATCCCTAACCTACCGGGCGGTCTGGCAGGAAGGGTGGGTGAGTTTCGGTCCTTTCCGGTGGGGATCCTCCCGCGGAGCAACCATCGATGGAAAAACCTGGTATCAAATCGATCAGGCAAAAATGCCAAACGGTGGAGAATACATCGGGCTTCGCAGGTATGGAAACCGGGTGGTATTTGAATACCAAATTGGACAGACAAAAATATCCGACGAACCATGGGCGAGTAAGAGTGGATTTTATCGACGGATCGAATTTGTAGGATTATCCGGAAAGCTGGAACTGCCCTGCCCCATTGGTAACGGATACCTGGCAACCGTGGTACAAGCAGCACCGGACACAAAAACAGAATGGAAAGATGGGAAACTATCTCTTTCCGGACAAAGCCAACAAGGCAGCTTGATTCTCAAGATTTCTGACAAGGAAAATTCCTCCCCAGACCCTGAGGTAATTTCCCACTTAAACTCTCCGCGAAAAATCTCCAGGAGATGGAACGAGGTGTTAAACATGCCAGGCAAGCTAGGAGAGCCAAAGGTTGGAGCCAAGTATGTGATTGATACGCTGAGCGTACCTTACGACAACCCCTACAAAACAGTCATGCAGTTGACCAGTATGGCCTTTTTACCTAATGGGAATGCTCTG
>MDSZ01117855.1_pt1 | contig 14522 bp, 17 predicted proteins | sample 811201 | NCBI WGS metagenome assembly MDSZ01 (sample SAMN05326647, study PRJNA326480) | marine metagenome | isolation source: seawater | place: Indian Ocean: North | collected 2010
AAGGGCCCATAGCTCAATTGGTTAGAGCAACGGACTCATAATCCGCAGGTTCGGGGTTCAAGTCCCTGTGGGCCCACAAATGAGTAGTCACTCCTATATTAAAAATGAAAAAAATGCTGATATATTCATCAACATTGATGGAAAATTATTTCCGAGAAGTGAGGCCAAAATATCTGTTTTTGATAGTGGTTTTCTTTTAGGTGATGGAGTATGGGAAGGGATTAGACTTCATAAGAATAAATTAGTTTTCATAGATGAACATTTAGATAGATTGTACAAAAGTGCAAATGGTATTTCTTTAAATATACCCCTTTCAAAAGAAGAAATTGTTAGAGAAATTTTTAAAGTTTTGCAAAAAAATAAGATGGTAGACGATGTTCATATCAGATTAATTATTTCAAGAGGGGAAAAAATTACTCCATATCAAAATCCAAATGCAAATATTGGTCCAATCACTATGGTAATTATACCAGAATTTAAAAAGACTGATCCAAAAACTTACAAAAATGGAATTTCTATTGGAAGAGTATCAACACTAAGACCTCCCCATAGTATTTTAAGTACTCACCTAAATACTTTAAGTAAATTAAATTGTATTTTAGCTAGTATTGAAGCTAATGAATTAGGCTTTGACGAAGGAATAATGAATGATATACATGGAAATATCAGTACTTGTAATTCAACAAATCTTTTTTTTGTTAAGAATAATTCAGTTTGGACCTCAAAAGGTGAATATTGTCTTAATGGAGTAACTAGAAGCAAAGCAATTTTAGTTTGTAAAGAAAATAATATTAATTGTTTGCAAAAAGATTTTACTTTTGATGAAATTGAAAATTGTGATGAGGCATTTGTCTCAGGAACATTTGCTGGAATAATTCCAGTATCAAAAATTGAAAATAAGACCTTATCATCAACTAAAGCGAATTCATTAACAAACCATATTAGAAGTCTTTACAATAAGCATATAGAAAAAAATATAAAAAAAATATGATTGTTGCTTGTTGGTCAGGTCCCAGGAATATATCTACTGCGTTAATGAGATCTTGGTCTTCGAGGAAGGATACGTTTATTTCAGATGAACCCTTTTATGCATATTACCTAAATAAAACAAAATTAAAACATCCAATGCATAAAGAAATAGTGAAAAATTATTCATCAAATTATTTCGAAATTGTTAAGTACCTTACTAATCAAATACCGGAAAATAAAAAAATATGGTATCAAAAGCATATGGCCCATCATATCCTTGATCTTAATAATATTGATTGGATTACAAATTTTGAGAACTGTATCTTATTGAGAAATCCTAAAGAAGTAATTAGTTCTTTTTCGCGGAAAAATATTTTGAATTCAGTAGAGCAACTAGGATACCCTCAGCAATATGAGATTATAAAATTTCTTAAAAAAAGAAATAAATCATATGTAATTATCGATTCTAGTGAATTACTTCAAAACCCTGAAAAGATGCTATCAGCTTGGTGCAAAAAAATTAATATTAATTTTGATAAATCAATGCTTAAATGGAGAAAAGGTAATCATGTAAATGATGGTATTTGGTGGAAGGTATGGTATGATAGCGTAATAAAAACTACTGAATTCCAAAAATATAAAAAAAAAGACATTAACATTGAGAATAAATATGATTCTATTTATAATGAGTCAATGAAATATTATAATTATTTAAAAGAAGTTTAATGATGAATTCACTAATAAGATTGTGGTCGCAGCCAACATGGTTTAAATGGATTGTTTATTTAGCTTTAGTTTATATTCTTTTCTTAATCAAAGAGGCATTTGCTATTGTTCTGTGGTTTCTTTTTTGTATTATCATTTACTATATAATATTTGCCAATAATGTATTCAAATCAAAGACTTACTATGAAAAAAATAATTTTTAGTACACTTATATTTACTTTGTTGTTTTGCCAAGAAAATAGACCACATGGAAATCAATATAATCTACCAGAATTAACTCCAAATAATTTCTTAATAGGCAATTTAAATATTAATCGTTCATCATACAGAGTTTCTTTTTATGATATAAATATTGATTTTGATATTAATAATAAATCATTAAATGGTTTTGTAACAATTAAAGCTGAAAGTGTTCGAGATCTTAATAAACTACAAATTGATTTAGCTGAAAATATGCATATAAAAAAAATAATACATGAAAATAAGGAGCTAATTTTTTCAAGAAAATTTGATGCAGTTTTAATTGACTTCATATCAACAATTAAAAAAGGTAGTATTTTTGAGTTTACAGTTTTTTATGACGGCATTCCTCAAAGCGCTGATAATCCACCCTGGGCTGGAGGATTTACGTGGTCAAAAGATAAAGATAATCGAGATTGGGTTGCTGTTTCATGCGAAGGGGAAGGTGCAAGAATTTGGTGGCCTAATAAAGATCATATTACTGCTGAAGGCGACAGCGTAAGGATGGTATACACTGTTCCTTCAAATTTAATTGCAGTTGGTAATGGAAAACTAAGAAGTGTGAAAGAAATTGGAGAAGGTAAAACATCCTATGAGTGGTTTGTTAGTAATCCAATAAATAATTATAATATATCAGTTCAAATTGGAAACTATGTTGCAGTTCAAGATACTTTTTTAAAAGATAATGAAACATATTTAATGAATCATTACGTTCTAGATTATAATAGAGAACTTGCTTCAAATTTCTTTCCCCAATCCAAAGAAGTAATAAGATTTTATGAAAAATATTTTGGAGACTATCAGTGGTATGAGGATGGTTATAAACTTATTGAAGTTCCATACCTAGGAATGGAACACCAATCTGCAGTAACATACGGAAATGGATTTAGTATTTATAATGGTGTAAGAAGTAAAAGTTGGCCCATGTATGGAGTCATCGATCCTTTAATTATACATGAAACTGGTCATGAATGGTTCGGAAATAGTGTAACAGCATCAGATCCAACACATATATGGATTCATGAAGGTTTACAAGTTTATTCTGAATCCATTTTTTTCGAGGATAAATTTAAAAGTTATGAGGTTGGAGTTCATTATTTGAATTCAATAAAAAATCGAATTGTTAACGAAATTCCAATCGTTGGAAATGAAAATGAAAATCATTGGGCACTTCATGGAGATACCTATATGAAGGGTGCTTGGGTAATGCACACTTTAAGAAGTGTAATTAATGATGACAAACTATGGTTTGAAATATTAAAAGAGTTTATGATTGAAAATGCAAAAGGGTTTGCAAACACATATGATTTTTTTGAAAAAGTGAAAGAAAAAACTGGTCAAGATTATTGGTATTTTGCAGAACAATATTTTTTTACTCCCAAGCAGCCGCAATTAGTTTTCATTCAAACGGATTCAGAGTATTTATATAAATGGGACAATGTTAATGAAAATTTTATAATGCCTATTGATATTCTTATCAACGGAGCAGAAAAAAGGATTTTTCCTAGGATGGACTTTCAATCATTAAGCATTTCAAAACATTCACAAATTGAAGTAATGGATTGGAGATTCTACGTCCAACCAAAAAGGGAAAAATAATATTTAAATATGAACATTTTTCTTTATTTAGTTTATATTCGTCCGTGAAAAGAGACATGAAACATGACTAACGTTGTTTGGCATAACACTACTGTTCAAAAAAAAGATAGAGAAAAGTCTCTAAAACAGAAACCTTTTGTTCTTTGGTTTACTGGCTTAAGCGCAAGTGGTAAATCTACGATTGCAAATTCAGTAGAAAAAAAATTATTCAATCATAACTTCCAGACTTATTTACTTGATGGTGATAATATAAGATTAGGATTATGTAAAGATCTTGGATTTGATGAAGTAAGCAGAGTAGAAAATATTAGAAGAATTGGAGAAGTATCAAAATTATTTACTGATGCTGGAATTATTGTACTTAGTGCTTTTATATCCCCTTTTAGGAGCGATCGTACTCTTGTAAGAAATTTATTTCAAAAAAAAGATTTTATTGAAGTCTTTATAGATACCAAGTTAGAGACTTGTGAAAAAAGAGATCCAAAAGGAATGTATAAAAAGGCTCGAGATGGAGAAATTAAGAATTTTACAGGCATATCATCTCCTTATGAAAGTCCCATTAATCCTGAAATACATATAGTAAATGATAGCATATCTATTGATGACGCTTCAAACCAAATAATTAATTTTTTAGTTAAGAATAAATATATCAATGAAAGGTAAAACAAAGTGAAATACTCAATGTTTATTGGAAGATGGCAGCCACTTCATAAAGGACATTTATGGCTAATTAATGAAAGATTAAAAGAAGGGAAAAATGTATGGTTAGCAATACGAGATGTTGCCCCAGATGAAAACAATCCGTGGACTGCAAAAGAAATCCTAAAGATGGTTAATGAAGGGGAATTAAAAGATTTAATAAAGGAAGGTAAAGTTATTACTTCAATAATACCTGATATTGAATCAGTTAATTATGGAAGAGGGGTTGGTTATGATGTCATTGAGCACATTCCTCCAAAAGAAATAGGAGATATTTCAGCTACATCTATAAGAGAAAAGATGAGAAAAGACGGTGAGCTTAACCGATAAGAGTCCTTCAATCGGAATTATTATTCCTACATTAAATGCTGAAAATGATTTAAAAGAAATTTTTAAATATCTTAATTTTGATAAATTTAAAGTTTTAATTATTGATTCCAATTCGACTGACAATACAAAAAAAATTTCTAAAAATTATAATTGTGAATTTGTAATTGAAAATAATTTTAATCATGGTTCCACTAGGGAAAGAGCAAGAAAAATTTTATCAACAGATATTGTAGTTTATTTAACACAGGATGCACACCTATTTTCACATGATTCAATTGACGAATTAATAAAACCCTTATTAAATGGTGAAGCTTCAATGGCGTATGGAAGACAACTTCCGAGAAAAAATTCTAGTATATTTGAATCTACTCCAGTAGAGTTTAATTATCCAAATCAAAGTCATTTTAGATCAATAAATGATATAAAGAACTACGGAGTGTTTACATATTTTTTTTCAAATAATTTTTCTGCCTACATAAATAGTGAATTAGATGAAATAGGTGGTTTTAAAAAAGTTTTGACTGGAGAGGATTACTTTGCATGCAGGAAAATATTAAAAAATGGTAAAATTGTGGCTTATGTTTCTAGCGCTAAAGTCTATCATTCTCATAACTTTTCATTATTAGAAAATTTTCGACGCTATTTTGATACTGGATATGTTAGAGGTAAAAGAAAGTTTATTCAATCTGAAGTAGGACATGCTGATTACAGAGGTTTTGAATTATCCAAATTACTTATTAAAAAAGTTACATCTAAAAATATTTTACTTCTTCCATATGCTTTAGTTGAAATTTTATTTAAGTATTTAGGTTATAAAATTGGTTTCTTTGGAATAAATTTACCAATTTTAGTAAAGAAAAAACTGAGTAATCAAAAATATTATTGGTAGTACCTTTTTAAATAAACTTCTTTTATTGTTTTTTTATCAAAATTTATAATTAATATCCCGTATGAGACTATTAGTAACTGGTGGGTGTGGCTTTATTGGCTCAAATTTCATAATAAATGAGATAAAAAAATATGATAACAATATATGTAACGTTGATTCTTTAACTTACGCTTCAAATAAATCAAACCTTGAAAATTTAGAAAAAAATAAATACGAATTTCATGAATGTGATATTTTATCCCGAAATAAATTAAAGGAAATTTTTTTTAGTTTCAAACCACATGCTGTTATTCATTTTGCAGCTGAGTCTCATGTAGATAGATCAATAGATTCACCATTAGATTTCGTAAACACCAATGTTTTAGGTACCGTAAATCTTTTAAGAATATCACAAGATTATTTAGATTCAAATAATAGACACAATAATTTTAAATTTCTTCATGTATCAACAGATGAAGTTTATGGAAGTTTAGGAGATGATGGTTTATTTACTGAATCAACTCCATATGACCCCAGCAGCCCCTATTCAGCATCAAAAGCCTCAGCAGACCATTTTGTTAATGCCTGGTATAGAACGTATGATTTTCCTGCAATAATTAGTAATTGTTCTAACAATTATGGACCTCTTCAATTTCCTGAAAAACTAATTCCTCTAATAATTAGTAATTGCTTAAATGAAAAAGAGCTACCAGTTTATGGAAATGGTGAGAATATTAGAGATTGGTTGTACGTCACTGATCATTGCGAAGCTCTTCATTCTTTATATTTACATGGTGAAATTGGGCAATCATATAACATCGGCGGAAATCACGAAATGAAAAATATTGATATAGTGGAAAAAATTTGTGAATTAATGGATGAATTTAAACCACGAAGAAATGGTGAAAAATATAAAAATTTAATTCATTTTGTTGCTGATAGGCCTGGACATGATTATAGATACGCAATTGATTCATCCAAAATTTTTAATAAATTTTCTTGGAAGCCTCAAGAAACATTTGAATCAGGTATTAAAAAAACTGTGAAATGGTATTTAGAAAATCGTGAATGGTTAAACAAGATGGAACACAAAAATAAAAGTGGCTCTTAATTAAGATGAAAGGCATTATTTTAGCTGGCGGAAGCGGTTCAAGGCTTCATCCTTTGACAATTACCGTAAGTAAACAATTACTTCCAATCTATGATAAGCCAATGATTTTTTATCCTTTATCTATTTTGATGTTACTTGGAATAAAAGACATTCTTTTAATTTCAACTCCAGATGATATTCCAAGATTCAAAAAAATTTTTAAAAACGGTTCTAAATTTGGCATAAGTATTCAATATAAAGTTCAAAAAAAGCCAAATGGTCTCGCTGAAGCATTCATTTTAGGTAAAAATTTTATTGGTAGTGATGAAGTATGTTTGATTTTAGGTGATAATTTATTTTATGGCAGTGGTTATCTTGATAAGATAAGAGAAAATATCAAAAAGTTAGATGGATCCCTAATATTTGGTTACGAAGTAAATGATCCAGAAAGATATGGTGTAGTTGAATTTGATAAAAATTTTAATGTGTTATCGATTGATGAAAAACCTAGTTCACCAAAAAGTAATTTTGCTATTCCTGGACTCTACTTCTATGATAATACTGTAGTGGAAAAAGCTTTAAAACTTAAACCTTCAACAAGGAATGAGCTTGAGATTACTGATTTAAATAAGCTCTATTTAAAAGATAAAAAATTAAAAGTGCAAATTCTTGGAAGAGGGGTTACGTGGTTTGATACTGGCACTTTTTCTAGTTTACTTCAAGCTAGTTCATTCATCGAGTCCGTGCAAAAAAGAAAAGGTCAGCAAATCGCCTCTATAGAAGAAATAGCTTTTAGACGCGGTTACATATCAAAAAAAGAACTCAAAAAATATTTAAAAAAATGCTCTGATAACAATTATTATTTGTATTTAAAAAAACTTATTGATGAATTTTAAAAAAACAAATCTTGATGGCGTAATTATAATTGAACCAACTATTTTTCAAGACAATAGAGGTTTTTTCATGGAGACATTCAACAAAAAATATTTCCGACAAAATGACATCAATGAAAATTTTGTTCAGGTCAACCATAGTTTTTCAAAAAAAAATGTACTTCGCGGGCTACATTTCCAAGATGAACCGGAAAGTCAGGGAAAGCTTGTGAAATGTATTTCAGGAAACATATTAGATGTAGCTGTAGATTTGAGAAAAGATTCACCAAACTATCTTAAATGGTTATCTGTTAAGCTTTCAGATAAGAATAACTTGCAAATTTATATTCCCAATGGATTTGCGCATGGTTTTTTTGTTCTTTCAGAAAATGCTCATGTAGTTTATCTTTGCAATGAATTTTATAATATAAAATATGATAATGGTATTAGGTGGAATGATCCATTAATAGGTATTGACTGGGGTCAAAATATAAAACCTATTTTATCAGATAAAGATGCTAACTTGCCTTTTATTGAGGAGTAAAAATGGAAAATATAGGTATCATAGGATTGGGATTTGTTGGTGAGGCAACTTTTGAAGGCTTAAAAAATCATCATAAAATTTTTACTTTTGACATCTCAAAAGATTGTAATTGTAAGTCAATTTCTGAACTTGTAGAAAAATCTGATATGATTTTCGTTTGTGTTCCAACACCTATGAGTAAAGACGGTAAATGTGATTTAAGCATAGTCCGCTCTGTCGTCAAAGAAATATCTGAGAACTGTAGCGATAAAATAGTTATCATAAAATCTACATCCCCACCCGAAACAACAAGTAAACTTAGTACAGAATTTTCGAATGTTTCTATAATCTTTAATCCTGAGTTTTTAACAGAAAAAAACTACATTAACGATTTCAAAAATCAGGAATTCATTGTCCTTGGAGGAGGTAAAGACTCCTGTGAGCGTGTAAAAAAGATGTATTTAAAGGTCTTTCCACAAATCAAATATTTCATAACCAATTCTAATACTGCAGAGCTAGTAAAATACACCATTAATAATTTCTTAGCGTTGAAGGTTTCTTTTGCAAATGAAATATATAATTTTTCTAAAATTATTAATATCGATTACGATGAATTAATTTCAATTTGTCAAAATGATAATAGATTAGGTAAATCACATTGGCAAGTTCCCGGACATGATGGGAGTATGGGATTTGGTGGAAGTTGCTTCCCAAAAGATGTATCAGCATTATTATATGAAATGGATAGTAAAGGTATGAAATCATACATTATAAATGCTGCAAAAATGAGAAATATAGAAGTTGACAGACCTGAAAAAGATTGGGAAAAATTGAAAGGGAGAGCTGTATCAATAGAGCATTGAAAAAAGTTCTTGTTTTTGGTGGAGCAGGGTTTATTGGGGCTAATTTATGTCGAAAGCTTTTGAAAGAGGGATATTTTGTAACATGTTTTGATAACTTTAGCAGTGGAAATAGAGCAAATATTGATAAAATAAATAATGAAAATTTTGAAATCATAAATCGAGATATTTGTAAAAACATTGAATTAGAAAATGATTATGACTATGTAATAAATTTAGCTTGTCCTGCCTCACCAAAATATTATTTGAATAAACCGCTTGATACCGCAATGGCTTCAACAGTTGGAGTTTTAAATGTGCTCAATTTTGTCAAAAAAAATAAGAAAACAATCATGCTTCATTCATCAACAAGTGAAGTTTATGGTGATCCAAATGAACATCCACAAAAAGAAAGCTATTTTGGTAATGTAAACATTTTAGGACCAAGATCCTGTTATGATGAAAGTAAAAGAATGGCTGAAACTTTCATTTATGAATACAAAAAAATTTTTAAATTGGATTTACGAATTATACGAATTTTTAACACCTACGGCCCATATATGAGCGATGACGATGGTAGGGTAGTATCAAATTTTATAAATCAAGCTATCCATAATAAAGATATAACAATCTATGGTGATGGAAGCCAAACAAGATCTTTCTGCTATATTGATGATTTAATTGAGGGAATTTTAAGTTTTTTAATTTTAAAAAAAGGAAATTTAGGTCCAATTAATTTAGGCAACCCAAAAGAAATTAATATGATTACATTAGCTCAAAACATCATATCTTTAACAAATTCAAAATCAAATATAGTCTATAAGGAGCTTCCTGAAGATGATCCAAAAATAAGAAAACCTGATATTTCTAAGGCTAAGGATTTAATTAATTTTAAACCATCAATAACACTTAATAGCGGTTTGAAAGAAACTATTAAATATTTTAAAAAATAATATGCCTAATTTTCTTCAAAGAATCATTGCACTAATAATAATTTTATCACTATCTCCTTTATTTCTTCTAGCAACTATTATGATTTTTTTTAATGACGGTTTACCTATAATCTTTAAACAAGAACGTTTATCACAAGGAAACATTTTTTTCAAAATGTATAAGTTTAGAACAATGAAAAAAAATGCCGAGGAAATATTAAGAAAAGATGAAAACTTATATAGGATATTTCTTGAGAATGACCATAAAATACCTGAGGAACTTGAAACACGTTTCATACGTACAGGTCCATTTTTAAGAAAAAGTAGTATTGATGAATTGCCCCAGCTATTTAATGTTCTTCTTGGAGATATAAATTTAGTTGGAAATCGTCCTATTGAAAAATCAGAGTGGGAAACATACTCAGATCAAGAAAGAAGAATTTTGTCTAAAGAAAAACAAGGACTAACTGGCCTTTGGCAGGTATCAGGAAGATCTCTCTTAAAAAAAATGGATCGAAAAGATTTAGAATTAAAATATGTCAATGATAAATCTTTTTTACTTGATTTAAAAATTATTTTTAAGACAATTAAAATAGTCCTTACTAGAATTGGTTCATTTTAAGTATTCATCAATATATTCGCAAAGTATATGGCCAATTAAAATATGCATTTCTTGAATTCTTGCTGTATTTGCACTTTGAACATTCAAAATTAAATCACAGTTCTTGTTTGTTACCAAACCATTATTTCTTCCTAAAAGTGCAATAGTATAAATACCCTTTTCTTTAGCCTTAGTAAATGCATTAATTACGTTAATACTATTTCCTGAGGTTGTAATGCCAATAAGTAAATCACCTTTTACACCTAGCCCGTCCAGTTGTCTTGAAAAAATATTTTCAAAACCATAATCATTTGCAATGGACGTAACATTTGAATTATTTGAAGATAGTGATATTGATGGAAGTCCTTTCCTTTCTTTTTTAAATCTACCAACTAACTCTGCAGCAATATGGTTTGCATCTGAAGCGCTTCCTCCATTTCCACAAAGGATAATTTTATTTCCATTCTTTAAAGTCTGAATTGACATCTTACATATATTTTGTATTTCATTTTCATTATGAAATAAATCTTCGGCAACCTGAATATGTTTTTTTAAAGAATTTTTAATCATTTAATAATTTAAATTAAATAATTATTAATTCTATATATATATTACTAATGGGAATATGAAAAAAGTTTTAATAACTGGAGGGAATGGACAATTATCCAAATCATTTATGAATAAATATAGTTCGCAATTTGAAATAATATCCCTTTCAAAAGATAAATTAAATATTTCAATAGAGAACGATATTAAAATGGCAATATTAGATTATTCCCCTGATATTATTATTAATTGTGCTGCCATGACAAATGTCGATGAATGCGAAGCAAATTTTAAAAGAGCAAAAAAAATTAATTCAATTCCAATTAAAAATTTTGCCAAATATTTTAAAGGACTTTTCATTCAAATTTCAACAGATTATGTTTTTGATGGAGAAAGTGGACCGTATGATGAACAAGATAAAACAAACCCAATAAATAATTATGGAAAATCTAAGTTACTTGCTGAACAATATACAATTAAACATTTCAAGAATTTCTTAATTTTACGAACAAATATTTTATTTGATTATGATTCAAAATCAAGTTTTCTTACATGGGTTGTAAAAAATTCAAAATTTGAAAATGAAATAAAAGTAGTTTACGACCAGTATAATAATCCAATTTGGGTGGATGACATGTCACTAATCATTTTTAATAGTATTAAAAAAAATCTTCGAGGATTATATCATATAGGTTCTAGTAAGATCATTTCAAGATATGAATTTGCAAAATTAATTAACGAAGTATTTGAATTAGATTATAAAAAAATTCATAAGGTCGATTCTTCTTATTTAAAACTTTTAGCTAAAAGACCTAAGCTTTCTGGTTTAATTTCTAATAAAATAATCAAGGACTTAAATATAGAAGCGATTGATTTATATCAATCGCTTAAAAGATTAAAGGAAAAAATAAATTAAATATTAATTAATAAATTTATTATAAACTGCAAAACACTTTTCAATAGTATAATCATTCTGTTTTAAAAACTGTTTTTTTAAATGCTCTTTACTTTTCTTTGTCTGTTCATTTGGCATTGGGAGTTTTTGAAAGTTCTTGATTGGCTGATTTTTTTTAATATCATCAAAAATAAGTTGCTCATTAATTTTTTTGTAAAAAAAATTTGTTTTATAAAACTTATTTACGTTTAGAACTAAATAATCAAATTCATTTATCGTTTTATAAAAATCTGAAACTACTAAATCATTTTTATGTATTAGAAGTGGTTCGTAAAAATTTATCCAAGATTTAGCAATTTTTTCAAATGGCACTTTTTGATCAAAAAAAATATAATTGGATGTTATTACATCTAATGGATCCCTTATAAGAAGTATAACTGGTATACCATTTCTCAATGAATATTTAATTTGAACGTTGCTGTGTCTCCGATTTGCAATTTTCAATTTAGGGTTTAGGTTTTTAAATGCGTAGTAACTAAATGTATTTCCTGATCTCATATACCCTTCTATTGTAATATCAGTTTCTTTACAAACTGTTGCGTCAGGATATTTTAATCTTGAGTACTTCAAGTAAAGGCTTTCGTTATGAATAATTTTTTCTCTTAAAAAAAATCTTAGTCTATATCCATATTTTATATTTGAGAAAATCTTTTCAAGTATACTATCAATCTTGTCCATATTTTAATATTTATAATTATCTTTTTTGAACGGACCGTTTCTACTAACACCAATGTATTCTGCTTGCTCTTTAGTAAGTTTAGTTAAATCTGCATCAAGATGTTTAAGATGTAATTTTGCAACTTCTTCATCAAGTTCTTTTGGTAGATCATATAAGCCGGTTTTTGGTTTTTCTTTAGCCAGAAATATTTGTGCTAGTACTTGGTTTGAAAATGAAGTTGACATCACAAAACTCGCATGTCCTGTTGCACACCCTAAGTTCACTAATCTTCCCTCTGCTAATAAAAAGATTTGTTTACCATTTTTAAAAGTATATCTATCAAGCTGAGGTTTAATTTGTTCTTTTTTAGCGTTGGATTTATTTAAAGCATCAACTTGAATTTCATTATCGAAATGACCAATGTTACATACTATGGCTTGATCTTTCATCTTTTTCATATGTTTTAAAGTTATAATATCTCTATTACCAGTAGTTGTTACAAAGATATTGCCTTTTTCTAAAACATCTTCTAATCTTCTAACTTCAAAACCTTCCATTGCTGCTTGAAGAGCACAAATGGGATCTATCTCCGTTACAATTACCTTACAACCATAAGATTTCATAGACTGAGCCGAACCTTTCCCGACATCTCCATAACCACACACAACAACAGTTTTACCAGCTAGCATAATTTCTGTTGATCGCTTGATACCATCTGCTAATGACTCTCGACATCCATAAAGATTATCAAACTTAGATTTTGTTGCAGCATCGTTAACATTAAATGCTGGAAATAGAAGAGTTGCCTCTTCTATCATTTGCTGAATTCGAGCTACTCCTGTCGTTGTTTCTTCCGAGACTCCCATAATTTTTGGAACAATATTATGCCAATGGCTAGGATTTATTTTATGTACTTTTCTTAAAAGTTTTTCAATTACTATTTCCTCTTCAATATTAGAAGTAATATCTGGAAGCTTTTGATTATTATTATAGTAATTTTCTAATTGATATCCTTTGTGTATAAGTAATGTTGCATCACCTCCATCATCTACAATTAAATTAGGACCTAAGTTATTTCTAAAAGTCAAAGCTTGTAGGGTGCATTCCCAATATTCTTTTAAAGATTCACCTTTCCACGCAAATACAGGAGTTTTAGTTTTTGCAATCGCAGCAGCAGCTTCATCTTGTGTAGAAAAAATATTACAGCTTGCCCATCTAACATCTGCACCAAGATCTTTTAAAGTTTCTATTAAAACTGCTGTTTCTATAGTCATATGTAATGAACCGGTTAATCTTAAGCCATTAAGAGGTTTTGATTTGGAGTATTTTTTTCTTAATTCCATTAAACCGGGCATTTCTTTTTCAGATATATCAATTTTATCTCTACCTAACTTAGCTAATTTGATGTCTTTTATTTTATATGGTAAAGATTCAACAATCTTATTGGATTGTTTCTTCATTTTATTTTTTGTTTTAATTGATTTGTTCGTGTCAGTTGTTTGTAATCTCATTTGTCCTCTTAAAAGTTTAATTGATTCGCCATATCAGTATTTTCCCAAGCAAGATGGTTTTTACCAAAATGACCATAATTTGTTGTTTCAGTTAAGTCTAATTTAAATAGTTTAAATTTTCTTATGATACCTAAAGGTGTCAAATCTATATTTTTATAAATCCAATCTGATATATCATTTCTAACTTTACCATCACAGTAAACATATAGTGATACAGGCTCTTTAACACCTATTGCATAACTAAGCTGAATAGTAGCATTTTGTGAAACTCCTGATGCTACAATATTTTTTGCTAGATATCTTGCCATGTATGCGCCACTTCTGTCGACTTTTGTGCAGTCTTTTCCGCTAAATGCTCCTCCACCATGCGGTGCATAACCACCATATGTATCAACAATAATTTTTCTTCCCGTAACTCCAGTATCACCATCTGGTCCACCTGTTATAAAATTACCAGTAGGGTTCACTTTAAAGATAGTATTGTTATCAAACATACCATTCAATTCTGGTTTTATAATTTTTTCTACTCTTTTTTTAACTTCACCAGGATTATCTTTCAAATCT
>MDSZ01150369.1_pt1 | contig 14520 bp, 13 predicted proteins | sample 811201 | NCBI WGS metagenome assembly MDSZ01 (sample SAMN05326647, study PRJNA326480) | marine metagenome | isolation source: seawater | place: Indian Ocean: North | collected 2010
AAGTCTCGCCCCTTCTTGGACTTTCGTGATTAAAAAGAATACCATTACACGCAAAAATATTAAACGCTTCTCTATAATTAATGGTTATCCAATGTGCATATAATTTTGCAACACCATAGGGGCTTCTAGGGTAAAAAGGAGTATTTTCATCTTGGGGAGATTTAATTGTTTTTCCATATAACTCAGAAGTTCCAGCTTGATAAAATTTAATTTTTTTTTTAAAATTTGAATTTCTAATAATTTCCAATAATCTCAACGTACCCAATGCATCTGAATTTGCTGTATACTCAGGTTCTTCGAAAGATACGGCCACATGTGATTGAGCTGCTAAATTGTAAATTTCATCTGGTTTTATTGAGTTAATTATTCTTAATAAAGATAAACCATCTGTCATATCTCCATAATGTAAAAAGAAATCCTTTTTTTTTTTTAAATTTGACTCATAAATATGATCTATCCTTGCAGTATTTATCAAAGATGTCCTTCTTTTTATTCCATGAACTAAGTAATTCTTGCTTAGTAATAGTTCAGCTAAATAAGAGCCATCTTGGCCTGTAATTCCAGTTATTAGTGCAATTTTTTTCATATCTTTTTTTTGTTTTTTATATAACCAAAACTCAATAAAAGCCAAAAAATAGATGCTGACCATGTAGAAATTATTGAACCAGATGGTTTGATCGGCAACATATAACCTAATATTATGGAAAATAAAAATATTACATAAATCTTATCATCTGTTCTTATCAAAATATCTTTAACTAGAATATAGACTAATAAAAAAAATATTATTAAACCTATTATTCCTTGTTCAGAAAGAATTTCTAAAACATAATGATGAGGATGTGTTGAACATCCATTTTTGGTTGCTGCCTCATTTAATAATTTTTTACTAAAAAGAAACGAATAATTCTCACACTTTATTCTGAATTGCTTAAATCCATGACCATTAATTGGTTTATCATAAAACATTGAAGTCGCTGTTGTATAATGCATACCCCAATGGGTATTATGTATAAAATTCGTATAAGCTGATTTTAAATTTAATCCTCTAAAATGATTGTTTTCAATCTGATTATTTTCTGATTTATTCAATAAAACTCTTAAAGGATAGTCAAAATATCTTAATTTTAATTGATCGCTAAAACTTAATCCAATTATAGATATTACTAAAAAAGTTAAACTCAATATAGTTAACTTAAATCGTAAAGACTTTATAAATAAAAAAATGAAAATAATTGAAATTATAATATTCATTAATGAACTTCTTTCTCCTGTTATAAGAATAGAAAAAAATAAAATACTTAAAAGTATTAATAAATAAAAATTGTTTCTTTTATTGAAACAGAAAAAAAAAATAATTATTAAAAATCCAAATGAAGAAAGGTAACTTCCCAATATTAATTCATTGTTAAAAATTCCAGAATATCTCTCATAAATATCTTGATCAAAATTATATAGTCCTGGTTTAAATCCAAATAAATTAACATCAAAAATATATTGATAAAATAAGTCGAAGATAATTAACATTAAAATTATTAAATATATTTTTGATAATTTTAACAAATCGAGCTTAATAAATTTTGAAAAATATTTAAAAACTAAAGGTAATAATAAAAATCTTAAGTAATAAATGCTTTTATCAAAATATATAAAATTTAAATTTAAAAAATTATTAAAGACTTGAAATATCAAAAATGATAATAAAATTAAAAAATAAATTCTGTTATCATTAAAAAATCTAAAGTTTCTTGTTGAAATTATATGTACAAAAAAAATAATATTTAAAAAAACAATTGAAATATTTATAATTCCACTACCAAAAATAAATAATATAGGTAAAGATGCAACTATGTAAAAAAAAACTTTTTCTAAATTTTGATTTAGTTTTAAATTCATATGATGCAAGAAATATTTACATTTGGTATTATTTTATTTTTTTACACAATAATTTTTCAGAATAAAGAAAAATTATCGAAATTTCTAAAACTTGTTGATCATCCAGATAACAAAAGAAAAATACACACTAAGCCAACTCCTCTAATCGGAGGAATGATTATTATTTTTATCATCATAATAAATTTTTATAACTTTAAAAATTTTCTTCCTGAAAAAGAATTGCTAATTCTATTTTCATTAATTTTGATTTATTTCTTTATAGGTTTGGTAGATGATATTAGGGGGCTTAGTAGTTATTTTAGACTTTGCTTTTTGTTTCTAATTACTTATTTTTTTTTAAATTTATCTGAATTGTTTGTTTTAAAGGATTTAACTTTCAATTTTAAAAATTTAAAATATGAATTAGGTCCTATAAGTGTTTTTGTTTCAACACTATGTATTTTACTCTTAGTAAATGCTCTTAATTTATCTGATGGAATTAATGGTTTATCAACAACTTTGATAATTTCTTGGTTCATTTATATCAAATTTTTTCTTTTTAAAGATTTTTCCTACGTAGGAATTTCATCATTAATAATTTTGATAATAGTTTTTTATAATATCTACAAAGGTCAATTTTTTATGGGTGATTATGGTGTCACCGTTGCAGCTCTTGTAGTTGGTTTAATGAGTATAGCAAGCTACAATGTTCAAGAAAATGTAATTAATAAAATTTTTGTTGAAGAAATTTTTCTTCTGCTTTTTGTTCCTGGATTAGATATGTTTAGACTTTTTTTGGAAAGAATTTTAAAAAAAAAAGATCCTTTTTCTGCAGACAAAAATCATCTCCACCATATTTTGATAGCTAAATTGAATCTAAAATTAAGTTTACTGATCTATTTGTTAATATCATTCACACCAATACTTTTGTATAAAATTTTTCCAGTAAATACTCTTTTTTTAATATTGATTTATGCGTTTTTATATTTTGTAATTCTTAGTACAAAAATTAAAAAATATTTTTAATTAAAGTTTCTGAAAAACTTTGAAAAGAATATTTTTTTGAAATTTCAGAAGACTTTTTTTTATATAAATAGTAGATATCGTTATTACTCCATATTTTTTCAATACATTTTGCAATTGACTCCTCATAATGTGGATTGAAGTATATAACATTATTTGAACATTGTTCTTTAGATGCAAAAACGTTAGACAATATTACAGGACAATCATAATTAAATGCTTCAAGCTGAGGAATGTTTGTCGGCCCAAGAAAACTCGGATTAATTAAGGCTCTAGCATTCGAAATAAGTGAAGCCTTTTTTTTATCTGAAACAAAACCTTCAAATATAACATTTTTTTCTAAATTGAGTTTAAAAACTAGTTTATTGATTTCAGAAAAATTTTTTTTTTTATGACCTATAAGAACCAATTTTATGTCAGAAAATTTTTCTTTTAAAATTTTAATCGCTAATAAAAGTTTTTCATGATTTTTGTGACTCCAATATTGAGCTGGATATATTAAGTATTTACCATAATAATTTTGAGAAATTTCAGTTTCATCTTTTAAAGCTGAAAAATATTGGACTCTTATATTATTAAATTTACCATACGTATCTTCCACATGTTTTTTTCCTAAATTTGAATCAACTAAAACTCTATATGAATTTTTTGCAATTTTTTTGAATTTATAATCCCTATAAAATTTTCTAAAAAAAAATGAAGTTTCAGGAAAATTTGAATATTTGTGCATCAAATCATTAATGCTCACTATTGTTTTTCCTTTACAGATAATAGAAATAATATCCTGAGATGGAAAAATCCAAAACTGATTATTTTCAAAAAAAGTATCTGGTAACGATGGTAAAAGATATTTAACAAATATTTTAGGAAAACTTATAAAATTAAATAAAATCAAAAGCTGAATTATCGTAATTTGAACTAAACCTAAATTTATAAAATAATGATTTTTACTTAACTCTTTATTCCAAATCTTATTTGTGTAATAAAAATTTATTTGATGATCACTAAATTTTTTTTCAAGAGCTTTTATTATTAATTGTGTATACTGGAATGTACCACCCCATTCAGGGTGATTATTTATAAAAACATTAATTTTTTGATCTTTTTTTTCTAAATTTACTGTCATATTTGTCAATTATTTTACAAACCTTATTTAGTTCAATCATAGAATTACCAAGCCCACTAGGTAAATAAATTCCGTTTTCAAATAAGTATTTTGAATTTTTTAACTTATTTTTTTTTAATCTTAAACTTTTTTAAAAAAGGTTGTTCTGATAAAGGAAAAAAAAAATCTCTAGTTATTACACCATTTTTCTTCATGAAATTTTGAAAGTGATTTTTATTAATTTTTTTTGTTTTTTTTATAATAACTGGATATACCCAATAAATATTTGAAGAAATACTATTTTTCTTTAATGGTAACTGAAGGAAATCAAAATTTTTTAATTTTGAATTATAAAATTTACCAATTTTTTTTTTTAATTTTACATTTTCATTAAAATAATTTAATTCTGAAATTCCGTAAGCACATTGTATACTGCTCATTCTAAAATTACCTGATATTTCATAGTGTCTAAATCTAATTTTTTTCCCAAAAGATAAATTTCTAAGTTTTTTACATCTTTCAAAATATTTTCTATTATTTGTAAGTATACAACCACCTTCTCCAGTAGTAATTAATTTATTTGAATAAAAGCTAAAGGTACTTAGATCGCCAAAGTTACCTAAAAAAGAATTTTTGTACTTTAATCCAATACCCTCTGCGCAATCCTCTATAATTTTAAATTTATATTTTTTTTTTAAATTAAGAATTTCTTTAATATTTGATGCTAATCCATAGGTATGGACCATGATTATAGCTTTTATTTTTTTTGATAATTTTTTTTTAAAATCGTCTATACAAACGTTATAATCATCTAAATTCACGTCAACAAAAACTGGTTTTAGATTGTTTTTTAAAATTGCATTGAGGCAAGAAACTATAGTTAAATTTGGAAGCATAACATAGTCACCAGATTTTAAATTTAAAGAAGAAATTGCAATTTCTAAAGCAGAAGTTCCATTGGTAACACTTATTGAAAATTTCGTACCTATTTTTTTTGCAAAACTTTTCTCGAATTTCTCTACTATGGGCCCGTCTCCTGACACCCATTTAGTTTTTAATGCATATTCTATAAATTTATTTCTATGACTTCTGATTAATGGTCTATTGACTGGTATCATTTAGATTTTATAAATATTTAGTTTTAAATACAACTTTATCGGCTTTTGGATTGTAAGGACCTTGTTTTACTTCAACAAAAGATACATTACTTAAGGCTTTAAAACCATGCCCACAATTTGCAAGCAAAATAATATCTCCATCTTTAATTATTTTAGTACAAACAAACTTTTTTCTTTCAAATAAATATACTTTCAACTTACCTTTTTTTATTATTAAAACCTCTTGAGTATTGACAGTTCTTCTAATATTTTTTTTATGATAATGACAATTGATTATTTTTCCTTTTTTATGGGTCATTTGAGCAAGTTGTTGTGAGAATGAATTGGGCGTAAAGAACTTTATACCGCTAGTTTTAAAATTTTTTCTAATAATAATTGCTAGAATTATTTTATTTTTTTTTATTATTTCCATTCTATTAAAGAGGACAAATTTTTATTTTTGTAATGAAGATATATATAGAGTGTAATAGTATAGAATTCAATTATTAGATATATTTGTGAAAATTAGCTTTAAGAAAAATTTAATTCGCTTGTTTCCTAATCTTATAAGGGAAATATCAAATAATTTTCAGTATAATTCATTCTCTCACAAAATTGATAAGTTTGATGATTTTAGAAATGATTACGATTCTTTAAATTTTGTTAAGAAACTTGAAAGCTCATTTTTAATCTCTAAAAAAAATAATCATTTATTTGATAGAGATGGGCAGATTGTCCTACATAAAAATAATAATTTTAGATTATTAAAACATATAAATCAAATTACCAAAAAAAATAAAAAAAGTTATATTTTAGATTTTGGTGGTTCGTTATGTAATTTTTATAGAATTAATAAATTATTCTTAAATCCAAATTTAAATTGGATTATTGTTGACAAAGAACACACTGTAAAACTTGGAAAAAAATTATTCAAAAAAAATGAATTTAATTTTTTTTCATCTTTAAAAGATTTAGATCAATTTGTTAATACCAAAAAAATTTCAATAAATTTATCCTTATTTGGGAGTTCCTTGCAATATATCGAAAATTTAGAGGGAATATTAAGAACGATAAAAAGATATAACTGTAAGTATATTTTGATTGATCGCCAACCTATGCTTATGAGTGGTAAAACTTCTTATAGAGTGCAAAAAGTCCCTTTTTGGAGTGGTGGCCACTCATTTCCAGTTAAGTTATATAATTATAAAAACTTTATTGCGATATTTAAAAAACATAATTTTACTTTACTTGAAATGTTTAAAGGGTTTGGGAATGACTTTAAAGATGGAAAATATATAACACAGATTTACAAAAGATGTTCTTAATAAATAGTATTTATTCATTTATTTTATTACCAATATTGACTGTTATAGCAATTCAATCAATTAATACTCATTTTTATAAAAAAATTTATTTACATACAAATTTTTTCTTTGCTAATTTATTACTCACTGTACTTTCTATAACTTTTTTTTCTAACTTGATTCAGATCATTTTGTTTTTTGATAAAAATTTTTTTTATACGAACTTAAATATTATTAAACAAATATTATTAATATTATTAATTTTAAATTTTTTATATTTTTTTAGTTACTTTAAAAAAAATTTAAAAGATATTTCGATTAATCAAAACTCTCTCTTAATTGAGAAAAAAATTATTATTTATTTATCAATAGTATTTTTTTCATCAATAGGACTCGTTACTGATGCGGACTCATTAATTTATAATTCTAAAGTATCGAGAATAATACTGAATGGTTTCCCCATCTCATATTTTATTGATAATATTCATATATCCTTATTTGGTATAATAGAAATTTTTAATGTTTATCAAGAAATTCTTGGTACTTCTAATGTAAATAGAATTTTAAATATTTTTTGTATAATTAATTTTATTTTTTTTATTAAAACATTTTCTAAAAACTTGAAAAATTCAAACTTTTTTATCTTAAGTATTTTATCTATACCCGTCTTTGCAATAATTCTTAATCATGAAAAAACTTTTCTACTTCCATTATTTGCTCAATTTTCTATTTTTGTTTTTGTTTTTTTTAAGAATAAAATTAATGAAACAGAAAAATTTTTAATTATTTCAGCAATAATCTCAACATCTTTTTTCAAATTAAGTTTTATTTTATCAGGTTTGGTAATATTTATTTTTGTAATATATAAATTTTATAAACAAACAAAGATTTTAAGAATTTTTGCAATAACCATTTTATGTTTTGTTATTTTTGGATTACCACATTTTATATTTAAATTTTATCACTTTGGTAACCCTTTTAATCCTTTCCTCAACAATATATTTAGTAGTATTTTTAACGAAAATATTAATCAAAATTTCGCTAATTATTTAAGACAGTGGTCAAACAGTGGTTCATTGATTTATCCATTAAATTTATTCTTACCAGGCACTTTATCAAAAATACATAATATACTGGGTATTGGATTTTTTGTTATTCTATTATTAAAATTTAAAAAAAACAGACAAAATATCGAACTGCTTGCAATCTCAGTGGTTTCTTTAGTGCTAACAATAATTTTTTCCCAAAATTCACCAAGATTTTATGTTTTTTCTCTTATGTTATTCTCGTGTTTTATTTTGATAAATGATCTGAATTTTAGAAAATTATTGTCGAAAATTATTTTAATACAATTTATCTTTACAACATCTATAATTTCTTTGATGATACCCATTACAATCTCGACTAGTTGGTTGGGCGAATATTCAGAAGAATATAGGAATAAATTTATATTTAGGTATGAAATTAATCAAAAAATAAATAAATTAATTGGTAAAAATAAGTTTATAATTATCGATATACCTAATTATTATTCACAAAATTATGATATATCAATAATGACAACTATTCTTGCAAATAATAACGACGACATTAAAAACTTTAAAAAATTTCTAAATTCAAATCAAGTTGAATATCTAATTACAAATAATTTTGAAATACAAAAAATGAAATTTATTAATAAAAAGGAACGAAAAATAGACAACTTTTTAAAAAAATGTTTTAACAAATCTAAAATCAAAACGTTTGAAATAGAGGTCGCAAATAGAAAAAAACTTATTTTTGACAATAATAAAATTAATTTATTTTATGTTTATAAAAAAAATAAAGATTGTATATTTTAAGCATGAAAAAAAATTTAATTCTAGAAATATGTCAAAACCATAATGGATCAGAGAGCTTACTTAAAGAGATGATCCATGCAGCATCAGAAACTGGAGCTAAATTTGTAAAAATTCAGGACATACATTCAAGAGAACTTACCAATAGATCAAAATTTGATAAAGGGATTTCAAAAAATGGGAAAATTTATACTATAAAAAGACCGTTTAAAGATGAGTATAAGCGATTAAAAAAATTAGATATGACGAAAGATTTTATTTCAAATTTTGTGAAATTTTGTTCAATCTACAATATAAAACCCATGATTACCCCTTTCACTTATGGAAGCTACTACCGTATTAAAAACAAAGGTGTTAAATTTATAAAGATTGCTAGCTACGATTGTTCATCATTAAATTTTTTAGAAAAAATGAGGTCTCTAAAATTACCAATGGTAGTTTCAACCGGAGCAACTAAAAAAAGTGAAATTATAAATGCTAGTAAAACTTTAAGAAATAATTTATTCGCTTTTTTACATTGTGTTACTATCTACCCAACACCTTTAGATAAATGCAATTTACAGAAAATTAAATTTCTCAAAAAATATTGTAAAAATGTAGGATGGAGTGATCACACATTATTTGAAAGGGATAGGCATGCTGCATCTTTAACATCTCTATTATTAGGTGCATCAATTATAGAAAGACATTTTACTATTTTAAAAAAAACCAAAACAAAGGATGGTCCGGTTTCAGTTAATTTTAAAGAAGCTAAAGAACTAACTAATTATATGAAATATGATAACAAAAAAATATTACAAATTTTAAATGACGAATATAAAGACAAATGGAAATTATCCATAGGTAAAGGTAAAACAAACCTCAGTCATTTAGAACTTCTAAATAGAGATTACTACAGGGGTAGATTTGCTAAATTTGTGCACGGAAAACCAAATTATAACTGGCAAATAGAAAAGGGAGAATTATAATTTTTTTAGTAATCTCTTTGCGTCGTTAATTTGAGCTTTTTCACTAAAATTTTTTAAAACAACATAATTACTTTTTATTCCTATTTTCCTTAAAGTTTTATTGTTTTTTGAAATTGAGATAATTTTATTTGCAAATTTTTTTGGATTGTCCTCTAAAAAAATACTTTCATTATTTTTTAAAGGCAATCCCTCTGCTCCAATTTTTGTAGAAATAACAGGAATTTTATACATAGCAGCTTCCAAAATTTTAAATCTAGTTCCAGATTCATACAACAACGGAACTACAGCAAGATCAGCTACTTTAAAATATTTCTTTATACTTCTTACCCACCCAGTTGAAGTGATAATTTCTTTATTGAAATTATAATCTTCTAAAAACTTGTCTGAACCAATTCCAATTAAAAAAATTCTTAAATTTTTAATTTTTTTTTCGATAGTTGGAAAAATATTTTCTAAAAACCATTTTACCGAAACATTCATTGGAGAGGTTTTGGCCCCAAAAGATCCGGATATTATTATATTAAACTTACTTTTATTTTTATTTATTGGATTTTTTTTTATAGCCTCAACTGTATTTCTAAAGATATAAATTTTCTTGTTTAAAACTAAATTTTCAAAAATTTTTTTATCATAATTAGATACCGCAGTGGTAAAATCAGAAATTTTAATCATTTTTTTTTCAATAGATTTAAAAATTAAGCTATACAAAAAAATAATTGTTTTTTTAAAAAAATTTACATATTTTATTTGTCTCTCTACAAATTTAAAATAAACTGAGTCTGTATCTGCAACTATTTTTATATGTTTATCTAATTTTTTTATTTCTTTAATTAAAAAATATGATTGGCTTGCGTATGAAATCCAAATTAAGTCATATTCTTTTTTTTTTGCTAATTCTACAATATACTTTGCATCATCTTTTAGAAAAAAAAATTCTTTAAATCTCCATTGAAACGCTTTGATTAATCTGTTTCTTGAAAGAGATTTTTTTACACTGGGTGCATAATAAAGATTGATTTTTTTTAAGTAATCTTGCTTAATATTTTTTTGGTATCTAGGATTTCTAGAGACTACATCTACACTTGCTATTCTATTTAATGATTTAATCGATGTTTTTATTCTTAACAACTGTCCACCAGTAGAGTTATTCAACTCAATGCCTGATCTCGAACAAAATAGTATTTTTTTCAATTTATGATATTTATTATTTTTTAAAAACTTTTATATCAAAAAATTAAACTTGAACAATATATTACTAAAATGATAATTTCAGTTATAGCTTGTCCAAATGGACTAGGTCATTTTTACAGGCTTTTAGAAATTTCAAAAGTTATTGCAAAAAAAAATATTATTTATTTTTTTTGTTCAAAAAATCAGTTAAAAAAAATTGATTCAAAATTCAAAAATATTTCTTTTATTCCCATAATTAAAAATGCTAAAATTGATGAAAAAGATTTCGAATTTTTAATTAAATTTTATCACAAAGATTTATCTAAAATACAAGAAGTTATAAATAGTGATCTCATAATATCAGACAATTTAATCAATAAAATATATACTAAAAAAAAGTTTCTTTTGATCTCTAATTTTTTTTGGGGAAATAATTTTATTTCTGTATCAAGAAAAAATAAAATTTATCTAAAAATTGAAAAAAATTATTTAAAGAAAAATAAAGTTTTTCAAAATAAATATTTTGGCCATGATTTAAATTATAAACTCGATAAGTTAAACTTTAATTTTACTGGGAAGAAAATAAAAAATAATAAAATTAGACGAAATAAAATTTTTTTTTATTCTAGAAAAAATAATAAAAATATTCTTCATATGATTAAAGTTTTACAATCTAAATTTGAGATATATTCAAATAAATCTTTCCCAAAATATAATATTAAATATTTTGATTTAAACAAAGGATTAAGTAAATTTAAATTTTTATTAGCAAGACCAGGAATGGGATCAATAACAGACTCTATTAAATTTAATGTACCAATATTAAGTTATTTGGTCAAAGATGATTGTATTGAAATGTATAAAAACAATGAACTAATTAAAAAGTATAAAATTGGATTTGTATTGAATAAAAAAGAAAAAGATATAAATGAAATATTATTTTTAAAAAAAAATAAATATATCCAACTTCTTAAAAATTTAAATAAATTTAAATTTGGTGGAGAAAAACAAATATTAAATTATGTCAAAAATTTATAAAAAAAAAATTTTAATTGTTGGATTAGGATATGTAGGTTTAACATTAGGTCTGGCTTTAGCTAATAGAGGTTTAAAAATTTGGGGTTATGATAAAAATAAACTTATAATAAAAACTTTATTAAATAAAAAAAGTCACATTTTTGAAAAAAACATAAACAAAATTTTAAACAAAAATCTCCATAAAAATTTTTTTTTAACAGACGAAATTAACTCGTCTTTTGACACATATATTATAACTGTTGGAACCCCAGTAAATAATAAAAAAGCAAACTTAAAATTTATAAAAGAAGTTACAAGAAAGCTTGCTAAAAATATTCAAAATAAACCTCAATTAATTTATAGATCTACATTGCCGATTGGTACATGCAATAAAGTAATCATTCCTATTCTAAAAAAATATAATCTTGACCCTGGTAAAGACTTTGATATTTCCTTTGCTCCAGAAAGAACTGTTGAAGGTAATGCTATACAAGAATTAAGCTCTCTTCCACAAATTATATCTGGTTACAATTCAATCTCAATTGAACGATGCTCTAAATTGTTTGGATATTTAACAAAAAAAATTTTTAAAGTAAAAAATTTTGAAACTGCAGAAATTGTAAAGTTAGTCAACAATTCCTACAGAGATCTTTCTTTTGCTTATTCAAATCAAATAGCAATGATATGTAGTAAATATAATTTGTCAGCGAATAATGTTTTGAAAATATCAAACAAAGATTATCCAAGAAATGTCATTCCCATACCAAGCCCAGGTGTAGGAGGCCCTTGTTTAACAAAAGATCCTTATATTCTAGGAAATGAAATTAAAACAAAAAAAACTAATATTTTTGAAATTGGTAGATCAATAAATAATAAAATTGTAAGTAAATTAATTGATATCGTAAAAAAGAATTGTAAAAATTATAACGAAAAAATTTTGATTTGTGGTCTATCATTCAAAGGCTATCCAGAAACAAAAGACTACAGGGGATCTGGCACATTAATGTTTATTAAAAAACTTGAAAAATACAAATTAGAACTTTTGGACCCTCTTTTTTCAGATAAAGAAATAAGAAAACTTAAAGTTAAGCCATTCAACAAAATTAATAAATCTTTTAACAAAATAATAATACTTAATAATAACAAATATTTTAAAAGCAAAGCCTTTCAAAGAAAAGTTTTAACTTTGCTTAAAAAAGATGGTGAGATTTACGATTATTGGGATATTTTTGATAAAAAACTATTAAAAAAAAATATTAATTATTTTCACATAGGTGAAAGTTAATTTTTAAAATAATTTTTTATAAAAATTTATATATGGAAAAATTAAAAAAAAAAATTCTTGCTATAATTCCAGCTAGAAGTGGGTCTAAAGGTATTAAAAATAAAAATATCATTAAGATTAAAGGTAAGCCTTTAATTTTTTATACTATAAAAAGTGCTAAGGACTCTAAAATGATATCTGACCTTATAGGTAGCACTGATAGTAAAAAAATAAAAAAAATATTTGAAAAATATAAAGTAAAAGTTCCTTTTTTAAGACCAAAAAAATTATCAACAGATAAATCTTTGATTAAAGAGACACTAATCTTTTGTTTAAAAAAAATGGAGAAAATTAAACAAAAAAAATATGATTACATTGTTCTTTTACAACCAACAGCTCCAAACAGAGCAAAGAATGAAATAGATAAATGCATAAATAAAATTATAAAAACAAAAGCAGATAGTTTAATTAGTCTATCCCCATTAGATGAACCCCATCCTTTAAAACTTAAAAAAATATCAAAAGGCATTGTTCAAAATTATCATAGAAATGCAAAAAATAATGTTCCAAGGCAATCCTTACCAAAATTATATAAACCCAGCGGCAACATCTATATATTTAGAAGAAAAAACATACTTAATAGAGACCTAAAAGGAAGAAAACAAATAAGTGATGTAATAAATTCAAAAAATCATCTAAATATTGACACAAAAGATGATTTAGTTTTAGCAAAAATAAAATTAAATGCGAAGTAACATTTAAATTTACCGTGAAAATTTACCGTGAGATAAAAAAAATAATTAGACTTTTGTTTTCAGAAGTAGGCATAATTAGATCAAAATTGAACTATGCAATAAACTATTTGATTTATTTTAAGTATAATAGAAATATAAATAACTCTAATAATCAATATAAATATTTTGATAAAAATAAATTTCTTGAAACTGGTTTCTCTAAATTTAAATTTTTTAATTTTACGATAGATGAATATAAAATCTTAATTAAAAAAATCCATGATAAAAAAAATGAGACTTCTTTTAAAGACTATTGGAGTGATATTTTTTTTGATGAAACTGAAATTAAAAAAAAAATAGCTGATCAAATTCTATCTACAGAAATTTTTGAATTTGCAAAAGAATATTTCGGCAAATTACCAATGTTAAGATCGATTTGTTGTTACTATACTCCTGGTATGAAAAAAATTGATACCAAATCCTCAATGAACTGGCATAAAGATCTACATCATAAAAAACTTATTAAAATAATGTTATTTGTTTCTGACGTATTTAAAGAAAATGGCCCAACAACTATAATCAACAAAATAGACTCAAAAAAAATTAAATATATTAATTATCCAGATTATTTTAGCGATGAAGATTTGAGAAACCAAAACAAAGAAATCAAAATTGAAGAATTGACTGGAAAAAAAAATGAAGGTTATATGATTGACACTGCTAATTGTTTTCATATGGGATCAAGATCAAATTTAGATAGAACTCAAATAATAATTACAATATGTCCGTATCCATCGAATCTTTCACCTTTTAAAAATATAAATTTAGATCCGAGTTTTAATAACTTTAATAAAAATCTTAATAAAATAATTTAATGATTTTAACTTTAAAAAAATTTTTTTGGTTACTTGGTAAAGAAAAAAAATATTTTTTATATTTAATAATCCCATTTATTTTTATATCTTTTCTTGAAGCATTATCAATTGCACTTATTATTCCTTTGCTTAATATATTGAGTGGAGAAACAATATCAGATGATAGAGTATTAAGCTTATTTGATAAAATACCAGGACTTAATAATTTTTCAGTAGATATAATACTTTCATTTATAATTTTATTCCTATT
>MDSZ01009470.1_pt1 | contig 14519 bp, 20 predicted proteins | sample 811201 | NCBI WGS metagenome assembly MDSZ01 (sample SAMN05326647, study PRJNA326480) | marine metagenome | isolation source: seawater | place: Indian Ocean: North | collected 2010
GTGGTGGTGCCGGCGGAGTTGGCGCAGCTGGCGTTGTAATCGTTGGAGCTGAGGGCAGCTTAATTTTGGGTGGAACGCCACTGGGCAAGCTCACTGGGTCAAGTTTGATTTGCAGCGGTGAACCAGGCAGACCGGTACCGAGCGACTCAGGGAGCGCATAATCCTTGGTGTTTGGCACAATTTCTGTGGTGCATCGACAGTTGGGGTGCGCTGGCGGATTTCCCTGATAACCAATTGAGAAGTTCTCTTTGATGCCAACCATCTGGCCGTTCATTGGCGTGCATATGTCGCACACGTCAAAGCGACCAGTGGTCCAGATCTTCTTGGCGCTGCTTTGAAGCAAACCAGCTGAAGCCATTTGGTTGTACGACTCTTGTTTGCCTTGATTGCTGGCTCGCATGATTTCGGTTCGAGCGATCATCTTCGCTCTTGAACGTCGCAGCTTTGCACCGTATTTGTCAGCGTCTGCGATGACTTCAACCAAATCTTTGCCGGCATCAGCGAGTTTCTCAGCTCGGTGATACACAGCCATTGCCCACGGTTCTGTCAAACCCTTGATTGAGTTAGCGAACGGAGCCATGCCAGCAATAGGTGGACCGGGTATCTCTTGCAGAATCTCAATCAACTTGCTGCTTGTTTGTGCGCTTGTCAGACCATCACTAAACGCTGCACCTATCACGGCTCGCACAGCTTTGACTTGTTCACCGGTCATCGTTTTCGCCATCAGCTGAGCTGATTCGTTTTGCGCCCATTTCAGAGCTGTTGGTGATGCTTGCCCGAAGATCTGTTTTGCTGCGAACTGTGATGGAAGCTCTGTTTCAACGGCTTTGCCAACGTTTCGAAGATGCCGAACGACTTGTTCTCGCACGTCGTTGAACTCAACAAAGCCAGTTTCGTCAAGCTGGTCAAGTAAAACCTCAGCAAACAATGGTTCAAACTCAGCCATATGAACCGCAATATCTAGGGCAAACGTGCCACCGCCGGGAACCGTTAAGCCTTCAACGATGATGTCTGTTGGGAGTGTCTCGTAGGCCACCGTAACCAATCGAGCAATCTGTTTTTCTCTGACGTTTAATCGAGGATCGCCGGTCTTTCGATCCGCTGGATCCTTGCGGCCTCGCTTGATGACGCTCTGCGTATGCACCACGTTTCGGGCAGCTGTTTGACGCGCTCCGGCGGCTGTCCGGTTGCTACCACCATTGACCGGTATGCGTTTAAGAACGTGACGACCAGCGGTTATGCGTATGGCATCACGTCGTCGACTAGACATCCTCTGCTTCTTGAGCTGGTAAACCAGCTGATTGCCGCAAATAGTTTTCGAGGTTCTCGTCTGGGAATAGCGGTGCGCCAGCTCCAGACAGCTGATTGATGAACGTACCGAGCGCACCCAGGTCAATGTTTTTGGGTGGCGTGTAATTAAGCTCGGGCATTTTTGTTTCATCCATTCCGTTAATTCGAATGAGTCGAGGAATGCCGTAGGCGTTGAATACTTCAGTTATTGCGTCAAGCCAGGCCGAAAGCGAGCTGATGAACAATTCAATCTTCGAGACCGACAGAGCTTGTGTACCAGTTGCTTGATGACCCAACAAAATGAAGTCAGCCAGGATCGACATGGCAATTCGCTGGTCGTAGCGCTGAATGATTGCGTTTGTGTCAAATTGCCGGCGGCCACCAGTTGACAGCAGCTTCAAGTCGTATGCGAGATTGCCAGTGTCGGGATCGTAGGCCAGGGGAAAGACAATGCCTTCTTGTTCGTCACGTTTGATGTTTCGAACGAGCTGTTTGATTGCGTCCAGAGCTGATGATTCAGCGGTTGTTGCGTTATCGCTCAACAGCTGTGGTGGCACCATCGCTACCGGTAGACCAGCGAGATCTCGTTCAATGCCGATGGCTTCGATCTCTTGAATCTTTGTTTTGTAATACCAAGGCACGAAAGCGTTTCGCAGCACCGACCGGCCACGAGGATCGTTGTATTTGGTGCTTGTTCGAAACAGCAACATTTTTTCAATCGGTATGAACACGTTGTTTCTGCCGAATGTTTCACCCAGAACTTGTTGCTGAGTGACTCCGTGAATGCCGCCGTTCGCGTCAATGTCCCAGTCGTAAATCGTTGATTGGCCTCGTATTGGTAGCTTCTTCCAGCCAATCAGACCGTCGTTGTACCGGCTCGGACTGTCTCCGCCTGAACCTTCACGTCGCTTGTAAACGATTTCGTGAACACTGAAGCCGTATGTCAAGAACGACAGAATTGCTCCGAGCGTTTCATCCCAGCTTTGAGACATATCACTCAAGCAGCTCGCCACAAATTCGGCGTAGTCGGCTGCCACAGGATCATTGATATCGCTGGCATCAATTGACCAGTCAACGCCTCGAATCATCATTTCGACTGCGTGCAGAATGGCTCCCACTACGGGATCGTTGTCAGCCATTTCTCGGTAGTTGGCAACTCCTTGCCGGCCTTGCAGCTGACGCAGAAAGTCCTCTTGCACTTTGCCGCCGTATTGAACCAGGCCAGACGTGCCGACTTCCATAAAGTCTGTTGAGGATGCTTTGGCTTTGCCGATTGTGCGTTTGAAACCCTCGTCGACAGCCATGCTGATCCTCCGTTACGAACTGGTTACGACCTTAGCCGTAAGCGGTTTGGTGCTGTTGTAGCGCAACCAAACCGTCACAATCAAAGAAAACAATGACCAGAATCACAATCCTCTGGTCCATCTCCTTCAAAGTCAAAGCGCTGCTGATCATCTAGCTCGGCGAGCTTGCCTTTACGCCACAAAGTTGCTGTTCGACCAAAGTGTTTTTCGGCTCTCTTGGAAAGTTCAGCTTCTAGTTCAACTGTTTGTGCAAAGAGAACTGGCTGCTGTTCTTTGAGATCTCGGAAATAGTCAGTGGAGTGATAGGGGCAGTAATAACAGGCCGAACGTGGTGCCGGCGGTAGTCCTGCGTCGTTCACGATGTCTCGGCAATCACGTCGTCGCATCATTAAATCAAGCAACGGGTACTCCAGAACTTTGAACGGAACTCTGCTATCTCTCGCTCGCTGAATCTCATCCACTGAAATGCCCATACCGCATTCAGCTGGTTCTTCTTCCGTTGCGCCTTGTTTCTTCAAATATTTGTCAATCACGTCAACTTTCCAGTCGTGCGTGCAATGCCTTCGCCACGGCATACGTTCTTCGCCGAGATAAACCGGAATGGGAATCGCTGAAGGTAAGCGATCTATGTGTTCCAGAATTGAGTATTGAGAGCCGTCTTTCCAAGTCTTTTTGAGTGTGATGATTTCAAGACCATGTGCTTCTGCGTAGGGAATGTGGACTTCGTTCAAATACTCGTACGTTTCAGGGTGTTCGTCACCCGTATCAGCAAACAGAAACGTTGAATAATCAATCTTTCCTTGACCAGCTAAAACCAAAGCAGCTGTTGATTGAACGCCGCCTCCAAACGAAAACACTTTCATCACAATCTCCATTTCGAGGGTGCTGTCATCGAGAACGGCACCACCGCTGGTGCTTCTTTCGGCCCACTGATCATCAGTTCCGTCAACGCCCAGACTAGGGCATCCAAACGATCTGGTGAGGCCGATTGATCTGGTACCCAAGAACAGAGCTGGTCCTCCAGCTCGCCATGAAAGCCCAAATGATGCACACGGCCTTGTTCATACAGAGCCGCCACCGGTTCGGCTCGAGTTCGTTTGCCTCGACTTGCGTGAACCATCTTCACGGGAGCGTTCAGATCCACTGTTCTCAGCGTATGAAGCACCATATCGCCGCCTTGGTTTGCTTCTGCGACAATGCGATCTGCTTTGTTTGCGTGATATGCAGCGATGGCCGCTGTTCCCCAATCGTTTGGTGTGCCTCGAATTGACCGGTCATCGAGAACATACCCGTGGCCGTCGGCTCCGATACCGGCAACAACGATGCCTGTTTCAGCGTTGGCCGCTTTAGAACCAGCTGCCGGGTCAATCGCAACAACGACTCGTTCAAGCTCTGGCGTAGCTGAAACCCTTAATTCTTCTAGGTTGTCTCTGTTCCAAAGCGCTCCCTCTACATCGTCAAGCACTTCTGCATAGAGTTCTTGCCGGCCGAGTCGAGTGCCTTCGTATCGGCTGGTGATTTCGTCGAGAAATGAGCTGGCCAAATTTGCCTGGTTGTCGAATGTTGATCCGGTGGTGGTGATCACCGATTGGTCCTCGATGGCTAAGAGCTGACGTACTAGCGGTATTGGCTTTGGCGTGGTGGTTACAACAGCTCGGGGCATGTCACCAATACGCAGGCCAAACATGAGCATGTCCCACGCTTCTGGGTATCTCCAAGCAGCCAGCTCGTCGGCCCAGGCCAAATCATGGTTTGGGCCACGTAACCGGTCTGGTTCATCAGCTGAAAACGCTGAAGCCACAGCTCCGTTGTGGAATGTGACGCGCCGTTTCGATGGTTCGTACCGGGGGCGTTGCCCGGGAGGAAATATGCCGAGAAGCCCAGATTCGCCCTCGATCATGGTGTCTCGAACATCAGCAGCTGTCGGTCCGACCAGAGCAATATGCCCAACCGAGCTTGTGTTTACTTGCTCCCGTATAAATTCAGCTCCAGTTCGAGTCTTGCCCCAGCCACGACCGGCCAAGATCAGCCAAATTCGCCAATTGCCTGGTGGCGTGGCTTGAGCTGGCCGGCGATGAACTTCCCACGAATTGAGTATGGCCGCTTTCTCGAAATCGCTCAGATTCTCGATAACCAGCTGACGGGCTTCTTTGGGCAGCTGATTCAGCTGCTGCCACAGCGATATCTCAGTCTCTATCGTCGTCATTTGCGCTCAGACCGTTCTGTACGCCGTTCTCAGACGCTTTCGGTAGCCCATTGAGTGGTTGTGCAGCACCGTTGCTTGTGGCTCTCTGCGCTTCTTCCATGCGTTCTCGTAGCATTTCGCCGATATCAGTGATGATTGGTTGACCGTCTTGACCGGCAACTTCGACTTGCCGGGGCGCATCCAGGCCATAAAGTGCCGATTTGCGTTGCGAAACACGCAAGGCCGAGTTGACCAAGAGCGCTATTTCGCCCACGTCGAGCTGGCCGTCAGCCAAAATTCGTGCAAACAGCTTGCGCCACAGCTGTTCAAGACGTTCACCTTCAACAGTTCGCAGCTCGTCAACGCTCTCTCGACCCCACCATTTCAACGCTCGGTCATAGGCCATCTTTGCGCCAGAGCGTGAAGAATAGCCAACCTGGTCAGCGATTTCGTCGAACGTTGCGCCAGCGGTTTTCAGCTGAACAACTTTGCGATACTTGTCAGCAACTTCCGGCGTGAGAGCGGGTGTTTGTCCTCCTGCCATGTTCACAGCCTAGTGTTCACAGCTTGTGTTGCCCAGTAGTTGATCGTGATAGTCCGAGCTGGCGTCGCCTGCGTACTCGAAGGCCATGGTGCGTCTGGTCTGGTATGTGGTGAGTTTGCGGCCTGTTTCTGCGTATTGGATGTTTGTGTTGAGTGTCTTGGCGCCCATGACGTGTTGTTGTGTTCTGCCTTTGTGCGTGATTGCCCAGTTCTGTGAACGGTTTAGTGTTGCGATCATGCCGGGGTGTGAGGTTGTGATGGTGAAGCGTTCTCGTTCGTGCCGGTATGCGGCTCCGAGAGTGTCGAGGAATACACGGCCGAGGCCGAGTCCTTGAAAGTCTGGTGTGACAACGATTCGGGAACAGCGACGAATGTTCTTCGCCTTGGCGTGTGGTTGACGCATTTCAGCGAGTAGTGCCGCTGGTATGCCGTTGATTGTGCCTAACCAGGATCGACAATGGCTTGCCAGTACGTCGCTTAGATAGTGATGACGAGAGAACGTGCGCCAAATACTACGGTCGCAGGGTTTGATAGCGAATTTGACTTGTGGACGGGGTTGAACCGACCTCCAAGTGAAAGTGCCGTCAAGCATGTCTAATGTCCAGTCTGGTTGTAACCATTCAGCGATGTCGTAGTGACAGCTGACCGCCACGAGCTGCTGGTTTTCGCGTCGTACGTGTTTGGCTACCGCATTTGAACCGACTTGTGCGACGGTTCGATCGACCACTGAGGTGAACTCGTCGAGACAAACCAGCTCGTCGCCAGCTCGGGCCAGCGCAAGCGCTGTTTCTACCCGGAAACGTTCACCGACCGACAGAGCGTTGATTGGTCGTAACCAGGCCGGAGGCGAGGAAAACCCTACGGAAGTCAGTAATCCCGTGATTTTGTCTGTGTCGAGCTGGTCGGGAAATAAGTCGAGTACGGCAGCTGTTGGGTTGTGTTCAGCTGGTTCGGTGATTCCGAACAGTCGGTCAGCTGCGGTTGATTTACCGGTTCCGGAGGGGCCGACGATGAGGCCGACGTTCCAGGGTTGGTCTAGTTCAACCGGCTCATGTTCAATAACGGTGTGGGTTCCGTGATCGTCGTCGAGGTCGAACATTCCTCGAACTTGTAGGACTCGAGGGCTGACCTCGATGGTTGATTTCAGCTCGTGAGCGGTCATAGCAGCGACGCTTTCACGTTTAGACCGTTATCGGCCAAGAATTGCAGCGTTTGGCGTTGATGTTCGTCGCTTTCACAGATCACCACAATCTGATAATCAACGCTCAAATCTTGAGGATCGGTGTCTAGATCAGGCAAATTGTTCAAGCTGGCTAACATTTCGGCTATGTCGTCGTCGCCCCAACCGGTGCCGTCGAGCTGATCAAGAGCTTGAACGTCGGTTAGCAGTTCGAGAAGCAGCTCGTCGTCGTAAACACCGAGGTCTGATGTACGGTTATCCGCTAGAAGTATGCGTTTGGCTTCATCGTCGTCGCAGTCGATAAAGATGACCGGCACCTCGGCCAGCTGTTCGGCCTGCGCCGCTCGAAAGCGGTGATTGCCAACCAGAATGTGACCGGTGCTGAGCTGAACAACCAGCGCACCAAAGAAACCGTTGGCTCGAATTGATTGCTGAATTGCGTCAATATTGCCTCGGCGAGCGTTGTCCGGGTGCGGTTTTATGCGGTTTTGGTCAGTTGGAACCAGCTCAATCTGTGGCGAGCTGGTCTGGAGCTGGCTCGGAGCTGGCGTTGAGCTGGCCGTTTGCCCTTCGGGCGCGTTTGACATTGAATCTTTGCCTTTCTGTTAGTCCGCCCCATAATCCGTAATGAATGTTGTGTTCAATGGCGTATTCAAGGCAATGACCTTGCACCGGGCAGACATCACAGAGCTTTTTGCCTTTTGGTGGCAGTCCTTGAGCTGGATAAAACCAGTCCAAAGGCGCATCTTTGCATTTCCGGTGCCGCCGGATAAGCACCGGGAGCGGTGGCGGTGCTGCAAATTCTTTGAAGTCGAAAGCGGAGTATCGTTGATATACACTCCGTTTTTCCATGATCCGACAGGGTAGACCCCTTCAGCGGTTTGTGCGTGATCATGTGGAAAAATGTTGTTCAGCTGACTGTTCAGCCCGATATTTTCTGACTTCTTGTTGAATGGTCATCTTGTGTAAACCAGTTGCCGCAGCCAGCTGTGGGTACGTGTAACCGCGGTTTTTCAGCTCGGCGAACAACGCTCGCCGGTCTTTCGCTACTTGTCGCAGTCTCTCGTTCGAGTGCGAAATGTCGTCGGTCATTTCTGCGGCCATTGCAACCAGCTGAATGTCCAGCGGATCGTCGGTTTGTATTCTCGGCATGTCAGCCTCCTGCGGCTCGCACATTGGCGGCCATCGTTCTTGTTGAATCAATCTGTGTTCGTAGCGCCATCAGCTTCTGCTGAGTCGCTTTTTCTTGTGCTTCTGCGAGTTTCCAGGCATGGAAAGCCGAAGCTGAGGCTAGATGAGCCAGTGATTCCTTCTGACTGACCGTTCCCTCTGGTGATTTGACTATCGCTCGATGATATAACCGCTTGTATTCAGCTTCTGCTTCAGCTCGATCTACGGTGAGTTTGGCGAACGATTCGACTTCGCTTTCGAGCCGGCTACCTAAATTGAGAAGATGCTGTTCAATGTCGACTTGATACAGGGGTTCAGCTGACGACATATTCAATCTCCTCAATGACCAGACGTAAACCGTCCAGCTCGCCTACTTCGGTGGGGAAAAACGTCAACGCTCGAACGAATCGAGGATCGTCGTCGATAAGAACGCCGGCGTCGACTAAACCGTCGATGGCCGCTTTTACGGCTGGGAAACAAGCTCCCACGTCCATCATGTTGCGTTTGTTCTTTGCCAAAGGCGTGGCGTAAATCTTCACCGCTGGTAATTCGGGCAGCTGTTGTGCTTTAGCCATCCAACCGAATGATTCGCGCATGTCTTTGACATGACGCGCACGTTCCATGTGATGCCAACGACGTTCTGTGTTGGAAGTCCACGGACGTGAGCCATGCAGCTCAATGACGTATTGCACCCTAGAAAGGTTCCTCGTCTGGTATTCGGTCAAGCGGTCCGGGTGTCGCTGGTGCCGATGGTCGTTGACTACTTGGCCCCCATTTGACGGATAATCCAGCGTCTTCGACCGTGATTCGAGTTGCTGTCCGTTTGCCTTCGTCGGCTTCCCACTCGGAGTACGTCAATCGTCCATGCAGAATCACGCGATCGCCTTTCCGCCAACCGGTCATGTTTTCTGCCAGCTCGTTCCAGGCTACGCAGTCAAAGAAATGACCGACTGATTGCCCGTTTTTGTCTTTTGAGTTCCATGCAATGCGGAAATTGCAGACCTTAGAGCCGCCGGCATCCCGAATTTCTGGATCTTTTGTCAAGTTCCCGCTGAGTGCCATTGTGTTATCGAAGCCCATGATTCTCCTTCTTTGGGAAACCACAGCCTAGCACTAGTGCTGACCGTGTTGAAGTATTAGCAAAACCACGGGAAATGACCCCACAAACAAGGATGTTTGATAGTGCAGCCACTGTCAGATAGACTGATTTTCGACAGCAACCAACAAGGAGAGCTTTCAATGCTCAAACTAAATAATGCAAATCAAGTATCAGCCACTCCGTTGAAAACCAAAAGAGCGGATGAGCTTGGACTTGGTGATCGAATTGTGATCACACGAACCGACATCACAGGCACCGTACAAATGGAACTGTGCGAAGTGATTCTCGCTTCTAAAAGTTTGTCGCGAACGCCCGTCAAGTTGCGAGTTCGCCCTCTGAAGGCAATGACTGGCGGCCGAGTCGCAAGTGATCACGCTACGTTTCGCCCCGTTGAAGCCAACGAGTTAGAAACAATCACTTTCGCTGCGCTTGACACAGAAGTAACGGTGGTTTCCTAATGACGACCATGACGAAATGCTGCAACGCATACTCCACGTACCACGACGACGAACTTGTTTGCAAAGTTTGCTTTGAAAACGTTGAAGTCGGAGAGGGCGACGGCGTAGAAATCACTGAAGAAGATACTCAGTGGGCGCGTCGTCGCACTCTCATTGCAAAAATTATTGGCACAAAGGCCAATGGCCGTTGCACATGGGAGGATCTCGGTTTTGAGCAAATAGAACAGCTTGAATGCCCTGACTGTCTCGTTTGGCAAAACTCTGAACACGTCTGCGACTCGTGCGGACTTGAGTTTCAAGAAAGCGTGCGAACATCATGAGTGACCGCGATCGCATAACGAAAAGCGTGTCCAACGCTTTGTACGAACTGATACGTGTTGACTTGCTTAACGGCAACAGCAACTTTGATCAGCTGATAGCCGCCTACATCGTTCGAATCTTGGACAACTTTGACGAACGACTAAAGCAGCAAACGTGGTCCGTTAATTACGAACGCCCTGATGATTGGGTGTCTGACCAGCTGAAACTTCTCGTTAAGAACTTGGAGTGGATTCGTCTTGAACGATCAGTTGCAGCAGATGAGAAGGCGACCAATTCATGAAACCGACCACAACTTATTACGGATCGCCACCCTACAAAATCGAAAGCGACGGACTCACATTTATCAAAGTGATCAACTTTCCAAACAACGAAAGCATGTGGGTTCAACAAGTCTCAGGCGACGACAACAACGGCACAGGACGCATTGCGAACATTCCGTTGATGTCAGACCTAGAACTTGACGCTCTGATTAAGTACGGCGGCGGGACAGACAGCACAAAGCCCTCATTTATACAGCTTGTTTGATGGTGACTTCTGGCCGTTGGATGTCTCATCCTGCGGTCAGACTGGTGTTATCAAACAGAAAGGACAAACACTAATGACAGACCCAAAGAACGCAGAACTTCTGCGTGAACTACGGGCAAGTCTTGACAGTGTTGGCCCTGACACTGACGTTGCAAGAGTCGTCATTGACTCGCTAGCTGCGATCAGTAATTGGGTCAACACCGTTGACGCTACGCCCTCCGAGCTGGCACGAATGTTGCCAGAACTCAAAGAACACAGCGATCATGTCAGCGCCGCTCTTGGTTACATGCAAGACGAAGTTGCTGAATATCTCATGTCGAATGGCGGCACCGCAAACGTCGCCATCGGAGAAACCAACTATGTGTTCACAGCTGAAAAGCGTGTGAGCCGTAAAGCAATTGACCGTGATGGGCTGATCCTGGCCGTTGAACGTGCCTCTGGCGATCCCAAGCATCGTGTCGTTCCTGAAACTGGCGAACTGTTGTCAAGCGACGAGGCGAAGTCTCAGCTGCTGAAGAAAGCATTTCGTATGGAACCACGTTGGGCTGAACTCAAGAAACTTGACATCAGTGATGATGAGTATTGCGAGAAAGCATGGAGAACCGCTCTTTCCATTCAGAAAGGAGTGCCGACGCTATGACCGACGTAGAACGTTACGAAGCGGAAGCGATATCGGTCGCTGATCGTGTTGACAAGCGAGCTGAGTGGCGCATGATGGTTGAACAAGCCGAAATGATGGCGCAAGCCGGCATCATTCCTGCTGCATATCAACGCAACCCTGCCAACTTGATTGCCGCAGGGCTAGCTGGTCAAGCATTCGGTTGGGACATTGCGACCTCAATTCGCAACTTTCATATCATTGAAGGAACCACGTCAATGCGTCCAGAGGCGATGCTTGCACTTGTTCGTGGTGCTGGTCACAGCGTTGAAATTGACTTCAGCGACGGTGCAGCCCGCGCAATGGGTACGAGAGCCGACAACGGCGACGAACACACGGCCACGTTCGACATGAATGACGCTGCCGCAGCTGGTTTGACGAACAAGAAAAACTGGAAACAGTATCAATCAGACATGCTGCAATGGCGAGCGGTTGCGAAGCTGTGTCGTGCTTTGTTTGGCGATGTCATTCTTGGTGTCAGCTACGTGCCTGAAGAACTCGGGGCAGTTACTGACAATCGTGGTGATGTTGTTGACGAGTGGGACATGATGGACGAGTTTGTGTCCGTTGCGGCTCCACAAGCCAAACAACGTCTGCTTGACGCTTGCGACGGTAACAAAGACGCTGCCAAAGAGATTTGGGAAGCTGTCGTTGTTACTGATCATCGTGAACGTACAGGCGGCGATCAGCCCATCATTTCGATCAGCGAAACCGAAATGAATGAGTGTTTGACGTTCGCTGAGAAGCTGCAAGACGTAGAAGATGGCGCTCTGCCGTTGGATGCCTTGACCGAACATTCAGCTGACTAAGATAAAAGACCCACCGGCGCTTCAACTTTGCCGGTGGGTCTTTTGTAATACATCGCCTGTGGGTCAGGACGAAAGGATGACAGTGACAAACACTACCAAAACGCGCCGTTGGGAACCAGACAGGATTAGCGTTCCAGCTCAGATTCTGAATGTGCCAATGTCACCCACCGCTTTGCGTTTGTGGATCGGATTAGCTGCATTCGCTAATCGTGAGAACTGTTGTTGGCCTAGCACTCGGCGGCTCGTCGAACTTATGCCTGAAGGAACGAACGACGGATCTGTCCGCCGAGCCAGAGCAGAACTAGAGAAACTCAATCTGTTAGTTGTCACTCCTCGCTTTCAAAAGGGGCGACAGACCAGCAACTTTTATGAACTCAGATACCCCGACAAGGCGCGCCATACTGCGCGGGGGGACTCGCGCGAGACTGCGCGGGACGAGTCGCGCAAGACCGCGCGCCCATTGAACTTATTAATAGAAGAACCTAGAAAGAAAGAAGAACAAGAGCGAGTTTTGGCTTTGTTTGACACGTTCTGGGATGCGTACGACAAGAAGCGTGGCAAGAAGAACGCCAAAGTTCAGTGGATCAAACAAGTTACGACCGAGGAAACAGCCAACGTTGTCATAGCTGCTGCGATAGCCCAGAAAATCAACGTCGAACAGAAATATCGGAAAGACCCCGAACGATGGTTGCGTGATCATCGTTGGGAGGACGAGCAAACTGTTTCCAGTCAAAGCGGCATGGGGACAATTTCGGTGCTGCGCCAGCTCGTTGAAGAAGAAGGACTCAATGATTGACGAATCACAGAATCGCAAACACGCGATTGCTGCCATCGCAAAACTGGCTCTCGCTTTCGGCAAAGACTTGAACAAAGAACAAGCTGATATCTACTTGACATCACTTCGGGATTTGACAAGCGAACAGCTGACATCAGCGGTCAACAAAGTTATTTCCAATGAACGCTACTTCCCTGCGATAGCCACATTGCGTTCAGCTGCGCTTGAGAACGCTTCTCAGCCATCCGCAGAGGAGGCGTGGGGCATTGTAAGCGAGCGAATCAGAACCCAAGGCAGAGCCGCTGGAGCACGATCTTTGCCGTCGCTGTTTCAAACAGCGATTGAGGCTTGCGGTGGTTGGCCGGCGCTATGCGAGTCAACAAACCCAACTGGGGATCGCATTGCTTTCGTGCGCGCATACTCAAGCGCAAGTCAGCGACAACAAAGAGAAGCGGCGGAAGCCTGGATTCATCCGAAAATTGCAAGCAACATTGGACAACTAACACAAGGGACAGACAGTGAACATCCACGAAAACTGCTTTGATCGTCTGGTCGCTGCATATCCAGCACAACTAGATCACCGAGCTGCGTGGCTCCAATCATGGGCTGATCTAGAAAACTCGGTTGTTTCACGAACAGTGGACTGGTTTCTCAACAATTGGCAACGCTGTCCAACGCTTGCGGAGTTCAAAGCCGAAACCGTCAACGAACGCAATCGAATGACCGTTGCGGCGCAACGTGACAGAACAAACGCTTGTGCGAACTGCGAGAGCGGTTTTGTGATTGTCAATTGGGAGAAGTGGATCGCTCACCCTTGCGAGGCTTGCCGGCCCGAACAATTTGATCGTTGGCAACGAGGAGAATATCGACCAACATGAAACGTTTTGCGAAATTAGGGGCAGCTGCTGCTCTGTTTGCCGTGTTCGCTTTTGGAGTAGGCCGCCAAGGAACTTCGGTCAAGTTGCTGGACGTTGCGCCCACTGTTATTCCCGTCACAACAGCTGCCCCAGTGATCACGACTGTACCTCCCACAACGTCTACGTCAACGACCATTGCGCCCGTGTCAATGAGGAAAGTTCCTCATGTGATTGCAACCGTTGTGGAACCGTGGGTCAGTTTGCCAACGATTCGCTTTGCGTTGACTGCATACGTTCCCAAAACCGAGCTGGAACAGTTGATCTGCGATTCAAAATGGGAATGGGATTGCGAAGAAGCCATTGCTGTGGCGACGTGTGAATCCAGCATGAAACCAAACGCTGTGAGTCGCCCAAATACCAACGGAACTATCGACAGAGGCTTGTTTCAGATAAATGATGTTTGGGAACAAGCGTGGCCGCCAAACGTGTGGGCGCGCATTCTTGATCCGAAAGTAAATATTGCTATGGCGCATCACGCTTGGAAAGTCGGCAACGATTCTTGGCTGTATTGGACTTGTCAGCCATGAAACCGTATTACGAGGACGACAGCGTGACGATCTATCACGGCGACTGCCGCGAGATACTGCCGACTCTTGAAGCAGATGTCTTAGTGACAGACCCTCCCTACGGAGTGTCGTTCACCGCTAATTTTCCGTTGAGAGATGGAAGAAAACCAATTAAAGGCGACGAGGATACGAGTCTTAGGGACGAGATTCTTGACTACTGGGGTGATCGCCCAGCGTTGGTTTTTGGAACGTGGAAAAAGCCGCGACCCGCGGCGACGAGAGAACTTCTGGTATGGCACAAAACGGGGGTGGGGTTTCTCGGCGATCTCGGCTTGCCGTGGGGGCCAGCCCACGAAGAAATCTATGTCCTCGGCAAAGGTTGGGAGGGTAGGCGGCGTGCCAACGTCTACACCGTGGACGGCCTTCCTGCTAGTTCACCCAAACGGCCAGATCATCCGACGCCGAAGCCGGTGCCCTTACTGCAAGCACTCATCTCCTACTGCCCACCGGGAATGATCGCTGACCCGTTCATGGGGGCAGGCTCGACGCTGCGAGCCGCGAAAGACCTCGGGCGGAAAGCTATCGGTATTGAAATCGAAGAACGGTACTGCGAGATAGCAGTAGAACGATTAGCCCAAGGAGTATTGAGTCTTGGCTAAGGTACTGTTCTACGATATTGAAACCGCGCCAAACCTTGCTTATGTGTGGGGTCAATACGACCAGAACGTGATCGAGCAGCACCAAGAGTGGTACATGATGTGCTTCTCTTACAAATGGGA
>MDSZ01029851.1_pt1 | contig 14517 bp, 16 predicted proteins | sample 811201 | NCBI WGS metagenome assembly MDSZ01 (sample SAMN05326647, study PRJNA326480) | marine metagenome | isolation source: seawater | place: Indian Ocean: North | collected 2010
TATGGTGTTTTGTATACCAAATTACCCAATGTACCTTGAGTAGAATTCAATGCAGTACCAAATCCACTCACACCAGTAAGATTGGCACCAGATCCTTCAAAACTTGTAGCAGTTAAAGTACCTTTAACCTCTAATGTTGTTGATGGATTTGTAGTTCCAATACCAACACGCTGATTAGCATTATCAACCTGTAGGACAGCACCCTCTGTTCCTATGCCAGAACCAAAGTCAGATAATCTCGTAGCGTTAGTGATTGCCATTATGCCTACTTTTTAGTTATTTATAGTAACCCGTCAGGTTCTAAAGCCTCTAATCCTAATATATCAAGTACAAAATCATCACCATCAGCAATAATTAAATCTGCAGTACCAGTGACTACTACATCCTGATACTGAGTATATGCCAACTTAGAATCAGAAGCAGCAGGAACATCTACAGTTACATCTTCATCTATCTGCAATGCCCTGTTAGTATAATAAATTAAATTCTCTGGTTTATCTTGATCTGTAGTTAATGCTGTTCCCAAACCAGCAGAAATTCCGATCAATTCAGATCCATCACCTCGAATCTTACCGCTACCAACATCTAAGGTAAAACCTGGTGCGGTTGATGCTATACCAACCCTTGAATTATCAGTATCAAGTTTTAAAAGATTCTGATTACCTAACTTAGCTAGTTCTCTTGCTCTAGACATGAATATAAGAACTTTCTAGTTATTTATGTTATATTTTAGTCTATACTATAAAGGTGGTAATAAAAGCATATCCAATCAACCAAGCGGCAAGACCACCAAGTACTTTATAATATTTACGTATAGGTGTACCAAAATATTGCTGTCCAATCATCAAACATTTATGTGCAGGTGATAGTAAATAACCTGAGTATTCTGTAGAAAGAAACCATACAAGATACTGTGGTCCAAAGATTGCTACAAGAGCAGAAGTCATACCAGCATACTTACCTGATGAACCCATGATCCATGATGCAACTGCTGCAACAATAGAGACAGGAATAATCATAGAAGGATCTGCACCATTAAGATACTCCATGACTGGTCCATGTATCTGTTTAACTACACCACCTAGAGCAAGAACTATTGTTGCAATAATAGCAAACTTACCATCCAAATATTTACCCCACTTCCAATCCTTACAAAGAATACTATAATAACATGCCATAGCAGCAAACCAAGGGAAGAAGAATATTGCACCACTCTTACCAGTTGCTAGTAAAAACCATAATGTTGCTATGAACGGAGCCCATCCTCTTAATGCTCGTTGCCAATCAAACTCTCTAATATTACTCAAATCAGGTACAACTGATTGTGGGTCTACCTTAGAAAATATATACCACCAAGTATAACCCAAACAAATAACAAGTGGAACTATAGTATACCCTAAGAATGTTGTATAACTTATACCCAATACCGCCATTGGAAGTGCTACTGTCTTCTCTAATGGAGACCACCAATAATAATGATGTGTTGATAAGTAATCTATTATTCCAAATGCACTACGCTTCTTCTTATCTGGGGGTGCTATCGCATCAAGTAAAGGTGCTGAGAGGGCAACTCTACCAGGAATAGGAAGAACGCCACCAAATATAGAAGTAAGTATGATAAGAATGCGGTTGTCTTTGACATATCTTTTAATGAGTGAGTAAACATCATCTAATACATGGTACTGACGGATAAATCCACCAAGTATCATAATACCAAAGATATAACCCATGTAGAGTTCATTCTTAAGAATCGCCTGGAACATAATTGAAATTAATAACAGATCTAAAAGGTTGGTCAGTACAAGTTGAACCACAATGCTTTAAACTTTGTGGGAAACTAACAAATCTATTAGCCACAGACTGTACTTTATCACCATTTTCAAATTTTGTATACCCATCACATGTATTCAAATAGAAAATAGAAGTCCTAAGAAAATCAGCATTAACATACCTGTCTATATCCACTACATCATTATGCATATTAGATTCAATAATAGTATCACGCCGCATTAATAAATTTGCTTTGATCCTAAGTATAACAACAGGTTGGATTTTTTGTAAGATAGGGTATATTATTTCAATAGTTTCTCCACATGGTGAATGTCGATCATAAAATCCATGACACAATTGAATATTATTTGTATATCTTTTATCCAATAACTCCTCTCCATATAATTCCCTTGGATCTTTCCCATCATGCTCAGGTGGAGTGGTTGAAATAATCTGTGAAAGTATCCACGGAAAATGATACATTTCAGTTCCTAGTATTTGATTTTGTATATGATCAAATTCCTTTTTTGGAAGAAAATTATCTTGTATATCAATCAAATCAGACATAGTTGAAATTAATAACAGATCTAAAAGGTTCGTCCGTACAAGTTGTTCCTGTGTGCTTCATCTTTTGAGGAAAAACAATGAACCTATTTGCCACAGATTCTACCTTTGTCCCATCCTCAAACTTAGTATACCCATTACATGTATTCAAATAGAAAATAGCAGTCTTAAGATAGTCCATCCCAACACCATCCATGATGTCATTATGCATACCATGTTCAATAATATTCTCCATACGCATTAATAGATTTGCTTTGATTCTTATAATACCAATAGGATTAATTTTTTCTAACAGTGGATATACTAGTTGAACTGTTTCAGATCTAGGTGCACTCTTATCATAAAATGTATGACAGAGTTGAAGATTATCAGTAAATTTTGGATCATATTCTTTAGGTCTAATAATCCCAGAGAGAACCCACGGGAAATCAGGGTAATGAGAATACCCTCCTACCATTCTATCCTGTATTATTTGAAATTCTCTCTGGGGAAGAAAATCATCTTTAATATCAATTCCTACTTTGTTCTTAGGGTACTTTGGTTTCATTTTTGTAATAGCAGAATATAAATTCCATTCCACCAAGAGTTTACATCTTCTGGAACAGTTGTCAATATCTTTCTTTCGAATATAATATTCAATTTCTTTGTAGTAATGAAATCATTGGTAGATTCTACCACACCTTCAAAGTTTGCATCATCTACAATCAAAATAAATTCATCAGCACAGAAATTATAAACATGTAAAAGGTTTTTATATTGTGATATTGGATCATTGTCTGCATCATAGAAAACAACATTACATTTTTCTGGGATATCTATACTACCAATATCATCTTCAATCAAAACAACTCTATCATTTTTATGTTTTTCAAATTCTTCCTTGGGATTATCATACCCCATGAAAACAATATCCTCTCTAAAAGGAGCAATTGATCCCTTAAAATTATCAACTGCATATCCTTTTGCCTCATTATTCTGTAATGCTGAATAGAATGTACTTCCCGCATAGCATCCAAGTTCAAGGTATACAGTATCCTTAGCAGAGCATAGATTGTTTAAAAAGTGTCTTGTAATGTTAGAAGTTAACCCATCAATAGCAATTCTTTCATAATTACTTGATCCTTTCTGTGCATTATCAATAGCATCTAAAAGTAATGGTACTTTAGGATTAACCTTATTATTACCCTTACCAGACTCATAAACTAGATCACAATAATTACACTTCCAGCAATTAAATTTACAGGTTTTAATCTTCTCTCGCCATACATCAATAGGTCTTTCCTTAAGATCTACATCATCCATATACTCACGGTATTGTGGAAATAATATATCAGTAAGACCACCTTTAACTTCTCTTTCACCTAATACCCATCTTTCAATAATACCCATTGACTCCTGGAGTCTTAACCCACTCTCTCTTCCATGCATCTTAAACACATCAATACCAAGATCAAGGAACTCTTCCCAATCCTCTTTCCAAGGTGGTAAATTTGCTGCCTTCAATGCAGATACACCATTAAGTGCATCCCATTTAGAACATGAAACTCTACTAATACTATCATTAAAATACTGAGGTTCACTACCCTGTCTAGTATTATTATAATGATAATGCTCTGTCATTATAGGACAATTGCCCCAACAACCTTCATTAACTAGCAATGATAATTTAACTGGATATCCTTCCTCTTCACAATAATCCTTTGCTTCTTTAATCTCAAGGAGTCTCTCTCTATCTCTCATCAAATCTCTATCAAGGTTCACATAATGAAACCCTGCTCTTGCCAATTCAACTACTTCATTTGGTCTAGTGACATCTCTCAGAATAGTATTCTTAATGAATAACTTTGGATATTCTTTTTGTATCTGACCTGTTGATACCCATGATGTATGAGGTAAAGTAACGATATGTATACCAGCATCATAAAGACTCTTATAATTTTCAATCCACATGTCCAGATTCCTTTGATCTGGTCGAACATAGATGTTATTAAATGTAGCAGATAAAGGAATACCAGTTTTATCTCTTATCCATAATGCCTGATCAATAATAGTATGTTCATCACTAACAAAGAGTTCACCCATCGCATCTTGTGTGAAAGGTGGCATCCGACATGTAAAATACAAGTCATAGATATAATCCTTATACGTATTTAAAAATCCAACAAAATTACGCTTAATAAAGTCAGGTGGTATTTTAGGATTAATAGGTAAACTGAATATCTTTTTCATGCTAAAGTTAATACCTCATTGTCATCTTCACTTATTGGACCAACCAGATAATAATTAAATGCTATAACACATCTCTTCTGATTGGATTTATTTTGAGTTATACTATGGTATATATTACTGGGCCAACATAATATATCACTAGTTCTTATTTTAAAAGGCCATTTCTTAGAATTATAAGGATTGTATTCATTAACCTTAGGCATTAATGAAGGGGGAAAAGCAGTGTATTGAGACTGAGGAACAGAAAGATGAAGTTCTCCTGCTCCTGGTTCTGATTTAATATAAAATGTTCCACTAAAAATAGAGTTCTGATGTATATGTTCTGGGGTAATACTTCCTGGAAACCCAACTACCATCCATGAATTAACTAACTTTAATTTAACATCCCTAGAAACAGAAAGAACATTATAAACATAATCACTCATTGCAGAATGAATATGATGCTTTATCCCAGAGAATTCAGGTTGCAATAAGATCTGCTGATCCTTAGAAAGACAAATATTATCTGTCTCTCTAAAATCATTAAACTTACTTAAATCTAAATTATCAAGGTCAACTACATCGTTTACAAAATTATCTACACGAGCACGATAAACTGGTGAAGAAAATAAAGGAAGAACTTCTTTTTCAGTCAACATAATAAAATTATCAAATTATGAAGATAATTTCTTCGTTTCTTCTTTTGGTTCTGATTTTTGTTTAAAACCTTTTAAAGAGAAAGGTCTACCACTGGTAGGATCTTTGAACAAATGCTTCTTAATAAGATCTGCTGATTCTGTTGATGATCTCTCTAAGTACTTCAAATCTGGTAATCCCTTACCATCCATATACTTAACCTCTGCCTCTGCATTTAATCTCAACTGATGAATTCCAGCAGCAATTGCACCAGAATACTTCATTGAAAGATCAAGGCAAGCAACCTGATCTTCTTCAGGCATCTGTAAAATAGATTCAATATTTCCTAAACTTATATTATTATAAGCAATTAGATCACAAGCAGTTTGTTTTGCCATTCTAGCAATCCAATACTTATGTTCCTCTTCTGGGTCTTCTCCTCTATCTAATACTCCCTGTAAACCACCTTCCTCATCAATTGTCTCTTTCTTCACCCAATCCAAATAGTATCTCAACTCCATCGTTGATTGTTCATACCTTTTCAGATGTTGTCTTCTATCTCTCTTAAGATCATCCAAGTCTATTATATACTGCTCTTTATCTAAAGGATCTTCTGCATTAGCAATATCCCTTTCCTTTCTTTTTATATCAACATCAGTTGTCTTTATGGCAGTCTCAAGTTTCCTCTGATTATGCTCCCTAGAGGCAATTTCTACAAAGACTTGTCTAATTGCTCTATACTTAGTTGCATGAGATCCTGCCACATAATGAGTACACTGATACTCAGTTTGTGGGAAAGGACGATCCCTAACATTATCGATAAGAAATTTATCTAATTCGTCGTATGAATCAGGAGGAGTATACTCCTGTGATATAGGTTGGGAAAGTTCTTGATTCGTATGTTCTTGTGATTCCATCAGATTCTGTCATTCCTAAAGATTGTGCTGAATACAAACCTTGTTCTAATCCAAGGTAGTTTTCAAAAAACAAATTTATATCTTGCATTGTACTGCAATTATCCACCACTGTCAACAAAGCAGTGTTATAAGGAGCACCTGCTCCCTTATCAATTCCAAACTGAACACAATCCTTTGCCACCTTTTTCATCAATCCAATACACAATGCTTTATCAGGATCAGTAATGGGTTCCTTTACCTTTGAAGTAACACCATTCTCATCTGTACTATAGACACTAGCAGTATCTTGTACCTTTCCCCAGTACCTACCGCATCTTGCCTCATCGTAAGTTATTTCAGTATATCCCTTACCAGCAACATAATTATCCCAATCAGATTGATTAACTCCACATACAGAAAACTTAACGGTCTGCTGATTATGCAACAACCTAGTAGGAGTTTGTAATACTGCTGGCAAATCACCAGGATCTGCTAGAAAATATTTGTGTGAAGATTCGACTGCCATTATTATAAAAGATGTTTTTTCTATTTAGTAAGAAGGTCTAGTATCCCCTAAAGAAGGATAATTGAAATTATAAGATGATGCCATTGCAGCAGAAGACATACCAGCATGTCCTTTTGGTGACATGTTAGCAGTACCAGCTCCTACTGAATCATTAGAATACTCAACTTTATAAGAGTTGTTGTTCTGTGCACCATTATAGTGCCCTAAGCAGAAGAATTTGTTATTACCCATTTGGTAATTCTCTTCACCAGCATCATCTACAGTAATGTTTGTCACATGTGCTCCAGTAATATCATTATATCTTCCTAAAGAAGTGGTCAAGTTACCACCTTGCTTCAAATATCCTTTTTCATGGTAACTATCTGCTCCTTTACCCCAACCATCATTAGTTCCTGTAGTTGCAGTCCATGTTGCCCATGTTTCATTAGCCCATGTCATATATTGATTAATTGCTGGAGAAGTATTGCAATAAACTGTTGTTCTACCTTGGAAAGAAGCCCAATAAGTTTGAGTAGATCCAACATTACCCACTGTACCAACCCATGTATTAGTTTTGAATTGGAATTTATCAGTAACATTAGTACTACCACCAAATGCATACATATGTCCACCAGCATGTTGGTAATCAATACCTACTCCTAGATCATTATGAGAAACCGACATATTTCCTTGATTACCCATAGCAGCAGCACTACAAGTAGCAGCATTACACCCAGAACCTGTAGTCATATTCCATGCCCAAGTCAAGTTTGAACCACCCGAATGAGTGTTACTACCACCTAAAACGTAAAACCATTGGTCTCCATTACCACCATCAGTATAGTTCGCAGCCTGAGTCATCTGATCACCAATATCAGTGCTGGTATCAGTAGAATGAATTGTGCGATTTATATTTTTCCATGGAGCACTATCCTTATACCCACCAGCAACATATCCATGCGTAATGATACGTGCCTGTGCCCAATCAGTTGCCTCATTGGAAGCATCAGAATGGCAATGGTGCCATCCAAAACCTTGTTGTCCTCTATCAGAATCTCCTGATGCTTGTGTAAGTAAAGGCATGGTTCTTAATAACTATACTTATTTAGATTTAATAAGAAGGTCTAGTGTCCCCTAATGCAGGGTAATTAAAATTATAAGAAGGACACATGGCAGCAGATGACATACCAGCATGACCCTTAGGAGACATATTAGCAGTACCAGCTCCTACTGTGTCATTAGAGTACTGAACTTTATAAGAGTTGTTGTTCTGTGCACCATTAAAGTGACCTAAACAATAAAACTTATTGGCACCCATTTGGTAATTCTCTTCACCAGCATCATCTACAGTAAAGGTAGTAGATAAAGATCCATTAGTATCATTATATCTCCCTAAAACGGAAGTATGATTACCTGCATGTTTCATATACCCCTTTTCATGGTAACTACTACATCCCTTACCCCATCCATTATTGGTTCCTACACTAGCAGTCCATGAAGCAAACGTTTCATTAGCCCATGTCATATACTGGTTAGTGCCACCAGCACATGAATAAACTGCTGTTCTTCCTTCAAAAGAAGAAACATAAGTATCACTACTTCCAACGACTCCTGCTGTACCAATCCAACTATTAGTTTTAAATTGGAATTTTTCATTAGTATTAGTACCACCACCAAATGCATACATATGTCCACCAGCATGTTGGTAATCAATACCAACTCCTAAGTCATTATGAGAAGACGACATGTTTGCTTGGTTACCCATTGCAGCAGCAGTACAAGTGGCGGCATTACATCCAGAACCTGTGGTCATATTCCATGCCCAAGTGATGTCAGAACCACCTTGGTGTGTATTATTAGCACCTAAAACATAAAACCATTGGTCTCCATTACCACCATCCGTATAATTAGCGGCAACGGTCATCTGATCACCAATATCAGTAGTGGTATCAGTAGAATGAACTGTACGATTCAAATTCTTCCATGGAGCACTATCCTTATATCCCCCTGCAACATATCCATGTGTAATAATGCGAGCCAATGCCCAGTCAACAGATTCATTAGAAGCATCAGAATGGCAATGGTGCCACCCAAATCCTTGTTGTCCTCTTTCTGAATCTCCAGATGCTTGTGTAAGTAAAGGCATGGTTCTTAATAAGAAGGTCTAGTGTCCCCTAATGCAGGGTAATTAAAATTATAAGAAGAAGAATTTGCAGAAGAAGACATACCAGCATGACCCTTAGGTGACATGTTAGCAGTACCAGCTCCTACTGAATCATTAGAATATTCAACTTTATATGAATTATTATTCTGTGCACCATTATAATGTCCAAGACAGAAGAATTTATTATTACCCATTTGGTAATTCTCCTCTCCTGCATCATCTACACCAAAAGTAGTAGATTGTGCTCCAGTAAGATCATTATATCTCCCCAAGGTATTATTTAAATTACCACCTTGCTTCATATATCCTTTTGTATGATAACTGCTAGCTGCCTTACCCCAACCATTATTAGTACCTGTAGTGGCAGTCCATGAAGCCCATGTCTCATTAGCCCATGCCATATATTGATTATTACCACCAGTATTACAGTAAACTCTTGTCTGTCCGTAGAAAGAAGACCAATAAGTATCAGTAGACCCAACAGTACCTACTGTACCAACCCAAGTATTAGTCTTAAGTTGCATCTTATCAGTAACATTAGTACCACCACCAAATGCATATAAATTTCCACCTTGATGCTGCCAGTCAACACCTACTCCTAGATCATTATGAGCAACCGACATAGTTCCTTGATTACCCATATTACCTGCAGCACATGAAGCAGAAGTGCAACCAGAACCATTTGTCATGTTCCATGCCCAGGTGACATTAGAACCGCCTGAATGAGTATTGCTATTACCTAAAACGTAAAACCATTGATCCCCATTACCACCATCACAATATGAATTAGCTTCAGTCATCTGATCACCAATATCAGTACTGGTATCAGTAGAATGAACTGTACGATTTAAATTCTTCCAAGGAGTGGAATCTTTATATCCACCTGCAACATATCCATGCGTAATGATACGGGCATCTGCCCAATCACTTGCTTCATCAGAGGCATCTGAGTGGCAGTGATGCCACCCAAATCCTTGCTTTGCTCTATCAGTATCACCAGACGCTTGAGATAATAAAGGCATCTATTTTCACCTCCTTCTTATCTCAATTAAGTATCATAAACAGACTGGTTACCAAACACAGTGTATGTATTAGCAGCAGTTTTAATGATAGTAAATGTATAATAGTTGGTTGCGTTTGGAGTACCTGCATTAGGAGCACCTGCACCACCTAACCATTTAACTGCACTCCACACACTAGTGTTAGCAATCTTAAGGTCTGTTGGATGATATGCAGTACCACCTTGAGGTACAAACGCTGCCATCGTAATGGACTGACCAGTCGCTAGAAGATCATTCAAACTTATACTTCCACCAGACTTCCAAAGATCCCAAGTCCAGTCACCACTAGCATTAGCAGTATAATGATAAACTGTTTGATCTGCTAGGTTTAAATCAACTTCTCCAGTTAATGCTGTACCAATTACAGAAACATCTTCAATAAAGTTACCACCAGAGTGAATACCAGCACTTACATTGAAACCACCAGTAATAACTAAGTTATGGAAAGTAGTTGTAGCTGAGGTATTAATACCAGAATCAGAGAGACTATCACCAGCATCAATTGTAATGTCACAAGTTCCACCACTAATAGCAAATGTGTTACCAGCACCTGTAAAGTTAATTGCAGTAATTCCTGCACCTAACCACGTACCCGCAGAGGAAACACCAATTTCACTAGAACCCTTAAATGCTGTAGCAGCAACCGTTCCACCAGTCGTTGTAGAAGCAGTACCCGCAAATGTCCATCTATCAGTACTACTAACCCATTTTAAAGTCTTATCTCCGTCTTGCCCACCAAATATAGTAATACCACCACCATCTGCTGTTGCATTCGATGGAGTGGTTGTAGTTCCAATTCCAATGTTACTATCTTCGACACTTAAAGTTTGAGAGTCGATCGTAGTTTGAGTTCCTTGAACTGTGAAGTTACCTCCAACAGTTACATTACCTGCAATTGTTTGGGAACCGCCACTCTGACCTGACGTTACAATACCCGTAAGAGATTGACCTGGACCTGAAAAGGATCCAGCGGTACATACCCCTGAAATGTTGATTCCACCCGCACCAGTTATGCCCATCCCGGTTACGACTTGAGCACCATAGGTTAAAGTCGGAGCACCAGTCGCACCTCTGTTTACAAGTTTGTCTGCACGAATTCTTGACATTATTCTATAGTAACTTTGTTTCTAGTATTTATACAATGGTATTTAGGGACTAATGTTCCTGACATCACTTATCATCAACTACAGAAGATCATTGAAGGAATATTACTACAGCTAGGATTACCTTCTCGTGGAGTATTGTCCAGGTTTTCCCTAAACGTCCACTGACTACCAGTAGTATAGTCATCAGGTAGGTAATGATAATTATTTACCGCACCGTCAGTTCGACCAGAATTATATGTTGTCCAACTACCTAGACTAAATGATTGCCAATTATTAGTAGTGTTTGTAGTACTAGTCCAATACCTACTATCCCAATTATTATTCATAGAAGCAGTAGCATAAACCAATTCAAATGCATTTGTTGAAGTAATTTTATAACCAGGTTTTGCTTCGTATTCATTAACAATCACCCCAGCATTATGACCATTGGGGCATACTGATAACATACGATATTCTGTATATGTATTAGTATCATTAGCACCCTGATGGAACATCTGATTCCAAAAATCCCTACCTATGTACCTACAAGTACTATCCGTTGGAATTGTATTAAAATAATTCTTTACTGTTGTAGGACTCTTACCTTCACTTGTACCACCAGTACCCCAAGCAGCATTACCTGCTGACATTGTAAAACCACTCTCTTCATCAAAGACAGCCATTAATACATATCCACGATCAGTATCACTTGAAACCCAATATGCTAATTCTTGAGGTGGGCGAGCTGCTGGCCAACCATTCGGACTAAACCAATAATTACCTTGAGTTGTCTGACCCGTAGCCTTTAAAGCTTTTGGACTAAAAGAAGGATTTTCATAACTACCATCACCAGTAGCAGATCCAGGTCCCCAAGCAACACCAGAATTCATCGATAATCCAGTAGCACCACCACCAAATCCAGTATATCCCTGGAATGGCATCATTTTTGGATTAGGGTATATAAGAAAACTCATTGATTCATCTCTCCTTATGAAGTCTTAACGTGATTACCAATAACAACATAGGTTGCATTACCAGTCTTTAGAATGTTAAAGGCATAAGTGTCATATCCACTACCACCACCAGCACTAGGAGCACTACCTCCAACCCAACTTTCTGTGACATCTGTATGGTCAATCATAAGAGCATTAACAAAATTAGAAGTACTGTTAACAGCAGTTATGATAGTAACTGAAATACAATCTCCTGTTGCCATCTGCGTGTTTATACCAACACTAGATGTGATATTTGGTTTAACACTTGCTGCACCTAAGTTAGCAGAACGATAATGAACCATTCCATTATCTAAATTAATATCAGTACTTGAGTTAAGTGCTGTACCTGATATATGAACTCTTTCGATTAATTCTCCATTATTAAGAGAAAGTCCTTGAGTAGGTGTGACACAAACTGCTTCTTTACTATTCGTTCCAAGTTTTAAAGTGTTAGTAGCATTAGAATAAACTGTTGCTGCACTACCAACCGAAATACCAGCGTCAAAAGTACCAATACCAGCATCTACATTAAGACCACCAGCCGTTACTTGAACACCACGACCACCATTAATTATAACTCCTGCTCTTGCAGTTACAATACCTACTGAATCTACATTTGTTACATCTTCATATGTTAATGTTCCTCCAATAGAAACATTCTCTCCAACAAATATACTCCCTGCAACACCAACACCACCCGATACAATTAAAGCACCAGTTGTAGTTGAGGTTGATGCTGTAGTATTAGTAACCGTTACAATACCAGAGGCAGTTATATTTACTGAATCTACGTAAGCAGTTACCGCAATACCAGTTAAGTTTGCACCTGATCCACTGAAACTAGTAGCAGTCGCCACACCAGTAACAGTAACTCCGTTCGGACAATCGGGAGCACCACCACCTGCCTTATTGCGTATAGTATCAACTCTAATTTCAGACATGAGCTTAGTAAATTCCTTTTCTATATGTTATTTATCAAAATATATCTAGCACATTCGTAATTAATGTTGTGCCAGCACCAATAGCAAACGTTGCTCCGGTAGAAACAACTATCCTGGATTCTCTAGTAAAAGCAAGATATCCAGATGTAGCATCTGAATCGACTTGAATAGAAGTACCTGCTCCAACTTCCAAAACTTTTGGTGTTTTAAAAATCTTATTAAGAGGTGAAGTTTGATCTGTACTTAAAGCAGTAGCAAATCCACTTACTCCCGTTAAATTTACACCAGATCCATAAAATTCTGTTGCAGTAACAATACCACCAATATTTGTATTAGTAGTAACATCTAAACTGCCTGTAGCATATACATCAACACCAGTAATACTAGTTCCACTACCAGTAACATTTAAATCACCACCAAGATCTACTGCATTATTTGGATCAACAGCAGCAACAACATTAAAACTATCAAAGATCTGAAAGTCGATAACGTCATTAACAGTTGCAGCTGAAAGTAATGTTACAGTTGCACCATCTCTTGCCGTAAAATCACTTCCCTGTACTAATCGAACACCGTTTCTATAAACAGCAAGTTCATTAATCCTATATCCACCTGCAGGTGTAAAAGATGTCTGTCCAGCAGTTGCAACTATACTAATAGTCTTAGTTGCAATGTTGGGTGTCAGTGATATCGGTCTTCCTACAGCCATGGTGATACTTTTTAGTTATTTATGTTACGTGATTTAATAAGTACTTGCATCTCCGTTTCCGGTCATCATTGTGAGTCCGCATTGAGAACTACCAGAACCTGCAGACCAATTAAACCCGGAAGACATATTATGTCCTACCCCACTCCATCTTGTTGTCCAGTTTGAGCCATCAGAAGAAGATTGAATAGTATAATTTCCTGCTCTTTCACTTCCACTATAGACAGAATATAGGTATGCATGGGTAAACGCATATCCTGGTGAACTGGGTTCGTTATACTGAACGTCATAAGTGAATGTACCAGGAGTATATGTTCCTTGGTCAGAACAGTTATCAGAACCGTAGTTTACTATTTGTGTCCCACCACTTGTACTTTGACTGGTATTAAGCATTATCCGTGACACTCTGGGGAAATGACTAACAGGAGGACTAGGACCTTCTATAAATTTCCAATATCTAAACACAGTATATTCGGGAGTATTATTCTTAACACCAAGACCAGCAGCACCTCCTGCCATCCCAGAAAGTCCTTGGATTGGAGATTGCTTAGGAGTAGGATACCATAATACACTCATAATTAAGAAGTCTTAGAATGATTTCCTATAACTGTAAAGGTAGCATTTGCTGTTTTAATAATATTCATTGAATAAACATCAACTCCACTTGATCCACCACCAGAAGGAGCACTACCACCTATCCAACTTTCAGTTACCGCAGCACCATCAACAGTCCATTGAGCAGAATATCCACCAGCAGCAGCAGTTGTAACAACAGTAACAGCAACTTGTTGACCAATTTCTAATACATTATTCAATGATGTAGATGCGTCATATCTAATATTTGGAGTACATGTTGTTGTCTCTTGTGTAGTAAAGTAGTGAATCATGCCATTAGCAAGATCTATATTAGTATTATCACTTAACTTACCAGCAGTTATCTTAACTGCTTCCCTTAGACTACTCTTAAATGATACTCCACCTGAGAA
>MDSZ01012192.1_pt1 | contig 14514 bp, 13 predicted proteins | sample 811201 | NCBI WGS metagenome assembly MDSZ01 (sample SAMN05326647, study PRJNA326480) | marine metagenome | isolation source: seawater | place: Indian Ocean: North | collected 2010
AATTCCAGCTGCAGCATTTTGTACGGTTGCATTTACATCAGCCATGCCAATACCTCCTTGGTTTGGTTTTTAAAATTAAAATAAGATTTCTCTTATTTGTTACTAATTGATTGTCCTAAGGTATGTAGTTTTTACCAGGGTCAATCCCTTTACTAGAACAGAATTTACTAATATTAAACACATTTCCAATATTTATATTTAAAAAAACATTATCAACTATTAAAATCAATCAACTCCTCAGATGAACGAGCGCCCCTAATTGTGGATTCAATAACAATGTATCTAAGAAGTATTTGTAAGGGATATATTTTTATAATTAAATGAACTAATATTTTTAATGGAAGATTAAATAATAGCCGCCCTTTCAAAGAAAAAATCCAATCTGCGGCAAACTTATTTTTATAATGAGGATGTTTTTTGATTAATTTAGGAAGATTATACTTACCATAAGTTTGCATAGAATGACAAAATTCACTAAAGCTCCTTCTATGAAAATGGACAGCATCTGAATTTTTTGAAAAAACAAAACTTTTAGGATAATAATTCCAAATTCTTGAAGACAAATCTATGTCCTCTCCACCATATTTTTTCATAGATTCATCAAAAAATCCACACTTATTTAAAACTTCTCTTTTTAATATGGCATTACCAAAAAGCATATACTGAAGCGGAATCCTTTCACCATCTTTATATTTACGTGCTCCTCTTAAATTCCCAAAATAATATTTTTCTATGGGTGTCAAAGAGATATTCCCAGGCGGGATATTATCTCCCATTACGGCGACAACACCTTTATTTAAATAAGGCAAGAAAGACTCAAGCCAATCTCTTCCCACAACCATATCTCCATCTAAGAAAGCAACCAGATTTGAACTACCAACTTTAAGACCGCTATTCCTAGCAGCTGCTAAGCCCAAATTTTTTTCATGATGAATTATTTTTATGTTTTTTACTTGTTTATATTTATCCAATAAAGACCCGGTTCTATCATCTGAATGGTCATTTATAAAAAAACAATTATACCTATCTTTTGACAAAGATTGGTTGCATAAATTCTTGATACACCTTTCTATAGTTTCTTCAACATTATAACAAGGAACTATAACATCAATAATTTTATTTATTTCATCCATGAGTTTTCTTTATAAAAACTATACAAGGAGGAGCAAACGTTTTTGATATCGTGGTATTTTTTTACCCAATTTTTGCTATCGCTTTTTTTCTTTATCAAAATTTCTTTGTTTTTTGAAAGTTGGATTAATTCATTCTTTAAAATGCTTTCATTAATTTCTACAAAGGGATGGTCAGGTATGAAATTTTTATATTCTTCAACTAATTCAGTCATACAAACTAGACCCATAGAAAGAGACTCTACTGAACTCATGCCGTACCCCCACCCTCCTCTATTGTGGATTTGGTCAATATAAATATCACAATTTTGTTTAATTCTAATTACTTCTTTTTGAGATTTTCCTTCAATTAATATGAATTGAATTATACCCTTACGATCTAGATCATTACATATTTTAATTATATCATCACTCCCTTTATAATATCTGTTTGTAGGGCTATGACATACTTTAATAGGGTCAGAAATATTCTTATTAATCTCAAAATCTTCTGTGTTATAAGGTAAAAATAAATATTTAATTTTTGGGTGCTTTGAGAGTAAATCAACCTCACTTGTAAAATTTAAATTGCTGATTTGATCTAGTTCTTTAATTACACCTCTAGTGCGCAAATCTTGTCCATGATAAGTGCAAATAATAGGTTTATTTCTTTTAGATAATTCTATGGCAAAACGGCAGTCTCGATAAAGATCTAATCCCCATTCAAAATGATATATATCATAACTAAATAAATCGTGCTTACGTATTGCATTTTCAATATAAAAACTCCAAATCCAATCTCGAAACTCAAAATATGCTTTCTCTAAAAAAGAATTCGCTTCCCAAGTTGGTGGAAAACCATTAAGCTCCTTATAATCTCCTAGATGTCCCCTGAAGATCTTATAATATTTATGCCTAGCATTTAAATAATTGGGATTACTTGATATGAATGGCAAATTTAAACATATGCCTGGTTCAGGTTGATTTAAGCTTCTGTACATAGTTAAGATTTGACATTCATTCCCGTTTTTTTGATGTATATCTTTCCATAGAGTCATTGTACCTACTGTGTTTTCTGGTGAAATGTAAAGTATCTTCATTCTAGGATTGCCTTATAAATGTCTTTAATCTTGGATTCATTTAATTCCCAGCAATATTTATTTAAAATCTTATTTTGATTATAAAATAAACTATCAAAATCTTCTTTTTTTAAGGATTTAATTATAGACATTGCCAAATCATTTATATCACCAGGACGAAAAAAGTTTGCCCCTCTTAAATCATACCTAAAAATAGGTTCCAAACTAGCTGAAACTATATTGCATCCGCAAGCCATATACTCAAATAACTTAGTCGGGGTATTTAGTCTAGTTAAATGATTATCCTTAAAAGGTATAACACCTACTTTATGTAATCTTATGTGCTCCCAAATGTCCTTATGCTCTAAATGGCCATTGATAGTAATACTTTTGTTTAACTCTAAAGAACTAATTAGCTGAAGTAATTCATTTTCATATGAAGAAATTCTATAACCTCCATAAATTGATAACTTCACATCAGGGATTGTCTTTATTACAATTGATAATGCATTAACTAAATCAGATATCCCTCGTTCTGGGCCAAGATTACCATGGTATATGATAGAATTATTTATTTTAGATTTAAATTCTACCTTTTTTACAAATTTTTTTAATGGATAATTTTCTAAGAGAATTGGAGAAAAATTTTGAGAAACAAAATCTGAATTAACTATTGTGGGGCTGGCAATGAAAATCTCGTCAACATATTTTAAAAATTGCCTTTCTTTATATTCCCAGTGTTTAACCTTTACATATTTTAAAGGCCAAATAAGCCTAGAGAAAGTATAAATCATCGAGGTGTAATCTTCGTGAACGTCATAAACAATCTTTGAATTAAATAATTTTTTAATCTTTACTGCTATTGGGAATAATTCAGGTTCATGAATATGAATTATTTTAGGTGGGTCTTTAACTAATTCTTGTTCTATAAGATTTAAATATTCACCCAATGAAATCTTTGAAAAATTATAATTTTTATGATAAATACCATTTCTACTTAAATTGATTCTTGAATCTGAAAAAGTAAAATATTTTATAAAATAATTTTCTCCAAGAAGAGTATTTATCTCTTTGTGGTAAATTCTTTCATCATCTGGAAAATGAGAACATGATATAACAGCTATCAATTAAAAACCTCCTTTATAGCTTTTTTTTCATCGGCATTTATAATAAATAGATACCAAACAAAAACATATATAAAAGGCATTGTAAATTGAAAAAATATGTTTTGTATTTTGGCTAGAGGGATTAACATAAAAAATATAGGGAAGGCAATACCTAGCCAATTATATTGAACATAAAAATCTTTATACAACCTAAAAAATACAGTTGCAGACATAATCAAAAAAGATAATACGGTAGCCCATGCAGAACCCAAAACACCATAATGGGGGATAAGTATAATATTAAGTGAAATATTTGAAATTGCACCAATCGCTCTAAAAATCGGCACCCAATTAGTAATTCCCTTTGCATATATGCCTGGTAGTTGTAAAACATAAGTACCAAAGAAAAAATATCCAAATAATACAACCGGGACAATTTTTTCAGCACCCCAAAACTCTTTACTTATTATGTAGACACCATTTATGCTCAAACGAACAAGATCTGAAATCCAAATTGATGTTGTAAAAATTACTAGCCCTACTAATCCAAGAAACAATGTAGTTATAATAGAAAAATCTTTTTTTGCACGATTATCTTTAACTCGTTTCAAAAAGTATGGAGTCCAACCCATATTAAAGCCCATTACTAGTACTAAAGCAAATACACCAAGTTTATAGCCTGCAGAAAATATACCTACCGATTCAACCCCTTCTATTATATCTAGTATATATCTATTAGATAGTTCCATTACCATTGTTAATAACCCTGCAGGTAAAAATGGGATCCCAAATCTTATCACTTTTTTTAAAAGATCAGAGTTGATCCCCATAAGCGAAAACCTACTTAAAATGATTGGGGAGGAAAAAATAAAAACTGAAGCAGATGCAATCAAATTAGCGAAGAAAACTCCAGAAACACCATAATCACATTTGACAACAAAAACTATATTTAATAACATAGTAACTATAACATTGAAAAGATTAAATAAAATAAAAGCTGTTGATTTATTTTCTGATCTTAAAATTAATAGATGGTGATTCCATAAATTATCTAAAAAAATTACAATAGCAATTAATGACACCAAACTACTATCATTTACACCAAGAATAGGTTCAGATATACTCCCTCTTAATAAAAATAAAATGCCAGAAAAAATTAATGATGTAAAAAATTGCAGTATGTATATAGATGATATATATGATTTTCTTTCATTATTTTCTGATTGAACAGAAAATTTCATTAACGCTGTATCCATTCCATATTTGTATACTACTGAAGCAAACCCTATAAATGCATAAGCTAAAGAAATAATTCCATATTCTTTTATAGAAAAAGTATGAGTATATATTGGCAATAATAAAAAGGTAATTAACCTAGAAACAATATGCCCAAAACCATATATTAAGGACTCTTTACCTAATATTTTTAATGACATTTTCTAAAATAAAATTTTAAGACTATCTCTAAAAACACCACTAGCGCCAAAACTTTCTTTAAATCTACCAAGCCCCATATTTGCAACACCATTTTCAGTAAAAGTGCCAAAATCATATATTTTGATTTTGTTCTGCAATCCCCATTTAAAGATATCGAAAAACAAAAGGTTTAATGGCCTAAGTTCTTGGAAATCTTCTATGTGACTTATATAAAATGCTAAGGCCACACCTTCCTTAACGACAATATTTAATACCCCAGCTATCATTTGCCCACCATAGAATGCACCAAAAATGTTAATTGATTCAGGAAATAATTTAATTAAGGACTTCAGTTCTTCAAGTGTATGCGTAGGATTAACATTATGTCTAATTTTTAAATTATTTTTTAAGATTGAAAAAAATTCTTCAACCCTATTGGTTATCCTTGTTTCAACGCCTAATGTTTTGGATTTTCTTAAAGCTCTTTGATGCGAAGACTTAAATTTGTTTAAAATTTTATTTTCGTCATCTTCAATTGTTAATGTACTTGTAACCTCTCGTTTATAATAATCAAACCCGTTAAATAAAAGAGAATATTCTATATAGTTCGACACTCTTTTGGAATGAAATGCTGGGGGGACTGTCAACTGTATACCATTAAAACCTTCGGTAACACTATAATCAATCAATTGAAAAACCATATCCATAGCATCCTTTATGGATAGATCCTCCTTTGAAATAAATGAGCCATAAGATGACCCCGGATGGGATGCCAACATTCTTTTATCGTCAATAATTACATCAGCAGCTGGAAAAACAGATAAAAGAGTATTTTTTTTATAAATCTCAATACTATGATCTTTAAATCTATCTTCAGGGTGATAGTTTAAAAATTTCCGTAAGTGAAATAACGTCCCATTATTTGCTTTTAGAACAAATGAATCCCAAATAGCATAATTATTTATTGAAAATTTTTTAATTTTTATCATAAATCATTTTACCAGAACACCAGATTAAAAGTTCCCATAATGAATTGCAAGTTTATATTGTTTGTTTCTAAAAGTTTGTCAAATCTAATTTATATTAACAAAAATATGGGCTAATTGATGAAAACAAACATTAAAAATATTAAAGCAAGAGAAATACTAGACTCCAGAGGGAACCCAACAGTAGAAGTTGATGTTTTTTTAGAAAATGGAATTTTTGGTAGAGCAGCCGTACCATCAGGAGCATCAACGGGAGAATTTGAGGCTGTTGAATTAAGAGACAATAACAAAAACAGATATAATGGCAAAGGTGTTTTAAACGCTGTAAAGAATGTAAATGAGGAAATTAATAAAAACCTTATCGGAACTGACATTAATGACCAATTTAAAATTGATAACATTATGATCGCATTAGATGGCACATCAAATAAAAACAGATTAGGCGCAAATGCTATTCTTGGTGTTTCTTTAGCATCAATCAGAGCTGCATCTATTGCAAATGGTCTCCCTCTTTACAAACACATAGGGGAAAATAATAATTTAAAAATTCCTGTCCCAATGATGAATATTTTAAACGGCGGTAGCCATGCAAATAATACAATAGATATTCAAGAATTTATGATATTTCCATTTGGTGCATCAACTTTTTCTGAAGCTCTAAAAATTGGAACAGAAATCTTTCATAAATTAAAATCTGAATTACACAAAAAGGGGCTGAACACTGCTGTAGGCGATGAAGGTGGTTTTGCTCCTAATCTCAATTCTAACGAAGAAGCAATTGAAATAATTTTAAAATCAACAGAAGCAGCAGGCTATAAACCTGGTGACGAAGTTTTTATTGCCTTAGATGTTGCAGCCAGTGAGCTTTATGAAAATAAAAAATATAATTTAACTTCAGAAAATAAAACCTTTTCATCTTCTGAAATGATAGATTATTTAACATCATTAACTGAAAAATACCCTATCATTTCCATTGAAGACGGTCTCGATGAAAATGATTGGGATGGATGGACAAGACTTAATGAAAATTTGGGAGAAAAAATTCAAATAGTTGGAGATGATTTAACTGTAACTAACAAAACTAGACTTCAGAAAGCTATAGATAATAATTCAATGAACTCAATATTAATTAAATTAAATCAAATAGGAACAGTTTCTGAAACAATAGAAGCTATAGAATTAGCAAAAAAAGTAAATTATGGCGCGATTATCTCTCACAGATCTGGAGAGACAGAAGACACATTTATCGCTGATTTTTCTGTAGCCATGGGAATGGGCCAAATAAAAACCGGCTCTATATCCAGAAGTGATAGGGTAGCTAAATATAATCAATTAATTAGGATTGAAGAAGATTTAGGTAATGAATCTGTATTTGCATCTATAGATATTCTTGCAAAAAATTTATGAGAAAAAAATTTTTAAGAAAAAAAATAAATTCTAACTCTATATCAATTTTCCAAAGACAGTTTTTTAAAGGTTTAGTTTTTTTAATCTGCTTTAGCCTTATTATAATATTTATCTTTGGTGATCATGGAATTGTTAAATTATACAAAATTAAAAATGAACGTAACATAATACAAAAAAAAATATCCCTGCTTAGGGAAGAAAAAGAAAAGTTAAAAAATGAAAAAACAAAGATTGAGAATGACTTAAACTATATAGAAAAAATTGCTAGAGAAAAATATAAAATGGTAAAACCTGGAGAAAAAATTTTTAAAGTCATTGATAACTAATTTTTAAAATGACTGCACAAAGAGCACAGAATCAGCATTTATAGCCATTGTTGATTTGCAAATTATATTTATTTCACTGGGCGAAGAATCAAAATTATATACTAACTCAACTTCGACTTTTTCTTCATTTTCAATACCATACTTAACAGTATTTTTTCCTTTATACGGATCAATCTGCCCAAGTTTATTTCTCTCATCTTTTACAGAAATCAAAGTAAATGCTGCAAAATCAAATGGCCATAATTGTTTATTTGTGATATTTAAATCAACATATACTCTATTATCTTTTTTATCAGCTCTGACAATTTCATATTTTACAGTACTATCTGCCATATCAACATTAGGCAAACATGTTACCATTACTGTATCAATTGAAAAACAAAACGATTTATGATCTTGTACTTTTAATGTTAATATAAACTCCATAGGGCTGCTAATTTCTGGAGGATATTTAAATTTAGGAAATTTTTTACTTTCCTCTTCTTTAGTAAATGATGCGTTATTAGATATAATTCTCCAAGAATATGTTAAATCACTATCAACATCATTTGATTTAGATCCATCTAATTTTACGTACTTATTAAACGGCGCTATAAAATTTTCTCCTGCATGAGCAATAGGAGCTTTATCATTTATAATATTTACATTGATAGTGTCGTGGTCAATTAAGCCTTTAGAATCTGTAACGGTTAAAATTATTTTTTTATTTTTATTTTTATCATACCTTCTAAAATTATAAAAACCCTTAACACTATTTAGAATAACTTTATTATTTTCTAGTAATGTCCATTTATAACTAGATATATCATTATCTGGATCAAAAGAACTTGTACCATCTAAAAATAATTTTGAATTACATCCATTACTTAAAGTAGTATCATTGCCTGCATTAGCAACTGGTCGATCAGGCTGAGGGATTACATTTATATTAAAACTAAAATCGGTAGAATCTTTATTATCTGATATATTCAAATTCAAAATAAGCTCACCAAAATAATTTTTATCGGGCAATATGATAAGTTCATTATCATTAATTTCAATTTTAGCATTGTCGACTTCTCTTACCCTATATCTAAAAGAATCTGACTCTACATCTTTCATATTTAAAACAATTGATAGGATTTCATCTTCAAGCATTGACTGCGGTGCAAATGCAGACAACCCTGGAATAGGATTAATTAAAGTAAAACTTGTATCAATATTACTTTTACCATCAGAAGTTGTTATTTTGATTGGTGTAGACCCTTTATAATTATCTTTAGGCCTTACAACAACTTTATTCTTTTTTATTTCAAAATCTGCACCTCCATCACCGACAACAGAATAAATAAGGTTATCGCCATCTATATCTGAACCAGTTATCATAAGATCAACCTGATTTCTATTTGTTTCAGTTTTCGAGAATATAGACTCTATTATTGGGGCGTCATTGATAGGTTTTACATTTAATATAAAATTTGATTCATCTGTAGACTTACCATCGGAAACAGCAAGACTGATATTAATTGGACCATAAAAATTTGGAGGAGGAGTAACAGATAAATTATCATTTATTATCCTAATTTTTGCATTATTATCAGCTGTAGCACCATAAGTAAGCTCATCTCCTTCAACATCTTTTGCCTTTAACTTTAAATTAAATTCCTCATCTTCATTAATTTCCTGGTTCAAAATACTAAATAAATTAGGTTTATCGTTTACAGACTGAACATTGAGGATAAAGCTCATATCAAGATTGAGATTCACTAAAATTGTACCATTAAAATTTTCAAAAGGCGAAATAATTAGATAATCACCATCTTGTTTAATATTAGCATTCCCATCAACAGACGCAGAATATTTAATACCGGAATCAGTCACTGGAACTTTTAATATAAAACTATTGTCCTCTTTTACATTTTGATAGGCTCCGTGCAGAAGCTCTATGACCCACTTAGGCTCAGGGCCATCACCAAAAATCCAATCTTGTGTTAAATTTGTATTTATTTCTTCTTTATTTTGAGGAAAAACACTGCTAAATAAATAGAGTAAAAAAATTGAAAAATTTGCAAAAAATTTTTTAAATATTTTCAATACTCTCATTTTTCGATCTTATGAAAGCATCAAAGTATATTTCAACTCTTCTATTTTGGGCTCTTGCTTCTTCAAGTTCAGATCTATCTTTAATATTTTTGATAGCTATTTTAGGACGAAACTCGCCATAACCAAGAGCAGAAAAATAATGTTGATCCATTTCAGCAAGCTCGCTAAGTCTTTGAACTAAATTTAGAGCGCGAGCTGAACTCAATTCCCAATTATTCCTAAAATTAGAATTCATTGGAATAGGTTTATCATCTGTGTGCCCTTCAGCTCTAATTTCAATATTTAAAGTATCCTGTGCATTACTAATCCTTTTTAATAGTGGCAACCAACGTTTTTGTTTATAAATGTTCATTAAAGTTGATGTCCTTATTAAGCCACCAATTTGAACTAAAATTGGGTCTGCATCCGGATTTAAGTCCGCTGACAAAGATTTGAAAAGTCTAGATCCAGTAAGAGTAATTTTTATTCCCTTAGTTACCCTTTCTATTTCTACTAAATTATTTTGTTGAAGTGGTTTTAATTCTCTTTCTGTTTCATCTAGTATAATATTAACTAACCGATCTACGTGAGCTTCGGCATCATTTAAAATTACTAGAAGTAAGACAAAGAAAGTTAAAAGTAATGTAGTTAGATCTGCAAAAGTCAAAGCCCAAGCTGTAGTCTTAGCTCTGGCTTCATCCTGTGATATAGATTTTCTTCGCAAATTTAATTCTCTTTTTCCTCAAGAGCCTTTCTTTCTGACATAGCAACAAAGGTCATCAATTTTTCCTTAATTAAAATGGGGTGCTCTCTGCCATGGATACTTATAATGCCCTCTAGAACAATACTCTTGAGCATAATTTCATTTTCTGACCTTCTTTTTAATTTTCCAGCAATAGGCAGAAATACCATATTAGCTAAAAACACACCATAAAAAGTCGTTATTAGTGCAGTCCCCATACCAACTAATAATGCAGAAAATTGATCAGCGACGTTAAAATCAATAGAGGAGGTCTCCCCAGACATTTGAAATTTATTCATCATAATAATTAATCCTAAAACAGTACCTAGCATACCAAACGCAGGGGCATATGCTGCCATATACAAAATGATTTCCTGAGCCCCAATATGACGAGTAGAAATATTATTTAAATCCATTGTGAGAAAAGTTCTTAACCTGTTACTATCACGTTCATTTATTGCTAACTCAATTCCATTCCTTAAAAATACGCTTTCAATATCACTTAGCCCCGCTTCCAAAGATAGTAGCCCATCTTTACGTGACTTTTCAGCAAGAACAACAATTTTTTCTATTGTGCCAGTAAAATCAAATTTTTCAGATAACACTACATTTTTAAAGACGCTGCCCATATTTATAACAGCTTGAATTGGATAGTTGACAAGAGTTGCAGAAATAACACCACCAAGAACAATAAATACTGATTGTGGTTGGTAAAACCAGCTCAGTTGCTCAAAACGCCAAGAATCCCCTACTGATAAAATAATATCGCCCCTGTCAACTTCAGGCCATATCATTGAAACGAAAATACATATTAGGCCTAAAAAAAGACCTATTATTGTTCCAAAATCAAATTGTGACTTCATATTAAAACCAATTATTTAAATAAAAAATCAATCCTTATCACCGCCTTTTGACATCTTCTTACTTGCCTCATATAATTTACTTTGCTCTGCATCGGATAATCCACTAAAACCAACATCTTTTATTTTATCTAAAATAACATCAATATCTCGGTTGATAATTTTTTTCTTTAATTCATGATCTTCTTTTCTTTGGATCTGAAATTCAATTGTTTTTTTTCTTATTGCAAATATAACATCTGAGATCTTCCACTTATTCTTCAATAAAATATAACCAACAAGCATCCCCGATATATGTGTGATATGGCTTATATTATCCACTTTACCTAATAAACCAAAAAAAGCAATCGATCCCATTATAATGACTAGCCACAATGATCTAATTGGAATTAATCCCCAAATATACAGCATCCTATTTGGATAGGATAAACCATAAGCTAATAATATGCCATAAACAGCACCACTTGCTCCTATTACTGGATTATTTGAATCCATTTGAAAAAGAAAAGTGATTAATCCTGAGCCAACACCTGTTAAAAAATAATATTTTAAAAATTTTTCTTTTCCCCATGCTTGCTCTAATTCTCTTCCAAAAACCCATAATCCTAGCATATTTAGTAATATATGAGAGATCCCAATACTAGAGTAAAATGGGGCATGAAAAAACATATATGTAAATGGCTGCCATAACATTAATTCAGAGATAAAAGCACTTGGCACTAAACCAAATAATCTAAAAAAAAATATCTTCCTTACCGGCCAACGATTGAAAAATATAAACGATGGTATTAATTGATATTATTATTTTAATAGCATCTGTAAATAATTGAGGCTTGTAAGTAGCCTCTCCGGGGCTAAACTGCAATTTATATTTCATAATATATTTTAAATATAATATGATCTAATAAAAAGTATCTCAACTTTAAAAGCTTTTTATGCATTATGAAAAATATCCTTTATAACCCTAAATGACTTTAATTTTTCAAAACCTTCAAAGTAGAAACATAATCTTTGATATAAAAATTTGGAGATCACTTTTTTATTTTCGATTGAAATACTATCAAGATTTATTTCAAATAGACTATCACTAACTAATTTTTGAATAATAGAAAAACTTTTATCATCTTTTTTTAAATCTATAAACCCAATATTATGGTTATCATCATCAAAGTTTATCATAAACCCCATTTCTGATAAAATTTTGCACTCATAACTCCAAAATAAAATATTCTCATCAAAGCTACCACTTTCAAATCTTTGAAATGTTTTAATTAAAATTTTAAATAAGTTTTGATGAGGATCATTTTTCTCTAATGTAAAATCAGACATTTCTAAAATTGATTGTGCTAGAGACATTTTTTTTAAAGATAGTGGAATTTGAGTCCAAATCTGAACAAAGGAGACTTTTGAAACAATCTGCAGTTCTCTCTTTTCATTTTCTTTAAAAATAATATTAACATAATTAAGAGGTTGAAAATAAGATGCGATATGATTTTTTTTTGATTTTGCTCCTTTTATTATAAAAGATATTTTACCTTTATCTTTAGTAAAACATCTAGATATTAAACTTGTTTCGCCGTAAGAAAATGTCTTCAATACAATTGCATCAGTAGTGATGATCATATCAAAATTATGTAATTAATAAGATTTAGCAAAAATGACTTCGTGCTTGGCATCATTACCAGAAAAAATACAAGTTAAGTCTTTTGGATTTTCATTAAAGGGAATACATCTTATCGTCGCTTTTGTGTCTTCCTTAATTTTTAACTCAGTCTCTTGTTTACCATCCCAACCACAACGAACAAAACCACCATTTTTAATAATATCCTTAAACTCACTATATGTATTTACATTATGAGTATTGTTATCTCTAAATACTTTAGCTTGATTATATAGATTATTTTGTATCTGATCTAAAATATTTTTGATACTTTGTGTTAAGTCACGCCTTGGAATTGATAATTTTTCTCCATTATCTCTGCGAGCAATTATAACGGTATTTGATTCAACATCTCTTGGCCCAACTTCAATCCGGGTAGGAACTCCTTTTAATTCCCACTCGTTGAATTTGAATCCTGGTGAGGAATCACTCCAATCAACAAAAATACGAATTCTATCTTGTTTAAACTCTTTTAATATAGGGTTGATATAATCTTCAATAATTTTTCTTTGTTTTTCATCTCGAAAAATGGGGATTAATACTGCTTGAATTGGTGCAATTTTAGGAGGTATCCTCAATCCATTTTTATCTCCGTGCGCAAGTATCACTGCTCCGATAAGGCGAGTGCTTATCCCCCAGCTAGTAGCCCATACATATTCTTCATTATTATCATCAGTCTGAAATTTCACATCAAATGCTTTAGCAAAATTTTGCCCTAAATTATGAGAGGTACCAGCTTGTAAAGCCTTTTTATCAAGCATCATTGCTTCGATACAATACGTTTTATCTGCTCCAGCGAACTTTTCAGCCTCAGTTTTTAATCCAGTGTAAACTGGAATAGCCAGATACTCCTCAGCTAAGTTTTTATATAATTCTAAAATATCTAGAGTTTCTTTTTGAGCTTCTTCTTTAGTTTGGTGTGCAGTATGCCCTTCTTGCCATAAAAACTCTGTTGTCCTTAAAAAAAGTCGAGTTCGCATTTCCCATCTAACAACATTGGCCCATTGATTTATAAGAATGGGTAAATCTCTGTATGATTGAATCCATTTTTTATACATTGACCATATTACAGTTTCAGAAGTAGGCCTAATAATTACTTCTTCATCTAAACGAGAACTAGGATCCAGAACAATTTCATTATTTTCAGATTTTAATCTTGTATGAGTAACCACAGCACATTCTTTTGCAAAACCGTCTATATGCTCTGCCTCTTTGGTGAGAAAGGATTTTGGTATTAATAAAGGAAAGTAAGCATTTGTATGCCCAGTATCTTTAATCATTCTATCAAAAACATCTTTAACATTATCCCATAGTTGAAACCCATATGGCTTAATTACCATTGTACCCTTAACAGGGCCATATTCAGCTAATCCAGCCTTGGTAACCACATCAGTGTACCATGCAGATATGTCATTATCAATATTTGGAAGCTTTTTGCTCATTTTATAATTATCATTCTTTTTAATTGAATAAAATTACCGGGTAATGATGATTTGGCCAAGTTCTTTGCCAGAATTTTTCATTTACTTTTGAATTATAGTTTAATGAAATTCTTATCATGTTAAGTCAAAGAAGTTTAAAGAAAATAAAATCTCTAAAAACGAAAAAGGGGCGCGATGCTGAAAAATTATTTTTGGTTGAAGGTAAAAGGTCAGTCGAAGAATATTTGCTAAAAAGTGATTTAGTAAATGAAGTAATATTCTCTGAATTAGAAATTAAAAACTATAATTCTGTATTAGACCTGTGTAGTAAAAAAAAAATA
>MDSZ01185702.1_pt1 | contig 14511 bp, 12 predicted proteins | sample 811201 | NCBI WGS metagenome assembly MDSZ01 (sample SAMN05326647, study PRJNA326480) | marine metagenome | isolation source: seawater | place: Indian Ocean: North | collected 2010
AATCCACATTTTTTTAATCAAACTAATATTGTAGGTTTTGGAAATATTCTTGAAAATTGCAGATTAAATAAAATTAGTCATCTCATTTATGCTTCAAGTAGTTCAGTATATGGCGGCAATGAATCCTTACCCTATACAGAAAATCAATCTGTAAACCATCCAGTAAGTTTATATGCCGCTACCAAAAAAGCCAATGAATTGATGGCTCATACTTATAGTCATAACTATAATCTACCCACAACAGGCTTAAGATTCTTCACCGTATATGGCCCTTGGGGAAGGCCTGATATGGCTCCAATTATTTTTGCAAAGGCAATTTCAAAAGGTGATAGGATAAATGTTAATAACTTCGGAGAGATGAAAAGAGATTTCACCTACATAGATGACATAGTTGAAGGGATTTACAAATGCTGTTTAAAACCGGCAACTCCAGATATGAAATTTAATACTTCACAACCTAATCCCGCCACTTCTTATGCTCCATATAGAATATTTAATATTGGAAGTGATAAATCAATAGACTTGATGAAATTTATAGAAATTATTGAAAAGAATTTGAACAAAAAAGCAATAATGAACTTATGTCCTCTTCCAAAGGGTGATGTAATTGCTACCAGTGCTGATACCACAGAATTATATGAATGGGTAAATTTTCGTCCATCAACAAATATAGATGATGGCATGAAGAAATTTTTAGATTGGTTCAAAGAATATTATTCTTAGATAAGATTTTTCTTAATTAATTATCTTCTAATGCCATTTTTAATTTAAGGAAAATATCACTAATTGATAGGGGATCAAAAGTTAAGTAAGGCCTACAAACTTCATAAACATAATCTAAATCAGAGGCAATAATCTTTACATTATTTATTCCAGCTTCAATTAAAGGTAATCCATAAGACTCATTTAAGGATGGGAAAACCAAGTAATCAATATTCTCATATAGATTAATAACATTAGAATAATCTAACTTCCCCAAGCATATAAGATAAGGCTTATTTAGATTTAAATTATTTATAATTTTCAAATCATTCATGTCCAACGTTAAAAGTAATTTAAATGATATGCTCGATTTTTTATATAACAAGTTAAAGGCTTCTAGTAATTTATTATGATTCTTATATTGGTAAAAAGATGCGGGGAAAAAAAACAAAATACTATTTAAAGAAAGATATTTGATCTTATCTATAAGATTAATATCAAAATCATGTAAATTACTTTTTATAAATTTAAATTTTTCTAAATCATATTTTCCCCAAAGTTTATCTTGCAAAACTATTTTGTTAGTAAAATATTTTCTTACCAATCTCAACATTGAATTAGTTTGTACAATAATAAAATCCGACTTTCTTAAAAATAAATTTAGTAGACTTCTTTGAATAAATAAATACAATTTCAATTTAAAAGAATTTAAGTTAAAAGATGTTGATTTAAAGTCTTCAAATATTAATCTATTTTGAGCAAATATATATACTTCAGTATTCCTAAACCTTATCAAAGGGGGTATACCATTCAAATAAATTTCTGTAAATTTGTTTAAATCATTTTTATTTTTATTATACGCATGAAAATATCTCAAGTAAAAGTAATATCTAATAATAAAAATTTGAAGATTCCTGAATAAGCTTTTCCTAATGAAAATTATTTTGGCATTCTTAAAATGGATATAATTTTGTTTAAATCTATAATCTAAGATTAAAAAATTATTATCTTTATCTAGGAAAGAATGCATTAAATACATGTAGGTCTTGCCTCCTCCATAATGCAAATTTATAGCATTTATAATCTTATTTATCATCAATTAAATTCAAGCCAAATATAAAGTACAATATCATAGTAATTTTAATAGTAAAAGACTTAAAACTAGTGTTACTTTTAAAGCATTTAATTGAATTTATATAGATATGGAAAAATTTATTGAACTCTTTTGTTAAGCTTTAAATTATGAAATTCAGATTTAAAAAAATTATTAATTTTCATCCAGAGAAACAAGTTCTTTTTAAAATATACAAATACATAAGTCTAAAAAGAAAAAGGCAATTATTATTGTTTCTAGTAACTTCATTAATTTCTGGACTAGCCGAATCTCTATCAATTGCTTCTGTTATACCATTTTTAACAATCATAAGTAACCCTGATAAAATATTTAATGTGGAGTTTATACGTACAAACTCTGAAATTTTTGGCATAACAAAAGGCAGTGAGTTAATCGGACCATTTATAGTAATTTTTTGTTTTACAGTTCTACTTTCTGGATTAATAAGAATAATAAATCTTAAATTGAGTAATAGAATATCAGCTCTAATTGGTAGCGACCTAAATTACGAATGTTTAAAAAGAACTATTAATCAACCTTTCCAAATTCATATCGAAAGGAATACTTCAGAAATAATAGGAACCTTAATTGAACATATTAATGTATCAATAATTTCTTTGAATTCTTTATTGCAATTATTAACTTCTTTGATAATTTCAATTTTATTAATTTTAACAATATGCCTAATAAATTTTCAAATAGCTGCAACAATATTCTTAATCATCTCAATTTTTTATATATTTATTTTCAAAATAATTAATTCAAGATTAAGAAGAAACAGTTTTTATAATGCGAAGGTAACTGAAGATTTAGTAAAGATAATTCAAGAAAGTCTTGGAGCTTATCGAGATGTTTTATTAAATAATTTACAGGATTTCTTCTTATATTTATTTAAAGAAAAAGACAAGAGGAAAAGATTATATTTAGGAGACAATAATTATTTACAAGCATTTCCTAAATTCACGCTAGAGTCAATTGGGCTTATATTAATAGCTATTGTTTCTTACATTTTTATCACAAGAAATCCTACTCAAGAAGATTTCATACCAATATTAGGATCCTTTGCTTTGGCGGCACAGAAACTTCTTCCATCTGCTCAACAAGTTTACCTTAATTGGGTCACTGTTAAAAGTTGCGAATTTAATGTTGAAGAAGTATTAAAGCTACTTAACCAGCAAATAAATCCGAAATCAAATAACTTAATTCAATTTAGAAATATTTTTAGAGAATCAATAAAGCTCCAAAATACAAAATTTTGTTATGGAAATTCTTCAAAAGTTGTACTTAAAGATATTAACCTAAAAATAAATAAGGGAGAAATGGTTGGGATTATTGGTCAGACAGGTAGTGGTAAAAGTACCTTAATTGATATAATAATGGGCCTTTTAAAACCATCTTCCGGAAGTTTATTAATAGATGATAAAAATCTTTTCTTAGATGAGAACAAAGATCTACTTAATAATTGGTCAAGAATAATATCCCATGTTCCACAAAATATTTACTTAGCAGATGCATCTATTGAAAAAAATATCGCTTTTGGACAAGAAGAACAATTAATTGATAAGCAATTAGTTAAAAAATGTGCAGAGAAAGCAAGATTAAAAAAATTTATTGATACTTTACCAAAAGAATTTAAAACTTATGTTGGAGAAAATGGAATTAAATTAAGTGGAGGACAAAAACAAAGAATTGGGATTGCAAGAGCTTTATATAAAAAAGCTGAAATTCTTATTTTAGATGAAGCAACAAGTGCTTTAGATAATACAACTGAAAAAGAATTCTATAATCAAATAAATAAAATAAAGGGTGAGTTAACCATTATTGTTATATCTCATAGGCCTAGTACCTTAAAAAACTGCGATAAGATAATCGAATTAAAGGAAGGAAAGATATCTAATATAATTACTCCAGATAAGACATCATAAAATCTTTCTTGAATTAAATTATTTAGAACTTTTATGAAAAATAAAAATTTTTTAATTTCAATTATCTTACCAGTATACAATTGCGAAAAGTACATATCTTATTCAATTAAATCGATACTATCTCAAAGTCATAAAAATTTTGAGTTATTAATCATAGATGATGGATCGTTTGATAATACAAAAAAAATAATCAAAAAATTCAAGGATAAAAGAATTAAATTTTTTGAAAATGATCATAATGGACTCTTAAAAACATTAATTTATGGTTTAAAAAATGCCAAGGGTCAATTTATTGCAAGAATGGATGCTGATGATATTAGTCATCGAGATAGAATCAAAAAACAATTAGAACATTTATTAAGAACCAATTCAGATATTTGTGGTTGTGGTTTTTACACTATCGACAATAATTCATATATAAAAAAAGATTATGAAGTGCCAATTAAAAATAATGATATAAAAATGCGCTTAGCTTTATCTGTTCCATTTTGTCATGGAAGTATCATAGCTAAAGCTGACATTTTTAAAAAGCATCCATATGGAACTGGCAATAATAATTTATTAGAAGATTATTCTTTATGGATTCGAATGAATGAAAATGGAGTTAAGTTTACTAACATAAAAGAAAAACTTTATTATCTCAGAGAGCATCCCGAATCTTTATCAAAAACTGATGTTGATAATTTTAGAATCAATTCTCTAAGTTTAGGCTTAAAATTTATTTCCAAAAATCAAGAGGATTTAATAAAAGTCTTTCAATCTAAGAAACTTTTAGATTTTCTCCTTATGAATTGTGATTCAAGTTGTAGAGATTATCTTTACACCTTTCAAATTTTGACTAGTTTACACAAATTTTATAGCCCAATAAAGCATTTCTCAACCTTATTAACCCTAGTGATAAAAGTTATAATTTATAAAGTCTTATGTTTTTCGAAATTAAAATATAATTTAATACTAAAGAAATTAAATGTTAAATCTTTTTAATATCGATTTAATATGATTTATAAGAAAAAGTTTTTTCAGAAAATCATAGATTTCAATTTTAACTAGAAAACTTATACAATTGTTCCTAATTTTTAAGACACTAAAAATAAATTTTTGATTTATTTTTAGAAAATATGATGAAATCCAATTAGATCTATATATTGATTTTATTAATTTTATATCTATTCTATCCTTAAGTTCATTTCTCAAATATTTCATTTCTATTAACATTTTTATTGATACCATTTTTAACCCCAAAAAGGTAAAATGATTTCTTGAATCATCTATTATTCTATCAATTTTCAATTTATAAAAATCTTTAACAAGATCATTATGAATAGATATATTTTTATAATTTAAATGATCTATATCTTTAATTTTTTCCCTTTCTCTACTATCAATTATAAAATCAATATCTCTTGCATTTCTCAAGCAATAAGATGCTAATACCATCGAGCCATCTAGAGCAACTTTATCTAAGGAAATTGAATAAGTTTCTGCAAATTTTTTAAATTGTTTTATTTGTTTTAAAAAATCTTTTGGTAAATGATTAAATTTTAAATTATTTAAAAAATGTACAGTATTTGAATTCAAGAGTAATTTTGAAATTTCTACAACTTCTTTATAAGAGTCATTAATATGAATAGAGTTTTTTTCAATTCCAATTAAACGTCTAATATTTTTCTTTATTAATATATTTTCCTTTTTTTTATTTGGTTTAAAAAAAACTACAGTTAAAGGATTATTTTTTGAATGGCAAGGTAAAGCCTTATTCAAAGCTCCAGGGAAACCTTTTTCAATAGAACCTAGCCAACTTTCATTTAAATAAATATTTGAAATTACATTTTTTAGTCCAATAAAAGAAAAATAAATATCTTTTTTATAAAAGATATTTGGTATGTATTTATCAAAATCCAAATTACTTTTATTCCCTGCAGGCCATATTATAGCTGCGGAGATATCTCGATCTATATTAATTAACTTATTTATTGATTGATCTAGGAAATCTTGAGGTACTTTTCTATATTTAAAAAATTGGTAGTTATATTTTGGAGAATTGATATTCAACCTTATACAAGGTACAAATTCGATATTTAATTTTATAGCACAAGCTAATCTATGAGATCCATTTAATATAATCCCATTTTTAGAAATAGGAATTATAGATTTTTTTAATGAAAAACCCTCTTTTTGCATACTAAAAAAAGTTTCTTTAAATGATTTTGTAAAACTAATAAACCCTTTCTTTTCTTTATTTCCAGGCTCTAAAAATTTACCCAAAGAAAATGCATTAATAAATGAATAATATAAATCCTCATAATTATTAGAATATAGATTTAACCCATCAAGAAAAATTAATTTCGAAAATAGATCAAATCGCATTTTATTTATTAAATTATAAGGATTTATATATTCAATTTCATAAATTTCTTTGTCCAAATATTTATGAAAGCTTGGTTCAAGCAAGTTTTTTAATTGATTTGCCCTAATAAGATTTTTCATGATCTTACATAAATTATTTGTTCAATAATTTTAAATTTAAAGAATACTCTCAACATATGTAATAATATCTTCTATTCTGTTTTTATATGAGTGGAATTTCCTAGCTTTTTTAACACCCTTAAGTCTTATAATTTCTCTCTCTTCTTCATTTTCAAGGTAATATTTCAACTGATTTTCAATATCTCCTATAGTACTGTAACAAATAACTTCTGATCCTATATCAAAATAATTTTCCAGTGTAGGAACGTAATCAGTTAATTGAAATCCACCAAAAGTAGGTATTTCAAAATTTCTCGCTTTTACTTCAGATGAATTTTTTCCTGTACTAAATAATTTGTTCCTTAAAAGTGATAAAAGGCTTTTGGGATTAGATACTAAACACCTTATATCAAAAGATAAACTATTGGAAATATTAAGATTAATTTTTGTTTTCCTAATTAATTCCACCACCTCTTCATAGGAAATTCTTCCATTTGGCCATCCTTTGCCGAAACAAATAATTTTAAAGTTCTTTTTCCGAAGATAATCAACAACAAATTTTCTATAGGGTGAAATATCGCCAAAAAAACTTATTTCATATTCATAATTTAATTTTTTAAAGTTTCTTTTGTAAGGAGGAGAGGCCCATTGACTATAAAAGATATTTTTATAACCATCTTTAAAGTATTTTCTTAAAGAGAATTTATCTGTAGTAATACAAACATCAAAATTAGACGCCATATATTTAGAATATGTATCATATCTCCAGTGATCATCACCAAACAAACCTACAAATTTATTTCCTTTTGACCTTAGAAATGAAAAAACTTCTTTTGCAATTTGGTAACTCTGAGGAATAACAAAAATTATATCTGGTTTGAATTCCTCTACTTTTTTAATTAATAAATTGCTTATTTCTTTGATATTTTTCTGATCATAAAAAACTGGATTTATATTGTAACCAAGAGATTTAAAACTTTTAAACCAAGATAAATAATTACAAGATAAACCATTTTCTTTAATTCCATATTCATAAAAAAAAACCACAATAAATAATTTTTTTTATATTCATATTTTCTCTAAATTATTAATCAATATTATATCATTAACAACTTTAATTAAATTTGAGCCAAAAGATATATTTTATCTTTTCAAAAGATTAATATTACATATAGAATATTATAAAACTTATAATCCATAGTAACAGTAATAAGTATTTAAATAAATGAAAAAAAATCTTTTATTGTTAGGAGTTAATGGGATGCTAGGACATACTTTATTCAAGTATTTTTTTAACTCAAATAAAGTAAATACTTATGGTTTATTAAGAAACAAACAAAAATTATCAAACAATAAATTTCTTTTTACAAATAAAAATATAAATGTAATTGAATTCGACAAAATAGAACAAATTATTGAAAAATTGATTTTATGGGATATAAATATTTTAATAAATTGCGTAGGGGTTGTAAAACAAAACCGAAATGCTTTTGATCCTCTTGAATCGATTAAATTTAATGCTTTATTCCCTCATGAATTAAATTTCTTGTTAAACAAGATGAACATAAGGCTAATTCATATAAGCACTGACTGTGTTTTTTCTGGCAACAAGGGATTTTATGATGAATCTGATATTTCAGATGCTAATGATTTATATGGAAGATCGAAATTCTTGGGCGAATTAACCCAAAGTAAGGCAATAACTTTGAGGACTTCTTTTATAGGAAATGAACTTTCAACTAAGCAAGGTTTATTAAGTTGGTTTCTTAATCAAAAAGGAACAATTAGGGGATTTAGTAAGGCCATTTACTCTGGAGTAACTACAGTTGAATTAGCAAAAATTATAGAAAAATATATTTTGCCAAATGAAAATTTAAAAGGTTTATATCATGTTTCAGCAGAACCTATTAATAAATTTGATTTACTTAGTATTATCAATGAAGTATATGCAAAAGATATTAAAATATTAAAAGATGAAACCTACAAAATTAACAGGTCACTTGATAGTACAAAATTTAGAGAAGCTACAGGTTTTAAACCCTCAAAATGGTATAAAGTAATTGAAGAAATGAAAGAATTTGATGAAGTAAAGCCATGACCAAACAAAATATTTTTAACAATAAATCAATACTAATTACGGGTGGCACTGGTTCTTTTGGAAGTACAATTTGTAATTATTTTCTCAACGAAAATGTCGGGAAAATTAAGATTTTTAGTCGAGATGAAAAAAAACAGGCCGAAATGAGATCTTCATTAAATGATAAAAGATTAAATTTCTTTATTGGAGATATAAGAGATTATGAGTCTACAGTTGAAGCTTGTGATGAAGTTGATTATGTATTCCATGCTGCCGCTTTAAAACAAGTTCCTTCCTGTGAATTTCATCCACTTGAAGCAGTTAAAACAAACATTTTAGGTACCGAAAATATTCTCAAAGCATCTTTAAGCAAAAATGTTAAGAAAATAATTCTATTAAGCACTGATAAGGCGGTATATCCAATAAATTCAATGGGGATTTCTAAAGCAATGATGGAAAAACTTATGTTGTCAAAAGCTCTTTTAAACAGGGGCAAAGATATAATTTTCGCAGCGACAAGATATGGCAATGTGATGTGTTCTAGAGGTTCTGTCATCCCTTTATTTGTTAAACAAATTAAAGAAAAAAAACCATTGACAATTACCGATCCAAATATGACGAGATATTTAATGTCATTAAATGAAGCAGTTAATCTTGTAGTTTACGCATTTGAAAAGGCTAAAACAGGTGACATTTTTATTCAAAAATCTCCTGCTTGCACTATTCGAGATCTAGTAATTGCTTTAAAAGAAATATTCAACTACAAAACTAAAGATATTATTATAGGAACAAGACATGGTGAAAAACTTTATGAATCATTATTGTCCAGAGAAGAAATGGCAAGAGTTGAGGATCAAGGGAAGTTTTTTAAACTTCAACCAGATAATAGGGATTTAAAGTATGATAATTTTTATACAAAAGGTAAAGAAATTCCTGATAATTTTATTGAATATACGTCACACAATACAACAAGACTTAAAGTTGACGAAATCATAAAATTACTTTTAAGCCTTGACTATATAAAGAATGCATTAAAATCTTAAAAAAATAATCAAAAAAATTAACTAATTATCAAAATTTATATCTTAGAAAATATCCCTACTTATTCTTTTTGATATAGTGTAAAAAAACAGTTAAGTTTTGGAACTTTTAGTTAATAACTATTTTTCAAATTTAGAAAAATCAACACTTCTTCATCAATCCATTCACATAGTAGATAACAAGAAAAAAGGAAGAGAGAATGTATCCCCATCGGATCAATCTCTTCAGGCCTCCTTTTTAACTTTAGAAAAAAACCAAACTTTTAAACCGCATAAGCATGTTAATTTTAAAAGAGAGATGCCTATGGCACAAGAATCTTGGATAGTTATAGAAGGAAGAGTAGAGGTAACTTATTATGATCTTGATGATTCTATTTTAAAAAAAGTAATTATTAATAAAGGAGAATGTACAATAACCTACAGAGGAGGTCATAATTATCTCGCCCTTGAGGAAAATACAAATGTATATGAAATGAAGACAGGGCCATACCTTGGCCAGAAATTTGATAAGGAATTTATAAATCAATAAATGTTTTATTAAATTTCAAACCTTATTTTTCTTTGATAATCAAAAATACTAAAAAAAATTATGAAAGCTTTCATAACAGGAATTAACGGACAAGATGGATCTTATCTTACGGAACATTTACTATCAATGGGTGTTGAGGTTGGGGGATTAGTTAGAAGAAGCTCAGTAGCCGAAAACCAGACCTACAGAATAAATCATATTGAGAATGATATTAAAACATATTATGGAGACTTAACTGATCCAAAATCTATTGAATATGCTTTAAAAGATTTCATGCCTGATTTGGTATTTAATCTTGCAGCACAAAGTCATGTAAGACTTTCATTTCAGATGCCTGCATTTACAGCATCTGTAAATGCAATCGGAGCTTTAAATGTATTTGAAGCAGTTAAATCATGTTGTCCTGAGGCGAAAGTCTATCAAGCGAGTTCATCAGAAATGTTTGGTTCGAGTGTTGATGAGGATAAATACCAAAGAGAGACTACACCAATGCATCCAGTTAGTCCTTATGGATGTTCAAAATTATATGCCTATAGTATTGCGAGAAACTACAGAAGAGCTTATTCAATGTTCATCTCGAATGGAATATTATTCAATCATGAATCACCTAGAAGAGGCACTAATTTTGTAACTGCAAAAGTTATTGAAGGTGCTCTAAAGATAAAAAAAGGTTTAGCAAACAATATTGAATTAGGGAATCTAGACTCATACAGAGATTGGGGACATTCCTCTGATTACACAAAGGCAATGATCAAATTGCTAGATTTAGATAAACCTGAAGATATTGTAATTTCTACGGGAGTAACAAATTCGGTAAGAGATTTATGCGAAGCTGTTTTTAATAAGGTAGGTTTAAATTACAAAGACTTCGTTAAAATAAATCCAAAATATTTAAGACCCCAAGAATTACCCTTTTTATGTGGAGATTCATCCAAAGCCAAGAAAATTCTAAATTGGAAGCCAGATTATGATTTTGATAAATTAATTACTGAAATGATTGAACATTTCAATAAAAAAATATAGTTTTAATAATGAATATTCCACAATATGCCCCAACTATTAGTGAAGAGGATATCAATTCAGTAAACAACTATATGAAGTCAGGAGGTTTTATTACAGAATTCCGGCAGTCCAGAAAATTTGAAGAATACTTAGCTCAATACTGTAAATGTGACAATGCAATACTATTTCCTAATGGAACACTCACAATGTACGCGATTATAAAATGTCTAAATTTAAAAGATTCAGATAAGGTTCTTGTTCCAAACTTTACTATGGCTGCCACTGCATTTGCACCTTTAGAGGCTAATTATAATATAAAATTTGTCGATATAGAATACCCTCAACTTACCCTAAATTTAGAAATAATAAAGCGGGAATTAGATAATGATCCAACCATAAAGGTTATTATGCTTGTCTCTGCCAATGGTAGAGAGCCAAGTTGCGGTATTGAAAAAATTTTAAATTTCTGTAAGTCCAAAGATTTATATCTCATCGAAGATGCAGCTCAAGGTTTAGGCTCTAATTATAAAAATGGGAAACCTGTAGGATCTTTATCTTTTGCTTCATCAATCTCATTTTCTATGCCCAAAATCATTACTACTGGTCAAGGTGGGGTAGTGCTTACAAATAATAAAGATTTTGAAAAGAAGCTTCGCTCCTTTAGGGATTTTGGGAGAACTGAAAGTGGTAATGACTTACATCATAACGTTGGTCTTAATTTAAAATTTACGGATCTTCAGGCGACTTTAGGAATTTCTCAATTATCTCAAATAGACCAGAAAATAAAAAACAAAAAAAATATATATAACATTTATAAATCAAATATTAAATCAGATTATGTAAAGGTTATAAGTAATCCTGAAAACGTTACCCCATGGTTTATCGAAGTGTTGTCAAAATATAGAGATGAACTTAAATCTTATCTAGCAAGTTTCCAGATTGGAACTAGAGTAATGTATCCTCCACTAAATAAACAAAATGCATTTAAATCACACCCCCAAAACAATATAACTTTTCCTATCTCAGAAATGATAGGTGAATGCGGACTGTGGCTCCCTTCATTCGCACACCTAACAAATGAGGAAATAAAATTCATAATCTCCAAAATTAACAAATTTAAACCCAAAAATATATAGGATTAATGAAATTACATTTAGGTTGTGGGAAAAAATTCATAAAAGGTTATAAGCACGTGGATTACACAAATTATGAACATATTGATTGGAATAAAGGAATATTCCCTTTAGATTTTATTAAAGATAGCAGCGTTGAAGAAATATACTGTTCGCATGCACTTGAATACTTTGATTATAGTGATTGTAAAAAAGTTTTAACCGACTGGAATAGATGTTTATCTGATGAGGGCAAGCTAAGGATATCAGTACCAGATTTTGATAAACTCTTAAAGGTTTATGATGCTTCTAATAATGACATAGACAAAATAATTGGGCCATTGTTTGGTAGATGGAATATAAATAATTGCGAGAAAATTTATCATAAATGTGTATTTAATAAAACTAAATTAGAAAATATAATTTACGATTCTGGTTTTAATTCGATTATTGAATGGGATCCTTTAAATTATTTTGGAGCAGAAAAAAAAGATTATGATGATTATTCAAAAGCATATTTTCCACATATGGACTTTAAAAATGGATTTTCAATTAGTATAAATTTCTTAGCTTATAAATAATTTAATTAATTATTTTTTGTTTAAGAGAGAGTCTATATTTGAATAGATTGTTTGCATTGCCTTATCAAAACTAAAAAATTCTTTAAAGGTTTTACTTTTTAAAAAATAATCAATATTCTCTAGATATTCAAAATATTTTTCTCGAGGTAAATTAACAATATATTCATACATACTTGGAATACTCTTAAATGACCTAAAATCAATAAAGCAACTTTTCGGAATATATTCCTCCTGATCAGGAGGTCCATAATAAATAGGTATCATTCTTGCTTGAAAACAATCAATTATTTTTTCAGTAACATTTCCTTTATTTTTAAAGTTATTCTCAAAACATATTGAAAATTTGTATTTATTTAAGGTAGCAATTTTATCATCTACTATCCCTCGATATGAGGGTCTTAAATTAGGTATTTTATTAGTGTAAAAAATTCTTTTTGATAAAAAAGACAAGTAGAACTCATCCCAACCATAACCATACAAATCAAACTCCTCCGGTCTATTTTTCTCAAACCATTTTATGATTTTTAATCTGTATGAATATAATTCGCCATCAGCATTAGAAGACTTATTACAATTTATAAGAGTACATAATTTTCTTTTTTCATAATTAAAAAGTAATTTTTTTTGATATTCTGAAGAGATCCCACAAGGAATATAAAAATATTTTTTATTATCCACTAAAGATTTTTTCCAAGTAAGAATACTATCAAAAATTTTATGCTTTTTAAAATCAAAATTGATTTTTATGATATCTACATCTTCTCTAATTAAAAGAATTGATTTTGTTTTGTTGGTATTAATTAATTCTGATAATCTTTTTTTTGGCATATCAAAAAAAATACAAATATCAGGGTGCATCCTCTTTTTCTTGAAAACATCAAGTGAGTGCAATAAATAACCCTTTTTCTTTAAACAAATTGATATTCTATTGTAAAAATCATTTTCTTCATTTAAAAGAAATTTATCATTAATCCATCTGAAATCATAATCAGAATAAAATGAAATTTTAATTTGACTACTTATAACCAATTCCAAATAGCTTCTATTTATAATATTATATAGCTTAATTTTTGATTAAGAAATAAATAATTTAAAATTTAATTTTTATAAAAATCGATTATTTTTACAAAAATATTTACACGAAAAGTTATTCAATAAAATTTTTAAATATTGATAATAGTCTAGTTACTTGCTTAGTTTTAGAAAATTCTTTTTCGCTATATAACTTTCCATTTTTTCCCATTTCTTGCAATTCATTTTTATCCAAAAATGACATTTTTAAAATAAGATTTGATAATTCTATATAATTACTTGCTTCACAAACAAATCCAGCTTTGGCTTCTTTAATTATTCTTGAACCTTCTCCATTTATCATCCCTATTATCGGGATACCAGATGATAAGTAAAATGGTATTTTGCCTGGTATTGTCATATTAAATCCATTTCTATTAAGAAGGGAAACAAGTAATGCATCAGCGTGATAAAAAAATGATGGCATTTTTTCTAATGGGTATTTTTGTTTTATTTCAAAATAAGAATCTATACCAAGAGTTTTTATTTCATTGACTAGCCATCTTTTTTTGCTTCCTTCGCCTAATATTAATATTCTGAAATTATTTATTTTTTTAGAACTCAATATTTCTACTGCTTTTATTAGAGATTCAAAGTCCTGGGCTTCTCCTATATTTCCTGCGAATAAAATTGTAAATTTATTACTAGGTTTAATTTCATTAGTTGGCTTTACCCTGTTAGTAAATAGGTTAGATTCTCCCCAAGAAGGAAAATAATAAATGTTTTTTTTATTGGGAGTAGAGTTTTTAATATTTTTAACAAAACTTTTTGATTGAGCCAAAATAATATCACTTCTTCTGTATATCCAATTTACAAAGATTCTAAAAAATTTAATCTTAAACTTATTTTTTAAAATCCCCAGATCAATTAACGTCTCTGGCCAAAGGTCGAG